>Ga0268265_10001385_pt1 | contig 20548 bp, 24 predicted proteins | sample KBSSwiS52_FD_190355 | JGI IMG/M metagenome (GOLD analysis project Ga0268265, IMG submission 190355) | Switchgrass rhizosphere microbial communities from Kellogg Biological Station, Michigan, USA - KBS Switchgrass S5-2 (SPAdes) (version 2) | ecosystem: Host-associated > Plants > Roots >... | reverse complement strand
AGCTCACCGCCCTCATCGGCTTCGAAGCCCAAGCCAGCCGCATCACCGACGTCGCGATGCTCCTCATCCCCGGCCTGCTCCAGACCCCCGACTACGCCCGCGCCGTCATGACCGGCGGCGGCGTCCCACCCCACGAGGTCGACGCCCGCGTCGCCACCCGTCTCGGCCGCCAAGCCATCCTCACCCGGCCCCAACCACCTCACCTGCGCGTTCTCCTCGACGAGGCCGCTGTCCGCCGCCCCATCGGCGGCCCGACGGTCATGGCCGCCCAGCTACGCCACCTCGCCACGACGGCTGCCCGGCCGAACATCGCCATTCAGGTCCTGCCGGCCGCGCTTGGCGCCCACCCCGGTATCGACGGCTCCTACGTCGTCCTCCAGTTCGAGAAGGCGCCGACGCTGGTGCACCTCGAACACCTGCGCTCCAGCCTCTTCGTCGACAGCCCCGCCGACGTGCAGCCCTTCCTCGACGCCGCCGATACCCTGGCAACACAGGCACTCGACCCAGCCGCCTCCACGGACTTCCTGACCACGGCGGCCGACGACTACGAGCAGGGATGAAGACCGCGACCGCGATGGACCTCACCAACGCCACCTGGCACAAGTCCAGCCACAGCGGCACCCAGACCAACTGCGTCGAAGTCGCCACCCTCCCCGACGGCACCCGCGCCATCCGCGACTCCAAGAACCCCGACGGCCCAGTTCTCCTGTTCACACCAGGCGAATGGAACGCCTTCGTAGCAGGCGCACGCGACGGCGAATTCGACGACTCGAAATAGACCACCACGCTGGTCGTGATCAGGGCAACTCGAGATCGGGAGCCCACTCGGTCCTCGCAAGCACAAGCCTGCCTATGCCGCGCGCGTGTGTCAATGCGCGCTGCGAATGACTGCTATTCGGTTCCGACATAGAAGTAGCTCCTCGCGGAAGCGACGATCGAGGGACATCGCCGCCGTCTGAAGGGCCAGGCCGCTCATGTCACTTCCGTTTCCTGGCTGCGGTGTGAATGTGGCGTTCGCTGGTCTTACGGCTGCGGGGAAGACGACGCATGCCCGGCTGTTGGCGCACGAGCTTGGTTATGGCTATGTGTCGGCTACCGAGGTGATGTTGGAGATTCTCCGGCTCGACGCCGCCACCGAGGACGTGTGGTTGGAGCGGTTCGGTGAGATCCAGGCAGCCCGGGAGGGCGACGCCGCGGACGCGGAGTTGGATCGGCGCCTCCTGGAACTGGCGGCCAGTCGCCAGTGCACGGTGTTCGATACGTGGGCGCTGGCGTGGCTCGCTCCCGGGCCGATGGTCCGGGTCTGGATCGAGTCCGACCCGTCGTCACGGGCCCGCAAGTGCTTGGTCTCCCAGACCCGTACCCGTTTGCCGCTCGCTGACTGCGGGGAATTGTGCCGAGAAAAAGGCGAGCACACCCGCGCTTCTTTCCGTCGCCGACATGGGTTCGATCTCTTCGTCGATCGGGATCGCTACGACCTGGTGCTGGGTAATTCGCATCTGATCCCGACGCCGGACCGGGCCTGCGCCGAGCGCGGCGTCGCCGCGTTCGCACCCGTCGTCCAGCAGGCGGTGACCGCTTTCCTGGAGAACCAGCCCCCGAGTGAGCTCGCCCGGCTGGCGACGCTACATCCAGCCGAGATTATTCGCATCGGGCATCGAGCCTTCCCCGCTCCCGTCGGCGGCGAGATTCGTAGCGCGACCTGATTCATCTGTTTCTCTTCTCGCCCTGGTCGGCAGTTTTCCTCGCACGGAGGTGTTCCATCATGCGTGTCGCTTTGCTTTACCCCGAGGTGTACGACATGGCTCGGTTTCGAGAGCGCCGGCGCGAGTTCCCGCCCTTCGGCGCGCTCTACCTGGCCGCGGTGCTCGAAGACACCGGCCATGAGGTCACGGTCATCCAGGTTCGGCCCGACCAGCTCGCCCTCGATCTGACGGGCCATGACGCGGTCGGGTTCAGCCTCGCCTCCTCGGCGACCACCGGGTTCATGGCAGCCGCGCGAACGCACAGCCAGATCGACCCGGGCACGTTCGTGATGGTCGGGGGCGTGCACGCGAACTTCTATCCGGACGAGGCGCTGCGGGACTTCGACGCGGACGTCGTCTGCGAGGGCGAATCGGAGGAGACGATCCTGGAAGTACTCGACCGGGCCGCCACCGGCCGACCGGTGCGCGGCATCGCCGGCACCCGCTGGCTCAAGGACGGAAAGGTCCATCGCGGGGCGGTGCGGGTGCTGATGCGCGACATCGACCGACTGCCGCTGCCCGCCCGCCACCTCCTGCCCGTCGAGGACGTCGTGATGACCGACCGACTTGCCGGCCGGGACGTCCACATGGCCCATGTGATGTTCAGCCGAGGCTGCCCGTTCCCCTGCACGTTCTGCGCGGCCGGCCAGACCCGCATCCAGTACCGCTCCGGGGCCAGCGCCCGCACCGAGCTGACCCATCTGATCGACCGGTACCACGTCGGCGGATTCGCGATCGTGGACGACAACTTCGTCGTCAACAAGCGAAAGGTCGCCGACATCTGCGACGCCGTCGCGGACCTCGACCTGACCTGGTCCGCGCTGTCCCGCGTCGACACCGTCGACGCCGGCCTGCGGGCGTTCGATCATCCAGCCGTCGGCAAACGATCTGTCGCCGTCGTCGGCATCCTGAGCGTCGGCCAACACCGGCAGACCCGCCCTCGACGAGGCCGGCCCGCCAGGGCAGGCCGACCCGGGCCTGCTTGACGCCCTGGTGTTCGCCCTGGCACCGCGTCTGTTCGCGATCGTCGCCGAGCCCGCGGGCCCCGCCGACATCCACGTCGCCGCCTGGGGGCTCCAGTTCCCCAACGAGGTGGTCGTGGTCAGGCCCGACGGACAGATGACGGGCTCCTTCACCTCTCTTGACCGCGCCCTGTGGATCTTCTCCTACCTGAACGCGACACTGCACGTCGTCTGGCATGCCCAGCCCCGCATCGCACGCCCGCACCAACCTCGCCGGCGGATCACCCGGCTCAGACGCTGACGGCGACGGCCTCCCGCGGCCTGCGCCGTTGCCGTCTTTCCCCGCCTGGTGTGGGGACGACAGCTCTGCGCTGTCCCGCAGCGCCCCGGCACCCCCGCTCGGACCACCGACGACGAAACCGGCTCACATGCTTCCTCACCACGGCGCGGTGCCACCTGCGCTCCGTCCGATTGTCCTGCTCGCCAGGATGCGCGACATGCTCCCGGCCGCACAGTTGGCGGACCTGCTCGCCTCCTTCACACCATCCATTGACCCGGCAGGTCCGGAGTGGTCCGACCTGTGCTCCGCCCTGGACGCCTATGACCGGGCGGCGCAGCTCGGCCTGGACCTGGACGAGGCCCGCTACCAGGTCGACACCGCCGCCATGATCCTCCACCTGTGGTTCAGCAGCACTGACCCGCAACGGCACAGCGGCGTCCACGAGCACCAGACGGTTCGATAGACCCGTCGGCGCACCGCATCGCCACGCTTATCACCCGGCTGGTGGCAACAGCGAACGCCTGCCTACCCGTCGGCCGCTCGCCGCGCGAACAGATCGGCCGCTCGGTGCCGAACAGATCACACCAGCTCACGCCGTTTCCGCAGCTCAACCGTCTCGTGGCAGCCGAAGAAAATGTTCGTGACGGGGGGAATGACAGACACCCCAAGCCGCGTGATCATCATAGCTGGCCTGCTATGGGTCGGTGAGTTCCGGCTACATCGGCCGACTGTTCGGCCGATCGCGATACCGTCTTCACGGACCGTATCCGGGCGGTTGCGCCGGTGTATGGCGGCGGCGGCCGGAAAGCACACAGGGCCGCGCCGCACGGAGGGGCAGCGCCCGTGACGTCAGGAAGCATCGGAGGAAGTGCCGTGACAGGTACGAACGACGAGGACGGGCCGGCGGAGGTCTACGAACCACCGGAGCTGACGCCCGTCGGCCATGTGGACGGGCTGACGAAGGGGTCGTATTCCCGGGACACGTCGGATGACAGTGACGCGGGCAAGTACTACCACGCCGACGGCTGACCCGAGCCGGGCTTTTCCGGGGCTCGGAGAATCTGCACTGGTGGATGCTGATCACCGACGTCTCCGTCGCCACGGCGGTCACCTCGCGGGTTCCTGAGGCCAGAGTTCTGGTGCGGGACGGGAGCGGGCAGCCGTGGCTGATCGGCACCGTCCGGCCCCGCCAGCTCCACAGCGTCCAGATGGGTCAGGTATCGATGGCCGTGCTGGGCGAACCCGTCGTGGCCAGGGGCACGGTCGAGGCGGTAGCGCAACGCGGCGCGGGTGCGCTGCTCGACCTGGCTGGCGCGTTCCAGTTGGCGCAGCTTGGTCCCGCTGGTGCGGACGTGTGGACCGACCCCGTCGGCTACCACCGTGCCTACACGGCCACCTGGCGAGGGCGGCTGGTGGTGGGCAGTCATCCGGGGCCGCTGGCCTGGCTGATCGGCGCCGCTCTGGACCGGCGCTGGTGGGCGGCCCGGCTGTGTAGCCCGGAGATGCCCACGGCGCTGCGTGACCTGTGCAGCCCCTACGCCGGTGTCTGCCCGGTCCCAGCCGGCCACCGGCTTCAGATCCTCCGTGAGGGAGGTGCCTCGCGGCGCTCGCCGTGGTGGCAGCCACCCGACGCGGATCTGGCGGTGCCGGCAGCGGCGGGTCTGCTGCGCGACCGTCTGTCGGCGGCGGTCACGGGCAGGATCAGCGCGGCCGGCGGGCCGGTGACCGTGCAGCTCTCCGGCGGCCTGGACTCGGGTTGGTTCTGAAGATCCTTTCTTGGGAGATCGGCGATTCGGGTCATGGGGTTGTTCCTTGCTTATGGAGTTGTCAGGTGGGCTCGGTGGCCGTGGGGGAGCGGGGCCGGGCCAGCAGCGTGGGGCGGGTCCACTGCTGGCCGGTCGGTCGCGATGGGCCGTTGGGGTGCGTCGGGCATGCGACGCGGTGAGGACCAATCACCCAAAGTGCGCGTTCGTGTACGAATCGATGAACCGCATTCCCAAAGGGTTCAACTTGTGTCCCCTCTGGGCCACCTTTGGTTGTTGTTAGGTTATTAGAACCCTTGCCCGTGTGAACGCCCTTCAGGAGAAGGGCGACACCGGAAGTTGAAGGGCCACCTGCTGGGCGGGTGGCCCTTTTGCTGTCCGCCCGCCGCGACTGGGCGACCGGAGCGCTTCCGGGCTCAGGGACGTGTTCACGTCGAAGGGCGTGGAGCTCGCCAAAGGGCTCATGCAGATCGTGATCACTAACCTGGTCGTCTTCAATGTAGAGACCCTGGAAGATCGCCTGGTTGAGTAGGCGTCGCTGCTGCTCCGTTGCAGCGTCGGTCGCTCGAGCTGCAGGTCCTCCTGCCGGTCGACTGACCGTGTTATCTGGCTCACTTCGGCGATATCCGCCTAGAAACACAGTCCAGTATCACTTATAGTGCGAAGATTTGCGCAGCCGTGAAACGGCCCAACGAAGGGCAGGAGCTTTCATGCTGGACCGGGCAATGGACGGGAAAGTCGCCCTGGTGACTGGTTCGACCTCGGGCGTGGGCCGGGCGACCGCGCTCAGCTTCGCTCAGGCCGGCGCACGCGTCGTGGTGATCAACGGGCGGGACGAGACCTCGGGCGAAGTGGTGCGCAAGGACCTCGCCGCGCAAGCCCCCGGCGCCGAGATACACTTCGTTCGTGCCGACATGAACAGCCGCGACGACATCGCGGCCCTGTTCGCCCGCACGGTCGAGATCGGTGGCGGGCTCGACGTCTTCGTGCACAGCGGCTACGGCGCTTCCGGTAAGAGTAAGGGCAAGCCCGACCTGTTCGAGAACCTGGACCTCGACGAGCTGGAAGGCGTCATCACGTCGGTTTTCACCAGCCTGGTCCGCTGCTGCTACCACGCGGTGCCGCTGCTCAAAGCGCGCGGCGGTGGCTCGATCGTCGGGGTCATCTCGGATGCGGCGAAAGTGCCGACCCCGGGCGAAAGCGTGCACGGCGGCGCGCTCGGCGGTTCCGGCATGTTCATGCGGGGTCTGGCGCGCGAGGTGGGGCGCTACGGCATTCGTGTCAACGCCGTCTGCCCGTCGCTGATCCGCGACACGCGAAACTACGAGTTGGTGATGGCCGACGGGTTCTCCCGCAAGCTGTTCGAGAAGATCGAAAAGCGCGCGACGCTGGGGCTACCGGGGCCCGGCGACCTTGCCAACCTCATCACGTTCCTCTCCGGAACGCTCGCGGCGCACATCACGGGCCAGATGGTGAGCATCAACGGCGGGATTTCCGGAGCGTGAAGCCGCCACTGGACACCATCCCCGGCGTCGTCGCGCGCGCCGTCGCGACCGTCCCGGACAAGGTTTTCCTGGATTTCGAGGGTGAGACGCTCACCTACAGGGCATTCGACCTGTTGTCGAATCGCTACGCCCACGGCCTCGCCGCGCTCGGCCTGCGCGCAGGCCAGCCCGTTGCGGTGATGCTCGACAACTCGATGACGTGCGTCAATGACATGCATATAAGTCGATGACACTCGTTGGAATTCAAACAAACGGACTTTTAATCCTCGGGTCCAGGATTCGAGCCCACTGATGTAGTGATGGTTCGCGTCACTCTCCACGGAGGCCGAGGTGGAACCCTGCTCGGCGGACGGGCTCGCGTTGCTGACCGGGTGCGTGGGGCGGCATGCGAGCCGGGCTGACCGCCATGAGCAGGAGGGCGTGTCCATCGCCCCGTGGCCGCTGGACCACTCGTGCGACCCCGACTCCGTGCTGCGGCCGCACGAGTGGTCTCGCCGCAGGTTGACCGTGGCAGTCCGCCGTGCTGAGTCGCCCAACCCTGCGCTGCCGGTCGCGGGCGTGCCGTGCAGGGCAGAAGGGTTCGTCGGCTTCCTTTCCGCAGTGGCTTCGGCGGCCGTGCGGTCTGTCGTGTGGGTCCTGACACTCAGGTGTCACGGATGTGCGGCCATGCGGGGTCCTCCGCAGTCGGGTGGTTTGCGTAAGCGCTAATACTGCGACATCTAGCGCGAGCCGGTAGTGATGACCTAGACTTGTGGCAGTCGGATGCCAGAAGTTCCGATGGGAGGGCGCAGTGAGTCGTTCGCTGAAGGGCGCCGCCGTAGTAGGAATCGGGCGGACGCCGTATGTGCGGAAGTCGGGGCGGACGACGCTCGCGATGGCAGCGGAGGCGGCGCGTGACGCGCTGGCCGACTGTGGGCTGACCCCCGCCGACGTCGACGGGATGACCTGCTTCGGCTCCGCCGGAACGCCCCGCCCGTCCCAGGTCGCGCACGCCATCGGGGTGGAGGACCTCGGCTGGGCGCTGCACATCTCGGGTGGTGGCAACATCGTCACCAGCACCGTGACTAGCGCGGCCACGGCGGTGCTGTCCGGCCAGGCCGATGTCGTTGTCGTGTACCGCGTGCTCGGTTCGGACACCCGCTACGGCCAGGCGCTGGGCGCGCTCCAGGTCGACGGTGAGGGCCAGTTCGCCGGTCCCCAGGGCTACCTGGTGCCGCCGCAGTGGTTTGCGATGTTCTGCCGCCGGCACCAGTACGAGTACGGTTCCACGTCCGAGGACCTCGGCGCGATCGCCGTGCAGCAGCGCGAGCACGCCAGCCACAACCCGCACGCGGTGGGCAGGACGCCGATCACGATCGACGACTACATGGCCAGCCGGTGGATCAGCGATCCGTTCCGGCTCTACGACTGCACCTACGAAGTCGACGGTGCGGTGGCGATCGTCGTGACGTCGGCGGAGCGGGCCAAGGACCTGCCGCACAAGCCGGTGCACCTGCTCGGCGCGGCTGACGCCAACCGCTTCGGCGGCTCGATCGACCAGTGGGACGACATGACCTGCATGTACTCCCGGGACACCGCGCCGAAGCTGTGGTCGCGCACCGGGCTGAGCGCGAAGGACATTGACGTCGCGCTCATGTACGACTGCTTCACCTTCACCGTGATGGCCACCTTCGAGGACTTCGGCTTCTGCAAGAAGGGCGAAGTGGGCGACTTCTTCCGGGAGGGCCGCGCCACCTACGGCGGCGACGTGGTGGTCAACCCGCACGGTGGCCTGTTGTCCGAAGGCTACATCCATGGTCTGAACCACCACTACGAAGCCGTGCTCCAACTGCGGAACGAGGCCGGTGACCGGCAGGTCGCCGGTGCGGAGACCGCGCTGGTCACCTCCGGTGGCTGCCCCTATGGCGGCGCTCTCGTCTACGGAACGGAAATGCTGTGACCGAAGGCGTGACCGACATCCTCTCGCTGCCGCCGCAGCCGGTTCCCGACCCCGACACGGAGGGCTTCTGGCAGGCGACCTCTGAGGGCCGGCTGGCCATGTGCCGCTGCCAGTCCTGCGGGCTGTGGCTGCAGCCGCCGCTGGAGGTGTGCCGCAAGTGCGGTGGCCCGACTGCGTTCGAGGACGTGGCTGGTACGGGGACGCTGTACACGTTCATCATTCAGCACCGGCCCACCGTGCCGGGCTACATGGAGAACACGCCCTACACTGTGGGGCTGGTCGAACTGGACGAGCAGCGCGGCCTGCGTCTGCCGGCGCGCATCATCGGCATCGAGCCGAGCGAGGTCAAGTGCGGGATGGCGGTCCGGGCCGAACTGGTCCCGCTGCCCGGGGGAAACTTCACGGTGCCCGTCTTCCGGCCGGCATCCTGACCGACAGGCAGCATGTGCACGACGATCATACGGACAGAGCCGGGGCGGCCCACGGTGACCGCTGACCACGATAGCCGCCGCCCGGACGGGCGCAGCGATCACAAGCCCCGCACCAGGCAGGCACTGATCGACGCCTCGCTGTCCCTGTTCGCCGCGAAGGGGTACGACGCCGTCACCACCGACGAGATTGCCGAGTGGGCCGGCGTCTCCCCGCGGACGTTCTACCGGTATTTCGAGTCCAAGGAACAGGTCCTGTTCTTCGGTGGCGACGCCTTCAACAAGGCCGTCATCCGTCACCTGGCGCAACAGCCGGCCGACCTGGACGATCTCGCCGCGCTGGCCGCGACCCACCGTTCGTTCGCCGCGACCGTGGAGCCCCTAAAGCCCCGGATCCGACAGTACTTCCGGGCCTTGGAAGGCTCGAACGCGTTGATGGGCCGGCACGCGCGCGCGACCGAGCAGCACGACGCCGCCATCGCGCAGGCACTCGCCACCCGCCGGGCGCTGGCCGAGCCGGACGAGCGCTGCCACATCGCCGCAGATCTCTCAGCGGTGGCCATGGGCCGGGCGTTCCGAAGCTGGCTCCACTCCAAACGCGACTTCGCCGAGCTGATCATGGAGAGCTTCGCGCTGCTCCGGACGGTCGCCGCGCAAGAGGCATCCCTCTCCGACCGCGCCTGACGCCCGTACGCTTCCCGGTGTCGCGGGCACTCTTCAGTGTCTGTCGCCTCGAATCGGCGCTGAACCCTGTCGCAGAACTTCCGAAGCGGGTCTCGGCCACCGGCCGACCTCCCTATCATGGCCGACCACGGGCTGCGGCCCGACCTGCTGCTGGTCGGCCGCGCCGGCCGCGACCTAACCGCCGTCGCCGACGAGGCCGCGCCCGCGGTGCCCGCGTCCACGAGATCGGCTGCGACCTTGCGGACCTGGCCGATGTCCGTGCCGCCGCGGCGACCGTGCGCGACCTGCTGGCGACCGGCGTTGTCCGGCCGCTGCGCGCGCTGGTCGCCAACGCCGGCATCGTGCCGGCCGACACCCGGCAGGCGTCGGCCGATGGCTACGAACTGACCTTCGCCGTCAACTAACTCGCCCACGCCCAGCTCACGATCCTGATCGCGACCGTGTCGGCGATCAGGCGTTTGGTGTCGTGAACCGCCTGCTCGTCCAGGCCTGCGAAGGTGCTCCGGTGGTTGAACTCGGCCAGCTGGTGGGTCAGGGTTGCGCTCACATGATTCCTCTGTCACTCATCTGGCACTCTCCTGCCACATCCTTGGGTCCTGGCATACCGGCGGAATGGTCTGGTGGAAGGACGCAGCGATATTTTACACTTGTGGCACTTGATTGCCAGCTTTTCGTTTTTCGTGACCGGGTGGAGGGGTACGTGACCGAACACGCCGTGGAGGATGTCGAGTCCTTCCGGAAGCGGGCGAGGGCCTGGATATCGGCCAACGTGGCACGGCTGGACGAGTTGCCGTCGCACCGGAGCACCGCGGAGCGGATCGCGAGCGCCCGGGACCTGCAGCGCCGCATCTACGACGCCGCGTTCGCCGCCATCACCTGGCCGAAGGAGTACGGCGGCCAGGAGCTCACCCCGGCCCACATGCACGCCTTCATCGACGAGCTGTCCGGCCACGAGAACCCGTATATGACGCTGAGCGTCAGCCTCGGCGTCATCGGCCCGACGCTGCTGGAGCACGGCACGCCGGAGCAGAAGGCCAAGCACCTGCCGCCCCTGCTGCGGGGCGACACGCTGTGGGTGCAGTACCTGTCGGAGCCAAGCGGTGGCTCGGACATGGCCGGGGTGCTGACCCGCGCCGCGCGCGACGGCGACGACTGGATCGTCAACGGCTCAAAGGTCTGGACCACCTTCGGTGACCACGCCACCCACGCGCTCTGCCTCGCCCGCACCGACTGGGACGTGCCCAAGCACGCCGGCCTGTCGGTGTTCATCCTGCCGGTCGACGCGCCGGGCGTGACGGTCGTTCCGCTGCCGCAGTCCTCCGGATCGAGCGAGTTCTGCCAGGAATACCTCGAAGACGTCCGCCTCCCCGACGATCACCTGCTGGGCTCCGGAGGCGACGGATGGGCGCTGGCCTCGGCCCTGCTCATGCACGAGCGCAACGCACTCGGCGGCGGCTCGCCCTACTTCGCCGCCGGCAGCCACAGCGGCGACGAGGGACCCAGCGACAACGAACTGGTCGCGCTGGCCGCCCACACCGGGCGCACGGCGGACCCGCTGGCCCGCCAGCTCGTCGCCGAGGTCAACGCCGCCACCATCGTCGGCGAGCAGCTCGCGGCCCGCGTGGCGACCGGCATCCGCACGGGTGCCCTCACCGGCGCCGCCGGGTCGATGCTCAAGCTTTACAGCGCGGAGCTGCACCTGCGGCGCACCGCGGTCCGGATGGAGCTCGCCGGGCCCGCCGCCGTCGCCTGGGGCGACGGCGACGACACCGCCGCACTGGCGATGACCTGGCTGACCCGTCAGGGCACGTCGATCATGGGCGGCACCAACGAGATCCAGCGCAACATCATCAGCGAACGGGTGCTGGGCCTGCCGCGCGAGGACGCGCCGGACAAGGGCGTGCCGTTCAGCAAGGTTCGTACCAACAGCAACGACGCGTGACAGGGGATTCGCCAGCCATGGAGATGGAGCTGAGCCCGGACCAGGAGCTCTTCGCGAAGACCACCCGCCGCTTCCTGGAAAGCCAGGATCTGCCGGCGGATGCCCGCCGGCTGCACGGCCAGGGCGGTGGCTTCGATCATGACTACTGGCGCCGGGGTGCCGAGCTGGGCTGGACGGCCATGCTCGTCCCGGAGGCGCTGGGCGGTGGCAGCATCAGCGGCCACGGCCTGCTCGACCTGACGCTGGTGGCCGAGGAGATGGGGCGGCTGATCGCCCCGGGTCCACTGCTGGCCACCAACGTGGTCATCGAGGCGCTGAGCTGCGGCGGCGCCGGCGAGCACGAGAAGCTGATCGGCTGGCTGCTCTCCGGCGAGGCGACCGCGACCTGGGCCTTCGACGAGGGCGGCGACCGCTGGGACGCCGCCGGTGTCCGGCTGACGGCCCGGTCCGAGGGCGAAGGCTGGCTGCTCGACGGTACCGCCGCCTTCGTCCTTGACGCGCCCTCAGCCGACGTGTTCCTGGTGAGCGCCCGTACTGCCGGTGGGCTCACCCAGTTCCTCGTCCCCGCCACAGCCGCAGGCGTGACGGTGTCCCCGCGGACGTCGCTCGATCTGGTGCGACAGATCGGTGACGTCACTTTCACCGGCGCGACCGCGAGCGCGGTGGTCGGTGCGGTCGATCAGGCCGCCGACGAGGTGGAACGCCAGCTGCGGACGGCCATCGTGTTGCAGAACGCCGAGACGGCCGGCGCCCTGGAGCGGGTGTTCGCCATGACGCTCGCCTACTCGCGTGACCGGGTGGCCTTCGGCCGGCCCATCGGCTCCTACCAGGCCATCAAGCACCGCTTGGCCAGCCTGAAGATGGCGCTGGAGGCATGTCAGGCGACGGCCGGGGCCAGCGCGCGGGCGGTCGCCGAGGACCTGCCGAACGCGGCCGAGCTGGTGGCCGTGGCCAAGTCGTTCATCGCCGACCAGGCGCCGGCGATGGTGCAGGACTGCGTGCAGATCCACGGCGGCATTGGCGTCACCTGGGAGCACGATCTGCACCTGTACCTGCGGCGGGTCACCCAGAACGCGATGCTGTTCGGCGGCGTGCGCCAGCACCGCGAGCGCCTGGCCGCACAGGCCGGGATGTAGCCGATGACGAACCTCCTCGACGGGTTGCGGGTGCTCGACCTGTGCCTGTGGCAGCCCGGTCACTCGACGCGTTGACTCAACGTGCTAACGGGCAACCCTGGATACCCCAAACCACCTGACCACTTACGCTACCGCTTGCGCGATTTGGGATGCCGCCACCAGCTGAGCCAGCCGGCTATTTACATCCTTCTCCAAGGGTTTGTCTGGCTACCGCGTATCTTATCGACCTCGGCCCATGGGCCGTCGAACTGTCGTCCGGATCATCCTAATTTCGAGGCTTGCTCTTGCCGTATCGATGGCGGCGTTCGTAGCAGTTGCGAGAACGCGGTCTTCCGGCCTGCCAGTCTCGCGGGAGACGCTGCCGCACCGCCCGTCGTCGCATCTGCTGCGCCGCAGTCCCTACGGCAGCGGCCCTTGCATCGTCACCGCTTGCCGCGAAGGCGACCGCCGGGTTGCCACGAGGATGCGCCGCATGCACCCACCCGGCGGAGTCCGTTGGCTGTGGAGCTGCGGCTGGACGGGCAGTTCGAGCTTCTCCATGCGGTCGGGCGGGAGGTCGAACGTGCCGCGGTGGCGCTGAGCTGGCTCAGTGCCCATCCTGGTGGCACGCCCGCCTGGCGGGACTATCACCAGCGGTTCTACGAGCGGTTCGGGGTCGGGTCGCTGGTGCCGCTGCTGGACGTCGTTGCTGACAGCGGGATCGGTTGGCCGGACGGCTACCCGGGCACGGTGGCCCCCGCGCGGCGGCTGGCGCTGTCGACCCGGGATGAGGCGCTGCTGGCCCTGGCCCAGGGCGCGGTGCTCGACGGGCGGGACGAGGTCGTCCTCGACGACGCGCTGATCGAGCGGATCGCGTTGGACCCCGGGCCGCTGCGACCCCCGCCGCATCTGGAGCTGGCTGTCCGCGTCGGCGCCGCGGACCAGGACGCGCTGCGTAAAGGCGCCTTTCGCCTGGAAGTCACGACCGTCTCGCGCGGCGCGGGCGTACTGACGGGTCGGTTTCTGTCGGTCCTCGCGCCCGACGATCGGCACCGGTTCGCCGCCGCGTTGGCAGCGGTGCCCTGTGGGGACCGGGACGCGGTCATTGCGCAGTTGTCCTTCCCTCCGTTGGACCCGGCCACTGCGCACGTCACGCGGTCTCCCCAGGTCCACCCGGTCCTGATCACGCTGGGGGAGTACCGGATGCCCGGCGGGCAGGTGCTGACCGTCGAGGATCTCGCGGTGGGTTGCGACGGCCGCCGGATGTACCTGGCCGCACCCGCCCGAGGGATCAGGCTGGAGGCGTTCGGGAGCCACGCGCTGAATCTGCCGACGCACACGCCGCCGCTCGCGCGGTTCCTGACCGAGCTCAGCCGTGCGAACTACGCCCAGGTGACAGCGTTTGGCTGGGGCGCCGCCGCGCGGCTGCCGTTCCTTCCTCGGGTTCGGCTTGGCCGCACGGTCCTCGCGCCGGCCCGTTGGACGGTGACGGCGGCCGAGCTGCCGGCGCGGGTGGAGCCGTGGACGGCCTGGGACAGCGCTTTCACCTCGTGGCGTACGCGGCGGCGGCTGCCTCGGCTGGTTCGGCTGAGCGAAGGGGATCGGCTGCTGCCCCTCGACCTCGACCTGTGAAGCAGCGTCGCTGCTGCGCGGTCGGGCGCTGCTGCCACCAGGCGCCGTCCGCCCGGCTCGTGCAGCAGGCCCACAGCGTTCTGCGTAACGCCCTCGGCGCCGCAGTACGCGAGGAAGCGGTCGCGAACACGCGGCGCCCGCTGGCGGCGACGATGTCGGTCAGGGCACGCATGGCCTCGGTCTTGCCCGTACCCGCCGCACCGACGACAGGGCGGACCAGATCGCCGCCGGCCAGCAGCCGGCGGACCAGGTCGACCTGCTCGCCAGACAGCGCCGGCCGCGCCTCAGTGGCGCGTGCCGTTGTCGCCGGGCGGGCGACGGCGGCCAGGTGGGTGTCGAGCCTGGCCGGGTCGGCGAGCAGGCGGGGTGCGGCGCCGGCGGCGACCTGGCCCTGGCGGATCAGGGCGAACACCGTGTCCTCGGCGGCGAGCAGACTCTCGACGGAATAGATGCGCTCGGGTTGATGCCGGCGCCGGGTGCGTCCGGTGTCGTGCAGGACGACGACCCGCTGGTCGGCGAGGAACCGGTCGGCGAGCCGCTCGATGCCCTCCGCGTCGAGCCGGTCGCCGGCGAACGTGGCGACGTGCTGGACGACGTCGCGGCGGGTGAACGTCGTGGCGTGCTCGGTCAGCCCGAGCGGCCCGGCCAGCCGGGTGAACAGCCCGACGACCGCCTCCTCGTCCAGGACGGCCGGGCGGGCCAGTTCGGCCCGCGCGGGGGCCAGGCCGCGGATCTGCTCGGCCGTGAAGCCCGTGGCCGCCAGCCGCTCGGCCTGCAACGCCTGAACCTCGGCATCGGCGAGCACCCGCTTGGCGGCGCGGGAGCCGCGCTGCGCCGCGGCCTCCGTCGCCCCGGACGGTTCGAAACCGGCCGTGACGAGCTGGGCGAACTCCTCGACGACCTCGCCATGCCGCGTCGAGAACGCCCCCAGCAGATCGGCCGGAAACGACGCGATCTCGGCGACCCCGTTACGCGCCGGCTCCCACACGACACCGCGCCGCGCCGACAGCTCGCGGCGCAGCACCGCCGCGCCGACATGGCCAGCGGTCTTGACCTCGGCGAGGAACAACTCCCCGTCCAGCGCCCGCCACTCCCAGCCGGTCCCCTGCGTCTGTTCCTGGTCGGTGGCCTCGGTGGGGACGACGACCGCGTTGATCACGATGTTGTGCATGTGCAGGTGCGCCTCGACGCTGCGAGAGACGTCGTGCAGGTAGGACGCCACCGCCAGGCCCAAGGCGTGGCGGCTCTCACCTTGGACGACCCCGAACGCGCCGTGGCGTTCCAGATAGCTGATCGTCGCGTCCACCGCCGCGTCCAGTGCGGCGGCGACGTCGGCGCGCAGCGCGTCGTCGCCGAACGCCCACAGCAGGCTCACCGACTTCGGCGCCGCGCACACCACGTCGTAACCGATGACCGTCGCCGGCGGCGTCCGCGCCGCGCACCACCGCTCCACCTCACCCCGCCGGACCAGCCACCGCCCGTCCGGTCCTCGCACCCCGGCCAGCTCGTCCGCCGGCTGCTGGACGGTCCGCTGGCCAGCGGGCGGCGCCGACTGGCTCACGCTGCCGTCGGCGGGCATGCCGGCCGGGACGGAGGTCTCCATCGTCGGCAGCGGGGGCGCGATGGGCGCGGGGCCGGCACGGCTGACCAGGCGGCGCAGGTAGGACGCACCGACCCCGGCCAGCGCCGCCGCCTGCGCCAACGTCAACAGATCATCAGGACGGGGATCAGCCGTCGGGGCCGCGCCGTTCGCCGGAGGGAGGCGCATCACTCGGCCCGCGGAACCGGTCGCTGCCAGCAGCGGCCGGCCGGTGACCGCATGCTCACCACGCAGCAGCCGTTCCAACGCCAGCCCGGACACCTCACCCCGCAGCCCGACCAGCCCGGCCGCCGACCCACGCGCCCGCCCCTGGGCCTGGCCCCGGCCGTAATACCGCGCCAACGGATCGGCCGCCTGCGGCTGCCCACCCTGGACGTAGTTCACGACCGCCCGCGCCGCCCGCGCGACCTGCCCGACATCCCGCGCCCGGACCCGCAACACCTTCGCCGTCGCGATCACCGACGACCCGCCGCCTCGCCGGGCCGGACCCGGGCAGTCCCCGCCGCCTGGCCGTCGGCGTCCGTTGTCTGCGGTGGCCTGGTTCGGCGGACCAGGCCGGGATCGGGCCGCGCCATGTTGCCTCCCGCTCGCCGGGGCGGCACCCACGCGACCCAGACCCGGGCGGCGCGGATACCCGAAAACCCCGACGCTGCCGCCCGCTGTCACCCCGGACGACACCGCAACAGACACCGCAAACGACACCGCAACGCACTGGCCCCAACACACGCATCCCACAGGACACCCCGGAGAACATCGCGGGCCGCAGGTCCTGGTCGCGCCGCAAGGAGGCGGCGAGCGGCCGGCCCCGGGGCAGCGCCTCAGCCGGCACGTTCCTTCACCAGCCCGCTGTCGGTCACGGCCGCGTCGTCCCGCGTGCTGCAGGCGGCGGCGCTGTCAGCGGTGTTGCTCAGGCAGCCGCAGGTTGGGCGGTGGCCTGGCGGCGCCATTCGGACAGATAGCGGCGGGCGGTACCCGCGTGCAGGTTGACCACGGGCGCAAGGTCGCGGGCGAGGGCGTAGTCGGTACGCGGGTCGTCAGGACCGATGTCACGCAGCAGGACGGCGGCCAAGCGGGCGCGTTTACTGCCACGACGGGCAGTACGCACAGCCCGGGTAAGCACGGCCGGCGGAATCGGCTCCGGCGCCGCGTCACACTCGATGGCACCGTCTGGCAGGACCGCGTCGTGCTCGCCCAACCGTTGCGCCGTGCTGGTCTCGGCTGGTGACGCCGGTCCTGAGCGCGGCGGGTCGCAGACGGTCGGGCGGCCAGCACCATCGCCGGCCACTGCGTTCGGCTCCGGACGCTGACAATCGACGGAACAGACTCGGTCGTCTACACCACGCCCCTCGACGCCGCCGGGGCTGTCGTGCCGGCTAGGGCCAGCGGGGTAGACGCAGGTGAACGCGGAGCACGGGGTGTCATCCGGGCCGGGCCGGCCGGAGTCGGCAGCGCCGGCCGGCCGACGACGGGCCCCACGGATCTGGCTCATCAGCATCTCGTACGACCCGATCAACGCCGCCGACGGCCACGCTGCTATCACTCTTGCGGCAAGGTCAGGTTGGGCGTGCATCACGTTCGCCGCGACGCTCGCGGCCGAGGCCAGGACGAGCAGCGCGTAGGGCAGAGGAGACCGGCGGCGGCCGGACCGGCTTTCCGCGAGCAGGGTCAGGCTCGCCGCGACGATCAGCCCATCGACCGAGATCGGTACGATCGCCGCCGTCACCCGGTCCTCACCATGCTCACGGGCAACGCCAGCCATGTGCATGTAGGACACCGCGCCAGCGATCAGCGCGACGGTGACGACAGCGACGACGGTCGCCAGGCGGGTCCACAGCTCCCCACTCCCCCACCGCGACCCACTCCGCCCGCTCACGGTTGGGATGACGGCTACGTCGCGCGACCCGGCTGTCGGGACGGCGGCCGTGTCGGCTGTCGAGGCCGTCGGAGTGACAGCTGCCGGTCGGGCCTGGCTGGCGGTGGGCTGGACAGCGGGAGCGGTCATGGCGACCTACCAGGGGTGTAGGGGTTCCTACTACGGCAGTGCGAATCTGCGGGCCGGTTCCGGAAGCCCACGTCGGAAGCCGAGGGCGAAGGTCCCAGCCGAGGCCCGACAACGCACCGTCATCGCCGATGTCACCGCGGATGTCATCGCGAGCGACATCGCGCCGAACTCGGTCATCGCCGCGGCCACCCGCACAGGCATCGCCGGCCCGGCCGGCGTGCTCGGCGCCCGGGCGCGCCGGCGGTCTCGGGTCAGGCCGCGCGGGTCCGGGCTCGGCGCAGGAGGCTGCTGACGGTGAGGGCGCGATCGGCGGTCTGGGTCGCCAGCCACGCCAGGACGTGCTCGTCCTGCGACCCGAGCGGTACCCCGTCGAGCGCGGCGCGCAGCCTGTCGGCGAGATCGTCGGCCGTGAGGCCGACCAGCTCGCGACTGACCGGGCCAGATGGGCCGGTCGGAGCCACGCGCGCGAAGGGCACCAGGTCACCGTGTGGCCCGGAGCCGTCGGTCGGCAGCGGGATGGGCACGAAGACGAGCGTCGTCTCGACGTCACCCAGGGCCTCGACGAAGCGCGCGGCCGCGGGGACCTGGCGCAGCGTCGCGATCACACCGGCAACGTCGTCATCCGGCTCGACCGTCACCTCGAACTGACCCTGCGCGGTCAGCCGCGCCCGGCCCGCGCCGGCCACGGGTCCCAGGCCGGCGTCGGTAGCCGCAGCCGGCAGGGACAGCGACGCGGCCGGGCGAGCGTCGAGCGCATGTATCTCGGTCACAACGGTCGTGAACCGCTCGGCGAACGTGTCCTCGCCAGCCGTAGCGGTCGGCAGGTGGGACAGGTCCGGGACAAGCAGCAACGCCTCCGGATGGCACGCGATCTCGTCAACAGCGAGCTGCAACCCGGGCCGGGCACTGTCGTCGGCGTCGGCTGGGCGGTCGACGTACACCTCGACCAGCTCCAGGCCGGCGCGCTCCGCATAGGCGGTCAGCCGTCCGTGCAGGCCATTGACGAGCTCCTCGTCGTCGCAGGCACACACATAGCCAACCGCCAGCCGTCGCTGGGCCGCCAGCGCGGCCGGGCGCGGCACGTTGGCCAGCGTCGCCGGCTCGGCCGGCACCATTGGAGCCGACAGCGCGCTGGGGTGGACGGCCGACTCCGCTGGGACGGGGACGGGCAGGGGCAGGGGGCGTGGCACTGACTCGGCCATCGCTTCCTCCAAGGCACGGGAACCATGGGCGGCGAGCGGTAGACCAGGGCCGGCTGGCTCGACGCCACGAACTCCGCGTGGTCCGTCCGCGCGGCCAGGTCCGACTACTTGGCATTCTGACTTGGCTAGTTGACTTGAATAAGAGTAGCTGACGTGAGCGCAGCGACCAACCGGCCAGAGGTCGTAACGATCACCGGCGTCGCCGAACTCCTCGGCGTCTCCCGCCAATGGGCAGACGTTCTCTCCCGCGGCAAGGACTTCCCCGACCCCCTGCCCATGGGAGCCGGAAGCGAACGCACCCGCGTCTGGCTCGCCACCGACATCACCGCCTACAAAGCCAGACGCGACCAGCAGCCGACGTAGCCACCCGCAGCCGTCACCCGGCCCACGTCCGGCGCCGTACCCGCGCGACGCTGCCGATCTACTCTGCGATCGTGCCAACACCCTCGGACTCGGACCGGCCGCCGTCGCTCGTCGTCCTGCGCGGCCCGTCCTGCAGCGGCAAGACGACGACCACGCTCGCCGTACGCCAGGCGGTGGGCCGTGGAGTGGCGGTCGTGCAGCAGGACGTGATCCGCCGGGAGCTACTCCGCGAGCGAGACCTGCCAGGCGCGCTGAGCATCGACCTGATCGCCATGATCGCCGCACGGTGTCTGGCCGGAGGCTACGACGTCATCCTCGAGGGCATCCTGGACGCCACCCGCTACGCCACCGCGGTGAAATCACTCATCGCCGCGCACCCCGGCCCGGCCCACATCTACTACTTCCGTCTCCCGTTCGAGGAGACCGTGCGCCGGCACACGGCGAAGCCGAACGCCGACGGCTACGGGGAGCGCGAGCTGGCCGAGTGGTACGTCCCCGACGATCTGCTCGGCGTCGCTGGCGAGCAGATCCTCAGCCCTACCGACACCCAGGAGGAGATCGTGGCCCGCATCGTCGCCGAGGCCCTGCCACCACGGATCCGACCAGGTGCCGAACCGATGCTGCCGGCATGAGCGGTGGACACGGCGCTCAGCGGGTTGTCGGATAGGCGGACATGGGTCCTGTCGACGGCGTTGCCCGGTCTGGGGTTGGTGACATGTCCACTGTTGCGGAGTTCCAGCGTTCGGGACCTGAGGCCACGCAGGCCCACGTCGATGATCTTCTTTCGGTGTACGCCGACGCCTACGGCGCGGAGGCCGGCGACCGGAAGGTGACGGCGTTCGCGGACCGGCTCGCGAGCGCGCTGCGACGCCCGGGCTTCGAGGTCGCGTTCGCGTCGGTCGGCGGCGCCGGGCTGGTCGGATTCGCGTTCGGCTATCCACTGCCAGCCGGTGACACGCATTGGTGGGCGGGGCTGCGTCCCGAACCCGCCAGCGGGTTCGCGGTCGAGACCGGATCGCGGACGTTCGTGCTCGCGGAAATCGAGGTGCGCCGCGAGTTTCAGGGCAGCGGCGTGGGTCGCCGCCTGCACGACCTGCTGCTGACGGGGCGCTCGGAGGAACGGGCGACGTTGGCGGTGAATCCGACGGCCGACCGGTCGCACGCGATCTACCGAAGCTGGGGCTGGGAGCTGGCCGGGCAGGTTCCGGGCAGCTCGGGTGACTATTTCGATGCCTACGACCTGTTCGTGATCTCGCTGGGCAGCCTGGCGGGGCGGCGGTAGAGGCGGAGCTGTTCGTCGAGGTCACGGACGGCCGCGGTGCGCTTCCAGGGCTCAAGTGCCCGGCGCAGGTGGACGATGCGGTCGTTGAGGCGCCCGCTGCTGTG
>Ga0268265_10001376_pt1 | contig 20610 bp, 19 predicted proteins | sample KBSSwiS52_FD_190355 | JGI IMG/M metagenome (GOLD analysis project Ga0268265, IMG submission 190355) | Switchgrass rhizosphere microbial communities from Kellogg Biological Station, Michigan, USA - KBS Switchgrass S5-2 (SPAdes) (version 2) | ecosystem: Host-associated > Plants > Roots >... | reverse complement strand
GTACGCCCGGGTGGGTCGACAGTGGAAAGCGCAGGGCAAGCCGTTCGCCGCGACCGGCTGGTTTGCGGCCGGTTATCTCCTCGCCTGGAGCGGCTTTTCGCTGGCAGCCACCTTTCTCCAATGGGTGATCGAGCGGACAGCCTTGCTGGATTCCCGGATGGCGATCGCCAGCAACCTTCTCGGCGCAATCGTCCTGATCGCGGCGGGAGTCTATCAATGGACACCGCTCAAGGACGTCTGTCTCGCCCAATGCCAGTCGCCGTTGCAGTTCCTGATGCGCCATGGCGGCTTTCAGAACCACTGGCGAGGCTGCCTGCTGCTGGGGCTTCGACACGGAGGTTATTGTGTCGGTTGCTGCTGGGTTTTGATGGCGCTTTTGTTCGTTGGCGGAGTGATGAACGTGCTCTGGATTGCGCTTTTGGCGCTGCTTGTTCTTTTGGAGAAATTTGCGCCGGTCGGACGATGGATCGCGCGTGCTGCCGGCATAGCCAGTGTGGCCGCGGGCGCCTGGCTGCTGGTGTCCCTGCCGCAGTGGTGAGTTAGTGGAGACACGTCGAACGGGTCTTCAATCCCGATCGCAAAGAGACACATTGGGGGAAGCGGAAGCTCAAGAGGGGCAGGTTGTGATCTAGTTCACATCTCGGGTATTAAGAAAAATGATACCGTGAAGGTCATGGTGCAGATCAAACAGCGAGGTTAGATCATGCCCACCATATTCGACCTCCTGTACCGCGAATTCTGCCGTGCCCGCCTCGCCGAGATGCGGAAACAGCTTCTGATCTCGTCTAAGAGGCATCAGGTCCCAGAAGCGTTTTGCGATGCAAAGGATGTTGGCGCGCATCCGGCAGATGGCAGTGACACAATCACGCAGCACGAACCGCCGAACCGCTAGGCCTCTAGAATTTTTGGGAAGGCCCGCTGACGCAGCTGAATCTTGGTCGCGGAAAACGATCCCGAAGGCGTGAGTAGGAAGGCCGCCGAGCTATTTTCCCACCCATCGAAGGTGGGAACTTTCGGGGGCAAAAACCCCTGCAATATCAATTGCCAGTTTGAGAGGTGGTGCGCTCGGAGGGCGGAGAAGATGTTCGCAACTTCAATAACTTGCAGAGATGGGCAAAAAGCCAGGTGCATTTCCCGCCTATAGGTGCTTTTCAAGCCAAACACCAAAGCTGATCCATGTCGGCCGCGGCACCTTCAGTACCCTCAATAGCGTTGCCGCCCATCGCCATCGACCCTCAGATAGGAGCGGTCATTCGCGGCGACATTTGGTGGATTATCCCCTGTTTCGAGAGGCACCAAAAGCGCAGCCGTGTTTACGATACGCGCCGCTGCGCCTAGCTTCGTTAGCCGTCGTGACAACGGACGCGACTTTGACGCCCCGCCGACCACTTCCGGTCTACCCCGATCAACAGACATTATCAGGCCGGCCCAGTTGGTCCGTTTGGGGCCCAACAGGCGACATCTCGACGCTTCGTCAGCTTGCTTAGCCTCGACCAGCGAGAGGTGATCTATGCGAAGTACGACTCGTAACTCGCCGATAAGCTGCTTAAGCGGAAATGCGTACGGTCTTCGGCAACGGAGCAGACAAACTCCCTGGCGCCGTTCCTATCGCAGGAGAACCGGCAGATTGAGCGGGCCGCGGAAACCGAATCCGTGCCAGCGCACGCTCGCGGGATCAGGCAAGGTCATGTTCGGGAAGCGCTCGAACAGCATCGGCATTAGGATGTCGCCGACAGTTCGCCGCGACAGGTGCGCGCCCGCACAATGATGCGGGCCGTTGCCAAATGCCTGGTGAGGATTGGGATCGCGAAGCGCATTGTAGTTCTCACCATCTTCGAAGACGTCCTCGTCTCGGTTGGCGGAGGCCTGGATCGTCATCACCGTGTCGCCCTTCGGGATGAAGCAGCCGCGAATCTCCGTATCCTCCATGACGAGCCGTGAACTCGCCTGGATCGGGGCCACCCACCGCACTCCTTCCTCGAAGGCGGCGCGCCATTTGCCGTCTTCGCGCACAGCGTCGAGTTGACCGGGATTGGTGAGTAGGCCGTAGAGGATCGTCAGTAGGGCGTCGCGGGGCTCGTTGATGCCGCCGCCGATCGCGATTTTTACATTGGCGATCATCTGGCTTTCTGGAATCGGATTCTTCGCGTTCATCATGAAGGAGAGTGCTGAGGAATCCGGCTCGGCCCTCACGCGCTTGGCGTTGGCGCGGATGCATTTGTCCATTTCAGCATTGGCGATGTCGGTCGCTTGGAAAGGCCCCGGCGTCCAGCCGAAATTGCCGGCACCGTCGATCAGCGTTTGCGACCATCGCTGCATGTCCTCATCGCTCGCGTCCGGAACGCCCATCGCATGCGCCAGCATCCGCCCGGCAAGCGGTCCCGCGAGAGCGGGAAAGAGATCGACGACCTCACCGCGCGGCAACCGGTCGAGATACCCCGCTGCCAGTTTCGCATATAACGGTGCCCAGACGGATTCGATCGTCTTCGGCATCAGGGCTGGCATCATCGCCATGCGTTCGGTTCGATGCTCATCGTGGTCCTTGCGCATCAGCGTATGCGCGAGAAAGGCGCGCTTCATGGGCGTGTTAGGATCGTTGGAGCTGAACAACGCCGCGTTGTCCTTCACGTATTTAGTGTCGGCGGCCTTGGTGAGGAATGTGCGGCCAACCGACTTGACGCGCAACACGGGCGCTTCGCTCCTCAGGCGCTGGTAGATGGGATAGGGATCGCGCGTGAGGTCCGCTATCGTGATCGTCTCATCCAGGGGGCTCAAGGCGGCAGTCGACATGACGGGTGGTCCTGTTAGCCACGCATCAGTATGAGCCAAGGCAGGGCAAGCGCAATGGGGCGGGCGCGAAACAGCGCAACCCCGGTCCGCCGCACCGGCTGGCACAAAGCCGGCACGCTCCTACTCCGCGCTGTAACCGAATGCGAGAAGAATTCAGGACAAAGCCTGACCATGCCGGGAGAAAATCGCCAGCAACGGCTTCTCCTTCGTGATTAGCTTTGAAACTCGCAGTGCTCCCGGCCTCCGCGGACGCCATGGTTACTTGGCATCGTGGCGCCCGATCCACCAAAGCCGATGCGCCATAAAGGTCGGCGGCTCCCCCTTTAAGACGCTTGTCGAGGCCGAGATCGCTTGCACCGCCATGCTCGCGCACCTGACCCGCCCAGGCTGATCAAAAGCTCCATCGCCATTCAACGCATCACATCGCGCATTCGCGGGTGACGTGGTAGCGCTTCGGCTCTGCATGGACCGCATCTACCCGCAAAGGCGGTCCACTCGCTCGGGCTTATCAGCTGCTCCAAAGGCTTGATCTTGACCCCGAGCAGACCGCTTCTCGACGTGCCGATTGAGACTGTGAGAGGCGAGTAGCTTTGGTATGCTCGGCGGTCGGCACTGACGTGCGCCGCGGCCAGCGTTAGCTTTGAGCCGCTTGGCACAAACGACACGTTACGGGTTCCGGAACAGTTACGGCTGGTGCAACAGGTCTAGTCACAGATCTGGTGACTGTGACACATAGTAGTGCCACTCGCGAAGGTTCTGCAGAAGGCGCTTCATCGGCGTTTCTCGCCGCCGCTACGTGGAGCCTTCGAAAAAATGGGGCAAGGGCGAGCTGGTCGCGGGCCGCGTCGCTACAATCGTGATTATGGGTCAAGGCCATATGACAGAGACTACGGTCCAAGGCCTTACGAGGACTACGACGAATAAAGTGGAAGATATAATTCCGTGGCGCGACAGCAGACCTCACCAGAGGTCCGAGTTTTCGGCACAGCGAGTGAGTATTTGAAATAAATAAGGCCGCCGAACTGAGGCGGCCTCAACTGCATTAGCGGTAGCCTTTGCACTTCGTCTCTTCTTTGTACCCGCCATTGCGCTGCCGTTTGCGCTCGATCTTGCACGGCCCCCTGTAAAATTCCTGCTTGTACTCGCGTGCTTCGTTGTAGCTGCGGCCGTGGTAATTACCGCGGTCGTAACCCCAGCGGCCCCCCAAAGTCGGGTTGGGATCAGCCAAAGCCGGGCTGGAAAAGACCATCACGCCGACCATCACCAAAGCCCGTTTCATTTGTCACCTCCTTGTAGGTCCAGGGACAACGACCTCAGAACAGATTTGTTCTTTCGTAGGATGAGTGCACGCTTTGGCTAGCGTCGTCGCGAAAATAACGCGGCCGGATTGAAAGCGCCGATTTAGCTCGCGCTCAGCAGCGCAGTGCGGTGGAGAAACCGGGCATGCCGCTCGCCCGTCAGCGTGAACCGGCTACCCGGTATATCTACCGGAAAGCCGGAAGTTTCCGACTTCAGCGCCGCGGCCTCTCGAATCCGTGAACTCACTTCACCGCCTCGGTTCCGAAGAAACGATCCAGCAGCCATTTTCCTGTTTGAACGAAGACGGCCGGAAACAATTACCCGCCATACTAAAATTGCGATTGCGCGGGAGCTGTTTTTGTTCCTCGGCGTATTCCTCCCAAGACTTGGGCCGCCGAACGCCGGCGGCCCTTTTTTGTGAGCGGATCTGTTCGTCATCAGGCGACAGGCCCTTGCCGGTCGCGCCAAGGCGCTGCAACGGGGCTGTTGGCGGACGGCGCGCTGATGATCGTCGCCCGCGGCACGGAAGGAAGACAACGCGGCCGCGTGGAGCCTAACGATCTATGATCGTCGGGATTAACAAACAGCGGAGTTCATCGATCCGCCGCGCGAAGTTCAACGCATTGGCCTTTAACACCTCCATGGCGCGGCCGCGATGACCTTCATTTTCCTGTTCTATGGTTCGGTCGTTAAATTCATTCAGGTGCTTTTGCAGTTTCTCGATTTCGTGTTGAATAGGAAAACGCGCAGCGGGATATTTGTCGACCTTAGCCAGGATCTCTGCGCGCATCGCCGAGAGATTGCCGAGTCTCGGCTGCCGTGCGGTCATGGCCCCTCCAAAATCGCGCGGTTGACCACATCATCCTATAACCAGCCCGGTGGGTGTGACAGCGCGTCATCGGGACGCCGCAACGAGCCGCATGCGGCCGAGAATAAAAATGGCCCCAGCGCGTAACGCGCGCCGAGGCCATCCAAAGTATTCACATTTCAAACAGCCAGATAGGGTAGTGGGTACCCATCTGGGCGCGCCAACAGGAGCGGGAAAAGATGGCAACGTCTGCCCAATAGTGAACAGAGCGTGCAAGATTGTTTGAGTGTGGCCCGCCGGCGTGGCGGCCCCCTCTACGATCCTCGACTATCAACCCACCCTAAGGTTTTCGGCGGATTCTTTCCCGCGGTTCGCTACCACCTCGTAGCTCACCTTGGCGCCCTCATTCAGATTGCTCAGACCTGCCCTCTCGACGGCTGAGATTTGGACAAACACGTCCTTGCCGCCAGTGTCGGGCTGAATAAATCCGTAGCCCTTTGTCGCGTTAAACCACTTCACTGTACCTATCGCCACGTCAATTCTCCCCGTTGATTCCTAAAACACGAAAAGATAGCGACCGAAATCCGGCGAAAGAAAGGGCCCGCCAGCGTAGCCCTCGCACGCGAAAGCCGCCGCTGGGCCGCATCAGCGACGGCTCTTGCGCAGTACTCTTGCAACGATGACCCCGCGATTGCTCAAATCGTACCGGCCGGCAGTTGAGGAAGGGTTGGCCGCTTGGGTCCTGGGCAACGCCCGCGCATGGGAACGGGAGGCACTTGGGCGCGTTAATGTTGGCGCTATGCCATCCGGCGCTGGCGCGTTGGAATGACGGCCCCGGCCTACAAGCCCCCAGGCTGGGGCCGTTTCCATTAGGGAGCCGACGATGCTCCGGGCATCTCCCATCCTATGCGCCCTATTCCTGATGGTCTCGGCCTGTGCGAGCGGTCCCCATGTAGCCGACATGCCGCATTGGGTGGGCGGACTGCCGCCGGGCGCGCCTCCGCGTCCGGGTACGCCAGAATACGACGCGTGGCAGGCTGAGCGGGCGAAGGAGGCCGCGAGGCCAAAAACCGGGAGTGCCACCCAGCCGACACGATGATTGAGTCAAAGCGTTGGAACGCTTTAGGCCGCTGGCGAGTCGTTGAGCCGATATCGTTCACACGTTTGGACGGGCCATGGACAGAGCGGCCACCTATGCAATCTCAGCCGGCCTCGTCGGCTTCGGCGTGTGGATCGCTATTGCTGGCCTAAGCTCCAGTGCACCAGCTTTATGGATTTGCGCTGCTCTCATCCCCATAGCGGTCGGGCTCATCAGCGCTGGCGGCCCCACTTAAAACTCAACCCCCTTTTGGGGGCGCCTCGAATCCGCAAGATTTCCACATGCACGACACGCTGTAGCTTCGTGCGACTTCGGTCCCGAAGGGATTGATAATTTGCGCGATCTCGTCGGCGCGAAATCATTGCTGATGACTTCGCGGCACGACACTCACGATAGGCAGGCAAGTACCTGCCAAGCGGTCCCGCAGACTGGATTGCGAACGGGTACGTTACTTCTTGCGTTCGGTGCCTCGGTGAATGCGATCGGCGTTTAGTGGACGTCCATTTGGGATACCCTGCCCCAGGATCAACCTTGGTCGGTGGTCGGCTGGCGCTTCGTCTGCAAGCAGTGCGGTACGGCTGGCTCAGTGACTCCGCTACGGCCGCCAGCGCAATCCACCAGCGCAGCGAAGGGAATACCGCGAGCAGGAAAGCCGTGGTGTCGCGATCGATGATCATCGCGTCGATAAAATCGACCGTCATCCAGAGCTTGTCGAACTTGAAGCGGGACAGCAGCGTGAGCGTGAGCAGTATCTCGAGCGAGATCAGCGCGACTATGGCCGGACGCCGCACGAGCGCCAGGCCAAGGCAGTTCAGCATGATCCACACCAGCAGGAAGATGCCCGCCCCGATCAAGCTTCGCTCGGTCACGACCAGAAGGATCAACGCTGCCGCATGCAGCAGGAATACCGGGGCAAGCGCGGCAATCCGGTTGTACGGCGTCTTCGCGATGCTGCCGCCAAGGGTTGATCCATCGCGGAACATGGTCACCGCCCGGCACCGGCCGGCTTGATTTCCGGCTCAGTCGTTGAATTTTGATCAAGGTAGCGCGTCATTTCGTCCATGATGTCCAATCTTATGCAACCATACAGACGGCCCGCTATTCCACACCCGGGTCATAATTTCTGACCTGGTGACAGGCCCAGACGGACGGAGGCTCGCATGCGGCTTCTTGCGACGATCGGTGCACTGGCGATCGTATTCGGCATTGGCATTGCCGTGTTTTTCTTTGGCGGCTACTACAGCGTCGCCGGGACCGCGGAAGATCCCGCGGCCGTGACCTGGGCCCTGACCAAAGTCCGGGTCGCATCCATCAATCGCCACGCCACCGACAAGCCGCCTGCCTCGTTCGGCGACAACAACATGGTGCAGGCCGGCGCCAAGGCCTATGCCAGCAACGGCTGCGCCAACTGCCACGGCGCACCCGGGGTGATGTGGCTGAAATATTCGGAAGGGCTGCATCCCGATCCGCCCGACCTGAAGAAGGTCGCCGGGGACCTCTCCCCTTCCCAGTTGTTCTGGATCATCAAGAACGGCATCAACATGACCGGCATGCCGAGCTTCGAACTGGCTGGCGCCAAGGACGACGAGATCTGGTCGATCGCGGCTTTCGTCAAAAAGCTGCCCACGGTTTCCGAAGCTGACTACAAGAGCTGGACCGCCTCGGCGGAACCGAAGCGGTAAGCCGTTCTAGCCTTTCTGTAGGGGTCTGCCGCCCTGCCCGGCCAGCAGCACGACGCCCCCTGACATCGCCGCCAGCACAGCCCAGTAGCCGTAGCGGAAATCGGACGCCACGCCGACGCCGAAGAAGGTGAGGACGTAGACGGCTGCGGATCCGCAGACGCTCAAGACAAACGTGGCCTCCCGGGGCGGCCTCTTCCAGCCGATACCGCACCAGGCGATGCAGGCCAGCACCCAAAAGCCAGCGCGAAGCAAGGGCGTCGGCGTCAGCGCGCCGAGCGCCGCACGGAGCGTATTGAAGGCAGCGCGATGCGAGAACACGTCCTGCATCGGACGCTCGATGTCAGCGGTCCACATCACCAGGTTATCGCCCGCGAGAAAATTCCACATGAAGGCCGAGCGGTGCTGCAAATAGGCGAAGGGATGGCGCAGGATTGCCGCCAACCACGCCCTCGAGATGGCCGGGGTGCCGAACAGGCCTGTTTCGCGCTCGATCTTTCGCATCACGAAATCGCAGGGCTCGAGCCGCCAGTAGATATCCCACATCGTCGGCTGGTAGCATCTGTCGAGGAGCATTGCGTTCTCCGGCTCGCTCCACTCGACCGGAAACTGGTTCGCCTTGGCGAAGTGGCTGATGCCGCCGAGATCGAAGATCATGACCGTCTGCAGGGGGTGCTCCCGCTTCGCGTCCAGGACACCGTAATAGACGAGCTGCACGGCACCGAAGAAGACGAGCGCCGCGGGGATGTAGAGGATCGCGGTCCTCGGGAGCGATGTCCGCGACAGCCAGATCGCGTAGGCAGCGAGAATCGGCGCCGCCAGCAGGGCATTCGGCCGCAGCAATACGCCGAAGGCGATCAGTGCCAGCCCCAATGCCTGGCCCAACAATCTGGTCCATGATTGCCGGTCGGCGGCCGCGAACGCAATCGATGCCGCAAGCAGCCAGGACGTCGCGAACAGGACGTCTCGCCAGATAACGCCGGCCAGCGCCAGCGACGGCGGCGTCAGGGCCAATAGCGGCAGCAGCAGCGCAACTCTCCTGCCCCGGGACGCGAGCGTGAGCGAAAGAAGGCCAAACCCCAGCCAGTAGGTGACCGCGATCAGCAGGAACATGCTGCCCGCGCCGGGTGCAACCGGATCGATCAGGGCCCACAGCCACACCATGACGGGAGACTGCCAATCGCCCATCGTGCCCTTCATGGCGTATTCATGAAGGTACTTGGAATCGAAAGTCATCACGCCGGGATAGAAGACCGCCAATGTCAGCGCGAAACCGATTCCGAGCAGGATGGCAACGGACGCCATCAAAAGCCGCGGCCGCGACGGCGTGCCCTCAGGCGGCCACGGCATAGATGTCACCCGAGTTTGCGGCTTGCGGCAACGCGCTGAGCCAGCGCCCGATCTCCTTCGCGCTCACCCATTCGCCGACCATCGCCTGGCTTTCCCCGAGCGCGGCGTTGAAGCGCGCATAACCCATCGCCGCGCATTGCTCGATGCAGGCCAGCGCCACGTCAGGCTGAATGGTGGTGAACTCGAAGGACAGCGCGCGCACCGCCCGAGACAGGCCGGACAGCGCTTCGGCCTCAAAGCCCTCCACGTCGATCTTGATGAAGGCGGGAACGCCGTGCCTTGCAATCAGCGCATCCAGCGTGGTGACCTCGACCTCGGCGAACTCGCTCCAGCGCTGGCCCTCCCAACCGGGCGCCCCCTCAGCGGCCGTCACGAACGCCGACGAGACCGACGACACCGTGGGATTGTCGGGATTGATCAGCATCCGCGCCCTGCCCGGCTGCCCTCCAACCGCGACCGCTTCAATCGTCACCGAGCGGTCCCGGCCATAGAGCAGCCGCAACGTTCGCACCATTGCCCGCTGCGGTTCGATCGCGATGACGCGGGCGCCAAGCCGGCGAAACGAGGCCACGCGATTGCCGACATGCGCGCCGACATCAAACACCAGATCTCCGGATGAGACGAAAGTGCCATGAAGGCGGTCCATCGCGGCGGCACGCTGGCGGTCTCCATAATAGATGCGAAGCGACCTGAGCGTTGCGCGTGCTACCCGGATGGACCGAAGCATCGGCTAGACAGAGCTTGTCAAGGGCGGCGGGCTTTCCGGAGCGATCGCAGGCAAGGCGAGCTCGAGCAGGTGCTCCGGAGTTGTCGTCTCTTCGGGCAGGCGACCAACCCCGATCCGCGCGGCGAGAGTGCCGAGAACAGGCCAGGCCGTTACCGTCGCAAACGGCGCAGCCAACGCCGGCCCGCCGGCCAGCAGCAGGATGTAGGGGAATGCCCATGGCTGGTAAAACAACACCAGGCCAAGCGATAGACATCCGACAAGCGTCTGCGGCCACAGATCGCGCATCGCCAGGCCGAACGGCACCACGTGGTCGTCGCGCACTTGGCCCATCCAGTGGACGTCGCGGTTGAAGAGCCGGCCCGACAGGAAAATCGTATGGCTGATCCAAAGGATCGGGCAAAGGACGATCGAATAGATCGTTTCAATCGCGAAGTTGACGGTGAATCTGCCTGCCCCGCCAAATGCGCGGCGCTCCTTCGGCACCAGCAAAACGTCCAGCGCGCCCGCGATCTTCGGCGAGAACCACATCAAGAGCACCCACGCGATCAGTGCGCTTCCAAGATCCGGTCGCATGATGTTGGCGGGATCATCGCAGAGGATCAGTGCAGCGGTCGCAAGGCCCAGCACGCCGACCCATGCCGGCGAGCCGATGAACATCAGGATGGCGAGGACAAGCTGATAGCGGCTGACCGGCGTCAGATTCGGCAGCGTGACGAGCCGCAAGTACTGCATGTTGCCCTGGCACCAGCGCAGGTCGCGACGCATGAATTCCAGGAGCGTCGGCGGATTATCTTCCCAGCCGAGGTCCTCCCGCGGCACCACGCGCACATGATAGCCGGCCGCACGCATCAGCGCCGCCTCGATCTGATCGTGACTGAGGATATGCCGTGCTTCTCCACCGTCACTGGTCAGCACGGGAAGTTGGCAGTGCGCAATGAACGGCTTGAGGCGCAGGATCGCATTGTGCCCCCAATAGGGACCGCAATCCCCCTGCCACCATGCGCTGCCGATGGTGTAGGAGCGCATGCCTAGACGCATGCCGAACTGGAAGATGCGGGCAAACAGGCTCGTCGACGGCAGGCCCACGATTAGCCCCTGCAGGATGCCGAGCTTTGGATCTACCTGCATGATACGGACGAGCCGGACGATCGCATCCGCCGGCATGAAGCTGTCGGCATCGAGCGTAACGGCAAACTCGTGACGGCTTCCCCAGCGCTCGCAAAATTCCCTGATATTGCCGGCCTTGAAACCGCTGTTGACGGTACGCCGCCGGTAGCTGATGGCGATCCGGTCGCGCCAGGTTGCGATCAGTTCGGAGAACAGCGCCTCCTCGGCTACGGCAAGTGCGGCATCGCTAGTGTCGCTGAGGAGATAGAGATGGAAGCGCTCCGCATATCCGGAGGCGCAGAGACCATCGAGCATGGGCTCAAGGTTGCGGACGGTGCGCACCGGCAGTTCGTTGCGCACGCAAAGCAGGATCGCCGTCGACGCCGTCACGGGGTCATCGTCGCGGATCCGTCCGACCGCTGGCAGCACTGCGGCGACCGGATCGGCGGCATAGCGCATGATGACAAACCCGATCAGGGCATTGCAGAAGCCGGCGACCATCCAGGGCAGCGTGAGGGCAAACAGGATAAGCGCGACGATATCGAAGAACCCGAGTCCTCCGGGCGCCAGCGCCAGTGCGGCAAGAACCAACGATCCCGTCATCGCCAGTAAAAACAGGACGGCAAATGCCGCACGCCTCGCGAACATGATCTTTCCGACGGCTTCAGTCTCGTTCATTTTCGGAACAGGTACGGCTGGCGGGACAGGTTACGACTTCTCATTGGACATCGGCTGGTGCAGATTACTGTATAACACGACAGGCCATCGGTAATTCCAGCCCGAGATTGAAGAAAATGGCTGCCACTGCGAGCTCCGATACCGCCTTTTCCCTCTGGTATTGCGGGCAAGGTAAGGCCGAAATTCGGCAGGAGATGTTGACTCCGCCTGAAGACGCCGAAGTGCGCGTGAAAACAATCTTTAGCGCTATCAGCCGCGGAACAGAATCGCTTGTCTTCGCTGGAAGAGTCCCAGAGAGCGAGTTCGGCAGGATGCGCGCGCCGTTCATGGCCGGCGACTTTCCTTTTCCCGTCAAGTACGGCTACGCAGCTGTCGGACGGGTGCATGAACGAGGTGGCGCGCTGGGTGGCAAGAACGTCTTCGCGCTCCATCCACATCAGACGGCGTTCAACATTCCGGTGGCGTCAGTGGTCGTCCTGCCGGATGAGGTACCGCCGCAGCGTGCCGTGCTGGCGGCCAACATGGAAACCGCGCTCAATGGTGTCTGGGACGCTGCTCCAGGTCCGGCCGACCGCATCGCTGTCATAGGGGCAGGCGTCGTCGGTTCCCTCGTTGCTCATCTGTGCGGGCGAATGCCCGGCGCCGAGGTTACCCTCGTGGACATTAATCCGGCCCGCGCGGAATTAGCCGCTGCACTTGGTGTTGGTTTCGCAGAGCCGGCAAAAGCAGCGCGCGACTGCGATCTGGTGGTGCACGCCAGCGGCTCGCCGGACGGGCTGGGCACCGCGCTGGAGCTGGCCGGAGATGAGGCGACCGTGCTTGAGATGAGCTGGTATGGCGATCGGCCTGTGACCGTGCCTCTCGGCGGTCCGTTTCACAGCCGCCGCCTTCGGCTGATATCGAGCCAGGTCGGAAGCGTCGCCCCGTCACACCGTCCGCGCTGGAGCTACAATCGTCGTCTTTCCGCCGCGTTGATCCTGCTCGCTGATCCCCGGCTTGACGCACTAATTGCGCCGCCGATTGCCTTCGGGGATTTGCCGAAACTTCTGCCGCGGATTCTTGCGGACGGAAGCGCCGCGCTCTGTCAACCTGTCGCCTATCCGTAAGGAGCCAGCCTTGTTCACCGTCGAAGTTCGAGACCACATCATGATCGCGCATTCCTTTCGTGGCCCGGTTTTCGGGCCCGCGCAGGCATTGCATGGAGCGACATTCGTGGTCGACGCCGCTTTCATCGCGGATGAGCTCGATGTCAATGGAATCGTCATCGACATTGGTCTCGCCCATGACGCACTCAAGGCGATGCTCGGCCCGCTGAACTATCGCAATCTCGACGAGATCCCCGAATTCAAGGGCAAGAACACCACCACCGAGTTCCTGTCCAAGCATATCTACGATGGCCTCGCCAACGCTGCCCGTGCTGGAGAGCTCGGTCGCCCCGGGGTAGAGCTAAGGGCATTGCGCATTACGCTGTCCGAGTCGCACATCGCGCGTGCGTCCTATGAGGCCCCCTTGTGGTGAAGTGCGTCGTCTTCGCCGTGCCGGGCAGTCTCGACACGCCGACGGGCGGCTACGCCTATGACAAGCGGATCATGGCCGAACTCCGTCATCTGGGCTGGGAAGTCGACTATCTCAATATCGGTGAGGGATTTCCCGCACCCGACGAGGCGACCCGCGCGGCGGCGCGATCGCTGTTGGCGGCACTGCCGGCGGGACGGCCGATCGTGCTGGACGGACTCGCGCTCGGCGTCCTGCCTGAGGTGGCGGCCGAGTTCGCGAGCCGGCATCCGCTGGTCGCCCTGGTGCATCATCCATTGGCGCTCGAATCCGGGTTGGCCGCCGAGCGCGCTGCCTCGCTTCGCCGCAGCGAACAGGCAGCCCTCGCCGAGGTCCGTGAAGTCGTTGTGACGAGCCCGGCAACGGCAAAACTCGTGGCCTCCGATTATTGCGTGCCGGCCGCACGCATCACGGTCGCAAGGCCCGGAAACGATCCAGTGTCACTCTCTGCGCGAGAGCGAAACGACATCCTGCATCTCCTGTCGGTCGGGTCGGTCGTGCCGCGCAAGGGGTTTGACATCCTGGTGTCCGCCCTCGCGCTGCTCGCTGACGTGCCGTGGCGGCTAACGATCGTCGGCGACCTCACGCGGGATCGGACTGAAGCGGCCAAAATCCAGCACCTCATCTCGCAACACGGGCTTGCTGGCCGCGTCGAAACGATTGGCGCCATCCCATCAGCGCAACTCGCTGAGCTATATGCCAAGGCCGACCTGTTCGTGCTCGCCTCACGCTTCGAGGGGTACGGTATGGCCTACGCTGAGGCGCTTTGCCACGGCCTCCCCGTGATCGGCACGACGGCCGGCGCCATACCGGATACGATTCCACGAGGCGCGGGATTGCTGGTGCCCCCCGATGATCCCGCTGCGCTCGCAGCGGCCCTGCGTGGCATCATCGTTGATACAGAGCAGCGGCGCAGCCTTTCCGACGCGGCACTGGCGGCTGCGCGAACGCTGCCGACCTGGCGGGAATCCGCAGCGATCTTTGCCGCTACACTGGACAAGCTCGCATGAGCAGCTTCTCCGTTGAATGGCTGAACTTGCGGGAAAGCTACGACAAGCGCGCGCGCAATCCGCAGGTGCTCGCTGCTGTAGCCTCGTTGCTCCAATCGAAAAGCGCTGTACGTCTCGTTGATCTCGCCTGCGGCGCGGGCTCCACCTTGCGCACACTCACCCCCCATCTGCCGGCACGGCAACATTGGGATCTCGTCGACAACGACCCTCGCCTGCTGGACATCGCATGCCGCAGCAATGTTTCGCGCGACATCAGCCTGCACGCCATTCAACTCGACATCAACGAAGGCTTCGAAGCCGCGCTAAGGCAGCCGAGCGATCTAATCACGATTTCGGCGCTACTCGACCTCGTCTCCGACACCTGGCTCGATCGCTTTGCGCGCCACGCGGCGTCGCGCGCCGTACCGGTCTATGCCGCGCTCAGCTATGATGGGCGGATCGAGCTTTCACCATCAGACCTGGCCGATGCGGCCGTGACCGCCGCCGTGAATGCCCATCAGCATACCGATAAGGGCTTCGGGCCGGCACTGGGTCCTTCCGGCGGCATTGCTGCTATTTCCCGGTTCGAGGCGCTCGGATATTCGGTGCTACGCGGCAATTCCGATTGGGTGATCGGGACGGCCGATCAGGAGATTCAAATCGAATTGCTCAATGGCTGGGGCGCCGCCGCGCGGGAAATGGGATCCCTATCGGGCCAGGACATCGATGATTGGCTGGTCAGGCGAAGAACGGCTATCGCCCGCCGGACTTCAACGATGCGCGTGGGTCACGTCGATTTCTTCGCCACGCCGAGCACGATGCGCTGACCCGAAAGATCGCAATCGAACAGCACATCGTCCTCGATCTGGTGCACGCGGGTCGGCATCCGGTGAGCCTGGTCGGCACGCTCGAGCGGCGGCAGGTCGATGCCCGGTCCTCCAGCGCCCAGCATGACGGGGGCGACCGTTACATGAAGCCGGTCGAGACATCGGGCCGCGATAAAACGCGACAGGGTATCTGCTCCACCCTCTATCAGTACCCGGCGCATGCCTGCGCGTCTCAGCGCCGAAGCGATATCGCACGGTGCAATGTTTCCGTCCTGCGACGGCAGGGTGATGATTTCCACTCCGGCAGGGACCGCCACTGGCGCCCCTTCGGTAGTGATCAACAGGCGACGAGAGCCATCCTCAGCGAACAGTTTCGCGTCGGAGCGGAGGCGTCCGTTCGGGTCGATGACAGCCCGCGCCGGTTGAGGCCCCGGAACGTGTCGTACCGTCAATTGAGGGTTGTCGGCAATCGCGGTGCCTACGCCGACCACGACGATGTCGACCAGCGAACGTAGCCGGTGCAGATGCTCAATGCCGGCGGGACAGTTGATATACTTCGAATGGCCAGTCGCCGTCGCTACCCGGCCATCCAGGGATTGGCCGAGTTGCCCGACCATAACGAGATCGTCGACCATCCCGTTCCGCAACGGACCGAATAAATCCGCCCAGCCTTGCGGCAAAGGTTGCTGTCCCCTACGAAAGAGGTCAACAAAGCTATCCCATGCGTCGGGAGGAGCAAGTCTGCTGGTGGGGAAATTACCTAGTTGCACGGAGCCAATCAAAATTGAGGGGTTCACCTGATATCAATGCTTACTATCGGCTACTCGATCCCAAAAATCCATCTGATTTCTAGCGGAATGATCCGGGACTTTTGGTGTTCCACGAACGCGGCTAGAAAAAGAAGGTCCAGCATATGAGCGCCGTGTCAGTCATCTTTGGCAGCAGCGAGCATCTCGCTGCCAGCCGCGCCTTGAGTGAACTGCAGGCGCGGAGGCCGGTTCGTGTCCGCGCGCCCGGCGAAGACCTGATTGCTTTTCCAGTGGAGGGACTGGACACCCAGAGACTGCGCGAATTTTCGATGTTGTGTAGTTCTGAAGCACCGACGCTAATCGTCACACAGCAGCGGGCACGCGCAATCGGTATCGAGACCTCCACGCCGATCGCATTGCCGCTTTCCCGTACCATCGAAGCAAGCAGCGTTCTCGAGCTCGCTGCGGGCAACAAGAGCCATTTCATCGTGGAAGCCAGGGCTGCGGACTATGCAGCGACGGCCGCCATCCGGCTCGTCAAGCTGGTTCGCGGCTTGCCGGCTATCCTTGCAGCGCACGCGACGACAATTGACAACGACGTGATCCGGTCAATTTCTGTCGTCGATGCTGACGCGGTCCACCGATTTGTCGCGGATGCAACGAGCGGGCTGGCGCTGGCCAGCGAGGCGACAATCCCGCTCGCATCGGGGACATCAGCACGCTTCGTGGTGTTTCGGGACACACTCGGCGTCGAGCAGGTCGCGATCGTCGTAGGCGAGCCTGACGAATCCAAACCCGTGCCGGTTCGGCTTCACTCGGCCTGTCTAACCGGAGACGTCTTCGGCTCCCGCCGCTGCGATTGCGGCGACCAGCTTCAACTGGCGCTTGCTCACCTGGAAAGCCTCGGTGGCGGGATCATCCTGTATCTTGCGCAGGAGGGCCGGGGAATCGGCCTGGCGAACAAAATGCGCGCCTACCGTCTGCAGGATGGCGGTCTGGATACGCGAGACGCCAACACCGTGCTTGGCTTTGAGGATGATGAGCGGGATTATGGCATTGCCGCCGGCATGCTGCGAAGCCTCAACTACACACGGATCGTGCTGCTCACCAACAATCCGACCAAGCTTGATGGGTTGACGCGGGCCGGTATCGAGATCACGGCGCGCGTCCCCCTCGAGGCTCCCGTCACACCTCATAACAAGCGCTACCTGACAACGAAGGCGCTACGTTCCGGACATAAGCTTGTCACACTCAAGCCATCGTCCAAGGAGACGTCCTGACGCAATGCTCTTCCGATCGGGTGCTGCATCGTCACCGATACAGACGGTCGCTGAGACGCCGGGTATGGCGCTGTATCGACAAGGCGACTCGCTTCGACTGATGGTCATCGTAGCGGGCCTGTGCTGGTCAGTCGCTTTTATCGTCATCGCTTTGGCGTATCAGCTTGAGCTCTACGGCGATGGCGCGATGTTTTCCTACGCCGTCGCAATCCAAGATGTTTGGGCGTTCCACTGGCATAACATCTCCGGCCGCACCTCGGTATATCTGCTGACACTCTTGCCCGCCGAAGCTCTCGCCGCCATCACCGGCGATCCCTGGGTGGGCATCGTCGCTTATGGCTTCTTGTTTTATGTTGCCCCGCTGGCGGGCCTGGCAGCAACCTACGCTGCCGATCGCTCGCCCGGCCGCTTGATCTTCCTCTACGCGTGCGGTTCGACCGCCCTGCTCTGTCCGCTGATCTTCGGCTTTCCCACCGAAATGTGGCTCGCCCACGCGCTATTCTGGCCGGCGCTGGCACTCGGTCATTACGCAAGATCGACGATTTTCGGCGCGGCATCAGTATTCGCGACGTGGGTTCTACTCGCCTTCACCCACGAAGGAGCCTTCGTGCTGCTGATCGCCGTGCTTGGTACCCTGGCGTTGCGCGGCTTGCGGAGCATACCATTCCTCCGCGGGATCGCAATTATGCTCGTGATTGCCGTCCTGGCCGCCGCATCGAAGATACTTTTCCCGCCTGACGAATACTACGCTGATGCCTTTATGCGGGCAGCGCTGCATTTCTTCGACCCCGCAATCTTCAGAGTGGAAGTCATTGTCGAGTTGCTGGCGGCAATCATTGTTTATGCCGCACTGCTCGGACTGATCTCCATCTGGCTTCCCAAGCGGGCGTGCATCCTCGCGCTGCCGGTATTGATCGCCCTTTTCTGCATCTACTGGCTTCGCTTCGACCATTCAGTGCATGCCAATAGCCGCTACTACATGCGGACTGCTTTGGTCATCGCCACCCCTCTGCTCGGCGTCATGGCCGCCTTTGCCGTCATGACTCGCGAAGGATTGGTCGCGGGCCCGCTGGCCAAAATGAATCACGCCCTATCGTCGTCGCGCAGGGCCTGCGCACTTGCCTCGATCCTGATCGCAGTGACATTGATACACGTCGTCGAGACCGCAAAATTCGTCACAGCCTGGTCTCGCTACCGAGAAGCGATCGCAACCCTCGCCATGAGCCAGGACTCCGATCCGGCTCTCGGCGATCCGCGCTTTGTCTCGTCGAAGCGAGGGCCGCCAGATCTCGCCCCGCTGGAATGGTTCTCGACTATTCCATATCTGTCGGCAATCCTCGCGAACTTCCGACCGAATAGACTGGTCATTGATCCCGCCGGCAATTACTTTTGGCTATCTTGTGCCACCGCAACGCACAGCATGTCGCGGCAGCTTGTTGTCCCCTCGTACACGCGGGAATTAATCCGCACCTATTCATGCCTGCATCGATAATCTGCAGTCATCGTTGCTGGATTGTAATGACTGCATCAAATGCTGAATTTGAGAAACAATGCACTGGGCTCAATCGGCGCAAACGTAGAAAGCACGAACCTTGAAGTTGGTCATCTTCGATTTCGACGGCACGCTTGTTGACAGCCGTCCATTGATCCTCGAGAGCCATCGGATCGTTTTTTCCGAATTTCGACTGCCCGCTCCCTCGCCGGCTCACAGCCTGTCGCTGGTTGGAAAATCGCTCGATGTCATTCTGGCGGAGCTGGCCGGCCCGACCGCCCCCATTCTCGAGATGGTCAAGGCATATGACCTCCTCCTGCCGACACTCAGGGCCGATCCCGTGTTTGCCGAAAGGCCGTTCGATGGGATCGACGCCCTCCTCCATGAGTTGAGCCGAACCACCGATATCGTGATGGGGATCGCGACCGGGCACCGATCCGACACCATTGCGCCTGCCCTGCAGACGCTGCGATGGGTTGAGTACTTTCGGACCATTCAGGCGGCAGACACGGCGCCTTCGAAGCCACATCCCGCGATGCTTCTTCAGGCGCTTACTACCGCCGGGGTGGAGGCGAAAGACGCAATTTTCGTCGGTGATACCACCTTCGATATGCAAATGGCAGAAGCGGCTCGGCTGAGGTCAATCGGCGTCGCTTGGGGGCACCATGGGGCCGAGCGTCTGACAGCGGCAGGAGCGCGTCATGTAGCCGGAACCGTGGATGAGCTGAAAACTGCCATTCGCGCCGCCCTCAGCGGGTAGTCCAGTGTTTTCCCGAACATTTCCTGTCATTTCCGCCGCAATGGATGCCGCTTCACAGGAACCGAGTCGGATGGCGGTGGTAGTTGCCCCGAAGAAGTCACCCACTGAATCAAGCGCAGCGCGATTTCGTCCTGTTCGGCCTGGCCAAGGAGAGCTTCTTTCTCAGGACCGGCCGGAAGACGCGCGGCCTCTTCACGTGCCGCCTTGATCCGATCGCTGAGGCGATGGGCTTGAGGTGTCTTTCTCGTCATCGAATGCGTCCCGGTTGGCCGGACATACGCGATCTACGAGAGATGGGCTGAGAGGTTTCAAGAACTCGCCTGTATTTGAGATCAACTGGCCGATCGCGGTGGCAGCGCGTGACATGTCGACGATGATTTCGAATCCGGCTTTCTCACTCGTCGACGACCTGTCCGCCGTCATAACCGCAGGCGATGCGCCCCAATGACGCGCGAAATTGTTCGCTTTCGACCATCGAGGCGAGCGCCGCCAGGTTGTCGCGCCTTTCAAGCTGGCGAGCCCGAACCAGGAGAGATGCAATGAGGGTTGGATCAAGGTAAGGTAGGCTCGCCCATAACCCGCGTGCCAACTCGCGCGCCAGCGCGTGATCGGGATGGCTCACATTCTCAGGGGCGCGACCTATTTCATACATGTGACGGACCGCATGCCACGGGGCTCGCTCGGTCGGGAATCGCGCCATGATCCCCGGGCATTCTTCGGCCACATAAAAGCGGTTGAGCGTATCGAACAGAACGAAGCGGTAGCGCTGTGCAATCAGGAACGGTTCCCATTCCTGCCATGACGGCTCCGAGGTCATTGGAGCGACTGCCTCTGCAACAACGACCTTAGGCCGGAAGCGCCCCCAGTCGCCGCCGAACAGCACATCACCCTCCGCACCTTCGACATCAATTTTCAGGAAGTCGATTGTACCGAGTTTATGGTTCTCGCACAGTTTGGCCAGCGTTGTCATGGGCGTGCGAATGGACTGATAACCGACACCAAACGCTTGGGTCGCCTGCGCAACCCCTTCCATCGACGTCGAAAGCCCGTGCAGGCGGTCAACGACGTGGAAATCGGCTTCGCCACACTCCCGTCCGATCAAGCAGGCAACCGCAACGTCACGTGGACGTAGCCGCGGATAGAGCGCCGCAAGTTTTGTCTGCGGCTCAACGATCACGCCGCGCCATCCTCGTTCATAAAACCAATAGGACACATTGTCGGCGATGGGATGCCCTGCTCCAATGTCGAGATACGTTCCCGTTGCCTGTCCCGCAAACGCGATCGAGAGATGATAGTCCTCGAGGTTCTGTGAATAGGATAGCTCCATCCGCGCTTCCTCCCGGCTGCCGGACGCGGTACCGCCGACAAGGCGCATGATACGTCTACAGAGGCCACGGTAGATCACGAAAGGCGCAAGGTCCA
>Ga0268265_10001373_pt1 | contig 20677 bp, 15 predicted proteins | sample KBSSwiS52_FD_190355 | JGI IMG/M metagenome (GOLD analysis project Ga0268265, IMG submission 190355) | Switchgrass rhizosphere microbial communities from Kellogg Biological Station, Michigan, USA - KBS Switchgrass S5-2 (SPAdes) (version 2) | ecosystem: Host-associated > Plants > Roots >... | reverse complement strand
CGTCTTGTCGCGCTGCGCGCGAGCCGCCTGCCGGCGTCTCGTGCTCGTCCGCGCCAGCCGCGGCGCCTCCCGCCCGGCCTCGTTCAAACCCCCTTCCCGTGATTGCTTTTTCACGCACCATTCGACCACCCTTTTCGACCACCCAAAACCGAGCAAACGCAATCCCGGCGGGCTTTTGCTCGCCAAAAAAACGAAACCTGGTTTCGTTTTTCCTGTTTGTGCCGCCCGCGGGGGGGAGGCCGCGACGGATCAGCACGGCTAAGTCACTGCCAGCCAAGCTCTTGCGCGACGCAGCTTGGCAGGGAAAATCACTGATCAGAACATGAGTTTTGGTCAGTCCGGCTTCGGGTCGGGGCGAGGGTCCGGGCAGGCGAGTACCCCGTCCGTGTCCCGTCCGTGCCCGTCCGTCCGCTTTAGGTGGGACGCCCCAGCCCCTGGAGCTCCCCAAGCAGCTGCTCCAGCGCTGGCCGCAACGAAGCCACCTTCTTCCGCCGCCCTTGCTCCAGCGGACTCTTGCGGATCAACACCGACCCCAGCCGGTCCACATCCGCATGCAGATACAGCTCCGTCGTCGCGATCGACTGGTGCCGGAGAAGGAGCTGCACTTGGCGGATGTCCACGCCCTCCTGCAGCAGGTGGGTGGCGACGCTGTGACGAAGAATGTGCGGCGAAAGCCGACGCCCCAACGCCCCGATCCCTACCTCCGCACAACGATCGAGAAAGATGTTGCGCACCGCCCCCCGCGTCAGCGGTCGCCCCCACAGAAACCGACCCGCCGGACGAGCCGCCAGCCACATCCCGAGCATGCGAGAGACCGGACGGTCCAGCGGCAGGCGCATATCCTGCCCCGAGCTCTTCCCGCGCCGCACCAGAATGCTGAAAATCTGTCCGGTCTCGTGCCACACTACCCCCTCCGCCTCCAGAGGGCCGATCTCAGACGCGCGAAGCCCCGCCACATAGGAGACCCCCAGCAGCACTCGGTTCCGCATATCCAGAGGATCCTGCGGCAGCGTCCCTGGCGAGTCCCCCCAGAGCAGCCGGCCCACCTCGGCGACGGTCAGCACCTTGATCTCCCGCCGGTAGGGCCTCGGTCCCGACAACGAAGCGCCAGGGTTGCTCTCGATGATCCCGTGCGCCAGGCACCACTCCCCCAGAGAGCGGATCGCCACGACTACCCCGCGGCGAACGCTCTCCCCGCGCCCCGCCACGTGCAGGCGCCGCAGATGCCTCTCGATCAACCTCTGATTGAGCTGCGCAATCGGCTGTCCCCCATCATCGAGCAGCCGCTCCACAAGCCGCCGGTATCTTCTGGCGGTCGCTATCGTTCGCCCGCGAACGCTGACCAGGGACGACATCCAGGCTTCAAGAATGGCCGGATCGTCTATCCACTCTTCAGCGCCGCGAGGTGCTTCGAGGTCGTCAGGTTGGTTGCGATCGCCCACTACCACTGGCGCCTTGGAGGGTTGAGCTTTTGTGTCCATGGGAACACCCTGTCTGGCAGGGCCAGAGCCTGTCAAGTGGACGAGGTCAGGAGTGGTCAGGAGCGGTCAGGAGTCAGCACAGTTCGGCGGGATCGGCGACCGGGTCGCCGAGCGCCTGCCGTGGCTGCACGACCAGGCCGAAGCTTACGCGGGCGGCGGGAGGGTTACCGTCAAAGGTTACCGTCAAAGTTGTCATCCACGCCACCTTTTCCCGCGCAAAAGGTGTCCTGAATGTCACCTTTTCCGGGAGAAAGGGTGTCCTATATGCCACCTTTTTCGCCCCGCATCCGGGACCGGGGTGAGGGCAAGGGTGTCCGACTTTTGGCTTTAAAGGGGGTACGGGCGTCGCATTAGCGACTTCCTGGCCCAAACTTGGGCCTGCCCCCCCGACCGCGCCCGTGGCCGAAAATTTCACCCTTTTCGCCGCGCATCCGCGGCCGAGAGCTATTCCTCCAAGGCCGAAGCCGGGCCGTCCCCGGGCCGGGCCGGAGCTCGGCCCAGAGCTCCCCCAGGAGCGCATGCGCCGTCGAGCGCCCGGTGGCGCAGCCCTGCTCGGTGAGCGCTTGCGCGAGCTTCCGAACGCTCGGAGGATCTTCGCTGCGATCGACCGCCGCCTGAACGATCTCCCGCGCCAGCTCGCGCCGCGCCCGCGTCCGCTCCTTCCGCCCCTTGGGTCCCGTCGAGAGATTCAAGCCAAGCCGCTCGATCCGCTCCCGATCCGCAACCGGATCGAGACCCGCAAAGGCCGCGAGCTTCCGATTCGTGATCTTGCGCCCGCTCCGTGCCCATTCCAGGGCGTGTCCCGTGATTCCCCTCAACTCGGCGTCCGTAATCCGATCCTCCGCCGGCTGCTCGCAGAACTTGCGACCGATCGTCGTCACCTTCCCCGCGAGCTCTGAAAGATCCCGCGTCAGTTTCGCGTAGCAGTAGGCATAGGCCGAGAGCATGCGGTAACGGTGGCCGCACGGGATCACGCCGCCATGGACCTCGACCCGAGCTCGATCGAGAAAGCGCAAGCGATTTCGCCAGAGCTTGATGTGTCCCTGCCGTCCCAGATCCGAGAGCCGCGGATCGACCCCCGCTCGAGCGGCCTCTCTCCGCCGGCGCTCCTCCTCGCGCTCGTCCTGACGCCGCCGGTGGGCTTCGAGCGCCAAATCGCGCCGGTCCTCCTCGGCTTCGACGGGAACCCAGGTGCGTGCAGGGCGCGGCAGGCCGTAGAAGCCGGCCAACTCCTCCAAGCTGTAGCGCACCGGCTCGCCGGCCGGACCGGGGAGCAGCTCATAGTGCACCCGCCGATCGGCTGCGGCATTCACGCTCCTGTGCAGCCGTGTCACGCGAGTCAGATCGCCGGCCAGCCGATCGAGCTTCAGGCTCGGGAACCCTGTCGCGATCGTATCGGCCGTGCGGTGCTGGAGAGACATCCACAGCTCCCGGTTATCGGCGTTGGCGAAGGGCGTGGTGCTCGGGTCCTGCTCATCGCGGAGGAGCCAGAAAGCCCACAAGCCCCGGCCGGAGTACTGCAACATCGAGGGCCGCGCCAGAAGGCCGCGCTGCACGAGATCTCGGAGAATCTCCGTAGCCTCCCAGGCCGACCAGTCCGAGCGCCTCCGGCCGCAGTCGATGTCCACAAAGGTCGCGCCCAGCCGAACGACGTACTCCTGGGAGCGCTCCCAGCGATAGAAGCGGTTGATGGTCGCGAAGGCGTCCTGGCGAAGGTGCGGCTCATTGTTCCGGAACCACCAATCGAGCCGCTTTGTGGAGGTCGAGCGTTGCCGCCATGGGCGCCAATTCCCCATCCCGAGCCAGGGTCCCGACTCGTCCCTCGGCACCTTTACGCTAAAAATCGCCACTGCCCGTGGATCACCCATCCAGAAGAGCCGATGCGGCCAGAGATCAACCGAGTCGTTCAGGAGCAACCCTCATAAGGCGAGCACTCTGGACCGCTAGCTTAGAGAGGCCGGCACTCTCTTGCAAGCAGCGCGATCCGGCGCAGCGCACGTCCCATCGCCTCTGGACTCGGCCGATGCCCATCGTGCCGCAGCGACCCGCCGCCGGACAAGCCAACCGCCCCCGCCCCGTCCGGAGAAGTCGAGCTGGCGGCCTTGCGAGCCCAGGTTGCCGAAGGTGCGCGCAGAGTTCGACGTAGACCGCCACCTCGCCCAGTTCGGCACCCGCGTCACGCCCGCCATGGCGAAGCTCGCCAAGCCGCTCCTCGTCGAGCTGCTCGCCGAGCGCGCTCCCGCCCGCGGCCCGCATCTTCGTGGTTTCCCGCGAGCCCCAGAGTCTGAAGTTAGATCAATGGAAGAAACCGTCTTGGAAGCTGCAGAGGGTGATCATCCAACAGCAGGCCCCGGCTCGACTGACCTAATAGCGCACCCTAGTTGGCTCCCCCAGCGGCAAAGGCGCAATGACAAAGGTCGGGGTTATTCCTTACGAGTACTTACGAAGATGCCTTATGCGCCTGATGGCGTTTTTGAAAAAAAGATCAAAACGTTCCTGAGTCTCCAGCATCTGCAATATTTGCTGTCCAGTGATCGGAACAATAAGAGGGGCATTTAGGTCGGAGGCTTGGTATTTGCTCGTCTGGAGCGCATCATCTGTAAGTCCGCTTGCAGAAACAAAGAATCCAAGCTTTGCTCGTGTGCGTCGCACTTTGTGAGCGAAGAAGCCTAACTCTTCCAGTGGTCGAGCATCAATCCAGTTTTTACATTCAACGAGAATATCGCCCCCATACTCAAGCCAGAATGGATCTGTCTGCTTATTCTCTACGATTAGGTCAATCTCTCCATTTTCGGTATTGGTATCGCACGAAACAATTTCGAAAACTTCACCGAATAGCCGCGCCACGAATTCCTCAAACAGCTTCCCTTTTTGAAGAGAGCTCAGATTGCCGTTCTTAGAACGTAAAAACAGGTTCTGTAACGATGCATGTGTGCTTGGCGCCCTTACTTCTGAAGGACTTTTTGCTAAACGCCGAATGATGTCGGGCCCTAGCTCCCTTGCCAATTCGCCTATAACGTAGTCAATCAATGCCTCATTGCTAGTCCTGCCCTCACGGATACATTTTGCGGCCAAAATGAGATCCCGCCTATTCACGATAGACTCAATTAAAGGACCCGCATCAAGAAGCATTCCTGAGACAAAGAGTGCAATTTCACGGCCTTTATCATCTAACCCAGCTAGGAAGAAGCGGAGGTCATCAGGAGAGCCAACGAGGTGCCTTGCGGCGTAAAATTCCAAGAAGCTGAGATGTGCAAATCCTACTAGACCTTCACCATGCTCCGTCAAAATTCCAGATGATAAGAGGAGATTGACTACATCTGTTGTATCTTTGGCTTGGGTGTAACGCCCATGAGAAGTAGACAATAGACATTCGTACAACTCGCCCACAGGAAAGGTATGAAAACCTCGCGAGTATGCCCAAAAAGCGAGAGTTTGGAGGATTTGGTGTATGCCGGCGACCGGCAGAATGGTTTGACGTCTGATCGCGCGCGCAGCATCCCATCTTTCGAGGAGGAAATCGCAGACCGTTTGATATAGGTCGGCCCTCACAACAGGCAAGGTGCCTGTAAGTTTGAAAACCTCCCAAATCAACCGAAGTATCAACGGATTTTTTACTAGAGGCCAGACCCCCGTCGTTTCAAGTGCACTTTTGAACTGCGCAAACACATTGGGCGATGCGCCAAGTCGTGACAGGAAGTACTCAATCTGCAAATCGCCCAGAGATGCAAGATGTAGAAAGCTAAAGCCTGCCGGGGGAGCTGGCGACAAACCGGAAGGTCTTGAGGTCAGCACCAATTGCCAGCTAGGACAGCTATCGGAAATCTGCGAAATTTGAGACAGGAGATTTCCTCTATACTCAGGCATCACCTCATCAAGGCCATCAAGGAGCAATAGAATGTCACCCTTCAACCAATCGGCACCCAGATCTAGAGCCGCAGTCTCCCTATTTGCTACCTCCCAGATACCATCGCTAGTACAAGCACGCAAAGGAATGCGTAGAGGTAAGCACGTTGTGGTACCAGCAAGTACTTCTCGCGCCCGAGTAACTGCTAGGTGTTTCAGAAGCGTGGTTTTCCCCGCTCCGGGGTCACCAACTATCAAGTAGCGCGCTCCCGGCTGTAGGAGATCTCCGATTATTACCTCTTTTCCAGCCGCCTGCGTGAGCCGAGGGTCAACATAACAGTCACTTAGCACCTCAACGTGACTTGTCATCGGAAACATTATCTTGTCATAATAATTCAGAATCCACAGTGCATACCTAGCATGCTTTTTCTTTATGCTCTTCATGCCGCCACCCACCTGCACTCGCGCGGTTGCCACCAAAGTGAGCGGCTTTTAAAGGCGAAAGCCGCGGGATAGCTGTCACCTCTTACTTCTACCTGCGTGAGCTGCCGGGTAGGTTCCAGCGGAGCGTTCCGGCGCCTCTCATGAAGTAGCTGGCATCTGCTTCTCCAGAGGTAGTAACATCCCCTTCGCGAGATTAGAGCTTTATCCCTTTCCGGACCAAGTAGGAGTAACGTGCGCGGGATCATGCCGTGACAACCCGGTTCCTCGGACAGCCAAACAGAACCATTGCGGCCCACGACACATCGTCGGAGGCGTGACCGAGGCGCCGGGCAAACAGCAGCGATTCGCCCACGGTGCGACCCGCACACAACTGGCGGTAGAATTCGCCGGCCATGGTAGCTGCGGCGGCGTCCACCACAGGCCATAGGTTCCCCAGGTAGTTCACCGCCCCGCGGCGCAGGAAGTCCGCCGCTAGGCCGCGAGCCGCTTCACCCAACTCGTCTTCTAGCGAGGCAGACGAGCAGGCGTTGGCGAACACGATTGGGTGGCTGTTCAGCAACTCCGGGAGGTCAGAGCCGACCAACGGGCCGCCCGTGAGTATGAGCGCAATCTGTCCATTGGGAGCCAAACGGCCGGCATGGCCAGCAAAGTGCAGTAGATCGACGTAAGAGGCTGCGGCTTTTGCCTGACTCAGGTCGTCTGGCGCGTCTATCAGCGCCTGAGTCCGGACGAACGGGATCTGGCCCAGCGCCTGGGCAGCCGCTTCGAGTTCCTGGCGGGCACTCTCTAAGACCTCCCAACTTCCGCTGCCTGAGGCACACAGCAGGAGAGCTTCCAGCCACGGTCGTCGCGTGACTTCCTCGGCGAGGGCGGCCCAGGCGATGATCTCGCACGTCGAAGCCAGGTCTGGCCCGGTCAACCTGCCGGTCGCCCAGCGCAGTCCCAGCGGGGGGGCGCCGGCCAGTTCCAGCGGCAGAGGCACCAGGGGCGTTGCCGTACCCACGAAGCCGGGGTTCAGTTTCTCCAATATCTCCAGTTGTGGCGCGATCAACCGGCCCATCTCCTCGCACAGGGAGCGCAGCGCCACAGCTGCCTTGCCTCTGATTACCGGCGGGGAGTCGGCGGGCCTCACAGGGAGGCTGCGGACCTGGTCCAGTTGGCGGATCCGTTGGCGCAACAGCTTGAGGTCGCTGGCGGGCGGTTCTGGGGCAAACAGGATCGGCCCGCCCATTGAAGCGGCATAGTTGGCCAAAGCGATGGCCCAGCCAGCATTCATGTCCGACCAGGTACACAGCACCGCGTAGCGGCTCGGTCTCAGTGTCTCGACCATTTCGGTTTGAGCGCTTAAGTACGGCGAACGACGTCCGAGCTCCTCTACCATGCTAGCGAACATGTCATCCGAGGCCCGAACCACCGCCGCGCAGATGGCCTCCGGCTCAGTTGGCACTTCGCGGACCTGGCAGTCAGGAACCATACGGACCACGTCAGAGGCGAGCGCCAACGGAGCGTAAACCACATGTGGCTTGAGGGCCGCCGCTAGCTCGGGCGTCAGCCCGTCCGCAGGGAGCGGCAACGCCTTGCACACCCGGATGTGCGGCGAGAGGGAAATCTGTATGCGGGCATCGTCGGGAAGCAGGTACAGCGGCCGGGTCGGCACCCTGCCTGCGGCCAAGTCTTCCAGGCCGGCGTCCGCTTGGAAGACGCCTCCGAACTTCTCTATCTTCGCCACGCCCTGGCCTAGTTTGCCGTACAGGGCGACAAGATTCTGAATGTCAGATACGCCGTGCAGCATCGTCTGAATGTGCCGCATGCCACGCGGGTTGCCCTTGAGGTTGAGATAACTCACCCCGCCCTCATGGAACGTGGGCAGCCCTTCAAGGTTGATGCGGCGCAGGGCCGCCAGGTCGAGCAGCATTTGCATCGCCGCCGGCGCCCAGGCCCGCGGGGCGACGATCACCTGGAAGTTGCCCAGGGGGTCGTCCGGGCCAATCAAGGCACTGGCCGAGGTGAACAGGGCCCGAGAGCCGAGCCGCTCGTACAGCAGCCCGCCGAAGTGGTCCACCTCGCCGACCGCCCGGTGGACCTCCTCCTCGGTCACTATCAGCGCAACCTCCAGCGTCGGGTCGTACACTTCGGCCAGGAACCTGCTCAGCTCGCCCGGTCTGTCCGGCACGCCGACGATCACCAGCATGCGGACCTCGGTGCGTTCGAGGAACGCGGTCACGCCGGGTTCGATGACATTGCGGAAGAAGAAAAGGGGGGCGAAGGCGTTGACGGTTGCGCCCGGCAGTGAGCGGGCCGGCGAACTGACCGGCGGTGTGACGGCACAGCACAGGGCCGTGGCTGAGCCCTCCTCGCGGACCAGAACCGCCGCCTCGCAGCTGACGACCCGCGGGGCGGCCTTGAACAGTAGCCGGCAGCCATGGCCGTCGACCTCGACAATGGGACGTTTACGCCTCCCGCGGAGGCGCACACCACGCCCAGCGGGCTCGTGGTCGGCAGCTAAGACTTCGACACTCAGCCCGCGGCGGCCGAAGGTCAGCGTTTGGAACGGTGCCTCGATCGTGGCCGGGAAGGCGTGGCGGAATTCATTCTGACCCGGGTCGTAGCGGCCCAGGTACGGCAGGCCGATGTCGAGCGCGAGCTTACCGGGCCGGCGGGTGGTGACGGTGACCAGCCAGGTGTCCCACGTCGGCAGTGGCACGCGCAGGGCCTGCACGTCGCACTCGATGTCCCGACCGACGGCCACGGCCTCGATCATGGCGAAGTGCTCGGGGATGCGATCCTGTTCCAGCAGCGGCTCTAGGTGAGCCACCGCCCGGCCGATTCGATCGATCGCTTGACGGCGATGCATTAGTTTCACTTCCGTCAAGAATGGCTTGACGCCGCGCAGGATGATGCTTCGCCGGTGGCCGGCGAAGCGCAGTTCGAGCGATTCGTCGGGGCCGGCACCAAGGTACAGGCCGTTGGCAGAGCAGCCACCCGACTCGGCGTCGGCATCGAGCCACTTCAGCGATAGCCGGGCGATACCGCGGACGACCGGGTGCCCGCCGACGGCACACTTCCGCAATCCATCCAACGCGGCGTGCAAGTCGGCGAAATCAGCCGTTGCTTCGCGGAACAAGTCAGCGTGGCAGGAGCTCCGGGCGAGAGCTGCCAAGTCGGCGAGGCCGGCTAAGTTTGCGGCGTATTGCTGGGCCCGGCCGCTGTCGTTGACTTGGTCCCACCACTCGGCCACGGTCATGGTGCAGTGCAAGCGGACGTGCTCGGGCAGCTCGTCGGTGCGGCGCAGAAGGCTCCAGAGCGTGGCGATCTCGTCGGCCGCCTCGACCAGCACACTGGCGTTGCCGGCTATGCCCTCCTCGGCCGCGGAGGCCGCCGCGGCTAGGGCCGTCTCGGTAGCGCCTTCGATCATGGCCCGCGTGCTGACGTGTCCGCCACCGGCGACCTCAGCCAGCCAGAGATAGAAGGCCCGCTCCAGGTCGCCCGCAGCCCACTGCCGCTCCTGGTAATAGTGACGGCACAAGGCCGTCATCGACCGAGCCAGGCCCATCTCGGCGCTGGCGCGGATGGCCACCCGTTCGCGAGCCAACTCGGCCGAGCGCGCGAAGGCGACGATGGCGTTGCGGCGGTGCCGGGCCGATTCGAGCGGCTTGCGCGAGATAGTCGTGGCGTCGTAGCTGGCGTTAGCCTGCAACTCGCACACTAGGCCGATGTTGAAGTAATCCAGGTCGAGTGACTCGCCGGCGCTACACTCAACTGGGTCGCTGGAGCCGCGAAGCTGCTCGTCGAGGGCGGCCACCTGTCGAAACATCTCCTCGGCTCTCGCGTATAGCTTTAGCGCCTCCTCCTGCGTAGCGAAGCGGGCAAGGGCGCGGTAGCCGTTGGCCAGGTTGCTTTGCGTGAAGCTGCGGCCGATACGGTCAGTCGCCTTGTCGCTGAGCGACAGGGCGAGCTTGAGCAGCTCCACACCCAGGCGGGTTTCGGCCTCGGCGCTGGGCAGACGGACCAGGGCCCAGCCGAGGTAGTCGGCGGCGGTTCGCCTTGCCTCGACATCGGCGAACTGGCGGATCTGGTCGGCGTGACGCCGAGCAATTTCAGCGACGGCGGCGACGGCCTCCTGGGTGCAGCGTGGGTCGTGGTCGGCCATCTCCTGGTAGGCCAGCGCCTGCTCGGCGGCGCGTAGGGCGATGGCATCTTTGTCGTGAGTGCCGGTGGGCGGGTGGCCGAGTTGCTCGACGGCGCCGGCCCAGTCCTCGGTGCGCGAGGCGCGGCCTAGTGTGTTGTCGGCGGGCCGCAGCTTCCCCTCGGAAGCAGGCTCGGCGCCGCGGTTCGGGAGCTGGTCGCGGACTTGGTCGGCGAAGTCCTCCAGGCCGGGGTATCGCACCGCCTCGGCGAGCGCCTGTCGCAGCAGGTCATGGCGGGGCGCCTCGTCGGGCTGCAGCAGGGCCTCGGCGAACAGGGCATAGGCGGCTGCCTCGGCGGCGGGCTCGGCGGTGAGGTCGGCGTGCTTAAGGCGGACGGCGATGGCGGCTATCAGTAGCCGGCCATCATGAGCCTTTAGGCCAAGGTTGAGCAGTGCCCGCACGAGATCTACCACCAGCGGGCCGCGCTCCTCGGGGGCCGCCGTTTCGTCCAACGCCGTCTGGAGACAGTGCAGGGCGGCGCCACCGTCAGCGCTGTGCCGGCCGCGCAAATAATGACGCGCCGCCACCTGGAGACGACCACACCGCGCGGCCGGTTCGGCGGTCAAGGCGGCAAGGTGGGAGCGGAAGGCCAGCAGCGTTTCGCGCCAGAAGTCTCTCTGATTGCGTCCAAATAAATGCAGCGCCTCCTCGACGTGGCGGGTCGTGGCGGCGTCCGGCCCGCACTCGATGGCCGACCGCAGCCAGTCAACAAGCCGACGCATCGCCTCCTGATGCACTACCGGATCGACCCCCTCTGCGGCCAGGGCCGTAAGCGCCAAGCGCGTCAGGCGAACGCCGGGGTCGGCGGCCGAGGCGGATTCGAGTAGCGCCTTGAAGTCGACCTTCGCCCGAGGGCTGTGCCGCAGGGCAAACCGCACCGCCCGGATGGACCAGTGCGGCGCCGGGAGCACGCGGAAGGGTAGGCGTTCGCGCTCACAACCCAGTGCCGCAGCCGGGGCCAGCTCCTCGGCGCGGGCGACGGCGCGGGTCGCGTCCGCCTCGCCGGTTGCGGTGTAGCCGCGGACGAAGCCGTCCCACTCCGACGGCCGGCACTGGTGCCGCAGCATGACCAAGTCTTCGGCGAACCGCTCTGTATCCGGGGCAGGCAGTTTCTCGGCGGAGCCCAGGCAGGTGAGGCCACCGGTTGGAGTGTAGTTCTCCAACAGGGCTGCCCGGTGGACCATCTTCCCCTTCAGATGGACAATCGCCAGAATGGCGCCGATCTTCTCGAACGACGTGACGGCCGGTGGCCTGCGGTCGCGGTCGGGGTGACTCGTGGGCGCCGAGCGACGATACGAAAGCAAGTAATGGGCGCGGGCCAGGGCGGCACCGAGCCAGTCGCCGCGCTTCAGGCTCACACCGGCGTCGAGGGCCAGCGCCTCTCGAAGGGCGGCGTCGGCGCGGGCCTGCGCGACCGGGGCACCAAGCGTTTCGAGTTTGCCGACCAATTCCTCAATATCGTCCGCGGCGTGGCGCAGATCCTTGGCGATGCACGGCGCCCGCTCCCGCGGACTGAGCCGGGCTACGTAAGTCAGATCGTGGGGGAAGCCCTCCGCCGACCAGCCTTCGGGCGTGGTTAGATCCTCGACGGCCCGCACGGTCGGCCACAGCGACAGACAGCTACGCACGGCCGCGAGGTACTCTGCACCCAGGCTCTCGCCCGAGGCGGTGCGGAGGATCGATTCCTGTTCGCCGGAGTCGGCGGCGACGAGCCGGTCGAAGAGCGCGGTGGTCATAGGTAGTAGTTTCCCGCCGCCGGATTCGAGTTCAGTGGATCGGAGCCCGGCCGGAGATCACGTCTGCGGAGGCGGAGGCGTAGCCGCCTAACAGGCGAAACACCTCACTGAGGTTCCTGCTCTTCGGCCACAGCCGCATCGAGTAGAGCATCAGCAGATCGACATCGTCGCGGCCGGCCCGGCAGCGGGTGCTGCAGACACTAGCGTGGAGCCGCAACGCCGGGTCGTTCAGCAGCCACGCCTCAACCTCCGGCGGCGGCGCGCAGTCACCAGGCAGCGGGATATCCGGCTCCTCCAGGAGTGACGTAACCTCGCCCAACGCCAGCGCCGCGTACGGCGTGCCGACTTTTGCCACCTCCGCTCGCGCGGCCAGCAATGGAGCCACCCAGCCTGCCGGTTCAGCGGCGGCCTCGTCGCCATCCAGGATGCGCCGGATGATTCTTGTTAGCGTTTCCGCCGCGGGCGATTGGGCGAGCGCCGGCAGGTCGGCGAAGCGGACGACGTGTGCCGGCAACGCCTCCAGCAGTCGCCGTTCGAGCGCGACCGCAGCTTCGGCTGGGCGATCGAGTTTCTTCAGAGACTCCTGGCAGACGTCGATGTCATAGCACAGGGGGTAGCCACCGCTGCGGGCCGCGACTTCAAGAACCGCAGCCAGCCGCTGCGGCATGCCACGCACCTCGACTCGTGCCTCGACGGCGTCGCCGCACATCTTGTCCATTACGTCTAAATCATCGGCAACCCGCTCCTGATAACGTGCCTCTAGATCCGCAATCGACAGCCCTTGGCCCTCTATGAGGTGCGGGTCGTTGAAACGGTCCTCATACAGCTCCATCAGACCATGCCGCAGTAAGAAGTGGCACGGTGCCACGGAGAGCTTGGCGTTGAGCCCGTACATCGAAGCGTAGAAGTGTTGTGGGACCTCATACGGCGTGCGGTTCATGATCTCCGCCCCCAGGTCGACCATCGTCTCGAGGCCTAGCAGCCCGCCCGGGTAGCCGACACGGCCCGTGAGAAACACCGCCGCCGTTAGTCGCCGCGTCGGCACTAAGCGGCAGTGCCCGGCGAGTTGGACCACCTTCCATAGGAACCGGCTCATGCGCCGCTCGGCGATGGCCGGACACGATCGATCGGCGGGCATCAACCAACCCTCCAAAGGGTCTCCAGTGAGGCCCTGGTATGAGAGCCGGGGTGGAAGGAATCTTAGCACTTATCTTTAGGGCCACAATTAAAATTAAAGCTCTGGGAGATCGAGACCAAGGAAATAACTTGTACATATGGCTAGTGCTTAGCTCAACAGCGCCCTGGAGGTGCCAGCGAACCTCCGTGTCCGTCCCCACGGCTCAGATGCTCTGTTCCAGGGAAGTCAGCGCACACTTCCTCTTGAGAGCCACCCAGGCGGGACGGCTGCCGCGTCGCTTGCGCGGCATGGGATTTCCACCGTGCTGTTTCTGGGGCGGCCCCGGTAGCTGTTGGAATCGTGGTCGCGGGACCTGCTCGACCTCCTGGCCGCGGACGCTCGCCCCCTCTCGAACCTCGTTCTCATCTGCTTTTCAGCTCTCAATCCGCAGGACTGGCCCCAGGCCGCATGCGCCGTACCGTGGCTCGAAGACCTTCCCAACCCCCAGCGACGCCCCGGCACCTCTACAGGCAGGGCTGGTTCCTGATCGGGGTGCGACCAATACGAGCAAGCTCTTGCGCTTGGCAGAGCGTGCATCGGCGCCGGGGCATTCTGGCGAACCGGTACGCTCTGGCAGGCGGTTAGGAGCCCGCTCCTCCCGCGGGGACCCCCTTCGGGTCCCCGCCACCCCTACCCGCACAGGCGGGCATCTATGGCTGTCGGCGCCCCGGTGAGGCTCGCTTTGCACCGCCGTCCTCCAGTACCGCCGCGAAGAGGCTCAGCTATGGCCCGTAGGCGCAAGACCGGATTTGGAAAGATGAAGTGCACTATCTTCCCTCAATCCTTTGACCCCTATGTCTATTCGATTGAGATGGTTGCGAGGATCCGGGAATCGGCTACGATTGGAGTCTTGCGTTCCTTGGTGCATTCTGATCTCAGAAGAACGGAGGACGCACCTTGCTGAACCGACCGTCCCAGAAGCCACAGATACTGCCACCAGCCGGAGTGGAGCCACACTGATGCGTCTCAATCCCGAAGAGGCACAGACCCTACTGCCTCGCGTTGATCCAGGCCGGGTGCGCTCCGGCAGAGCCGTGGGGCTGCGCGACGGAGCCGTCCTCGCTCTGGTCGCCGCAGGCCTCACTGCCGTCGAGATCGCCGCCCTCCGGGCCACGGCCATCACGATGGCGAATCGCCAAGTCGTGGTCGCGATCCACCGCCACGGCATCTCCTGGCACCTCGAGCTGCCTGACGATCTCGGGAGCCGGCTGCTCGCTTGGCTTACGGAGGCTCGGATCTGGGGTCTCCCGGAGCCGGTCTTCCACGGGTGCCGTGGACCGCTCACCTCGATGGGCATCTGGAAGATTCTCGATCGGTACCGCGATCCCCAGGACTGTCGGCGATTCTCCCTCTCCCGGGCTTCGAAGCAACCGATGAACGCCCTCCGTAGGAGAGCCGCGTGAGAATCGCAGCCTGCGCCCGCACCTCGGCCGCCGGCTCGAAAAGTCTGGCCTGCTTGCTTCGCACCAGAGCGCCAGGGCCATCAGCCAAAACGAGCTCAATTAGGAAAACCGATGAGAAACGACATCAGACCGCAGCAGCCATTGCCGAGTCGGCACACCGTGTCCACCGTTCGTGAGGTGCTCCCTCGGTTCATGACCTGGCCTGAAGTGATCAACTGGTCGAGCTTGTCCCGGTCAACACTGCGGAGGGAAATCGCGGCAGGTCGGTTCCCCGCGCCTGAGACTCTCAGTCCCGGGAGAGAAGCCTTTCGCATCGACAAGCTTCGCGAATGGCAAGAGGGCCGGCGCGAGTGGGCCGACTAGGCCTGTAAAGGCACCGCCCGAGCGGCATCGGCGAAGAAGATGCCCCGAAGGTGGACCCGCCACCTCAAGGAGCTCGCCGGCCTGCTCGCCGTCCCCGTCATCGTCATCGTCCTTCCCAGCTCAACCGCGAGCTCACGCGGAGAAGCGACCCGCGCCCCCAACTTGCCAGATCTCACCGAGTCCGGCACCCATCGCGGTGACGAGCTGCAGGTAGTCCACGACAAGGAGGGTGAGGTCGGGATGCTGTATCTTGAGCCACCAGGCGCGGGCCTCCAGATCGCGGAGCACCAGGCCGGTGAAGTCGTCGAGGTAGAGGCGGGCGCGCATCTCCAGAGAGAAGACGCCGACGGGTCTGTGCAGCTCGACGGCGACGTGGCGAGTTGATGTCTAGGGCAGGCGAGGCCTTGCCCCTTCCCGGCCTTCCAGCGAGGATGTAGAGGCCCCCGCGCAAGAGACCGGGGCCCGGAGGCGGTCCCAATCGGGATAGCCGGTCCTGAGGCCTCTCAGGGCCTTGGATGTCCATCCTCGATGGTGGTGAGCAGGCGATCGAGGACCGCGCCGGCGGGCTCGACGGTCGGCGTAGGCTCCTCGGTGAGCCGCCTTGTTACGCTTTGTTACCCCTTAGTGACCCGGAAACGCCATGGAAAAGTTAACCACTGAAAACAAACAACTTATAAGCATTCCCCGGGAGAGGGGGAATGCCTCGCCTCGAATCGGGAGGGGGCGCCCCTCTCCCGGAGGAAGGGAGGGGATGGGAGAGGGGATGGGGGTGAGGGGCCGACGCACGCGTCAGGGGACCTGGAGCTTGAGGACGACCACGCCGAAGCGCAGCTCGTCCCCGGGACGCACCTCGGCCGGCACCCCGGTCTCCAGCCTCGCCCCGTTGAGGAAGGTGCTGTTCATCGTGCCGATCTCCTCGCCGAGGAAGAACTTCGTGCCGCGGCGGAAGATCTTGGCGTGGCGGCGGCTGATCGAGCGCTGCTGGTCGATGGGCGAGAGGTCCACGTCCGGGTAGATGCCGGTGACCGCGTCCTTGCGCCCGATGGTGGTCTCGGGTCCGGCGGAGAGCGGGAACTCCATGCCGGAAGGGGCGTGGATCAGCTTCTCGGGTCCCTCGGCCGGAGCCTGCACGTTCATCTTCGGCATCTCGCGCGAGACCTGGGCCGCCTCTTCGCGGCTGAAGGTGGACGAGCGCAGCAGGTCATCGGTCTCGCGCAGGCGGCGGGCCAGCTTGCGCATCATGCGCACGGCGATCTCGGGGTTGCCGCGCAGCATCTGGTCGAAGGTCGAGCCGTTGATCTGGAGCAGCTTGACCGGGGTGACCGCCCGCGCCGACGCGGCGCGCGGCAGGTCCTCCAGGATCGACATCTCGCCGAAGAAGTCCCCCTTCTCCAGCACCGAGAGGAGCTGCTCGCTGCTGCCCGTGCCGCTCAGGATCTCGACCTTGCCCTCGTGGATGATGTACATGTCCGTGCCGAGGTCCCCCTCGCGGAAGACGAACTCCCCTTCCTTGACGTCGAGGAGATAGGCGCCGGTGGGCTTCTGGGCCGCAGGCGGGATGGCAGGCTGGCTGCCGGTCGTCTTGAAGACGGGATTATTCATGCGCCGATCACCATCCGGAGGCTGCCGGCCGCGAAGCGTGCCGGCAGCCCCAAGGGTAGAGTCCAGTTCGGCGGGACATGGCCGGTCGGAAGCCCCCACGCGAGGGGCCAGGAGAACCCCGAGAGGCTCTCGTCCACCAGGGCCGGCCATCCGGCTCCTGAGCCGGACCACTCTTCCTTGCCTGCCACATGGCCGACGATCATGCCCGCTATCCCTTCGAGATTACCCGACAGCCGGAGGTGGGTCAACATTCGATCGACGCGATACGGCGCCTCGTTGATCTCTTCCCAGAACACGACCGCGCCGCGCAGGTCCGGAAGCCACGGAGTGCCCGCCGTGGCCGAGAGCAGGCTCAGGCACCCTCCGAGGAGCGGACCCGACGCGCTCCCTTCCCGCAGCCAGCCCTGGAACGGCTGCTCCACCGGGTAGCGGCCCGCAAGCGCGCCGAGCAGAGATTCCTCCTCCGCCGCGTCGAGGCCGCGGGCGAGCTCGCCGGCGACCAGCGGACCGTGAAAGGCCACCAGGCCGAGCCGGCGCACGACCTCCATCAGGAACGGGGTCAGATCGGAGTACCCGACCCAGGCGCGGGGAAACCGGGCCAGGAGGTCCCAGTCGAGCTGCGGCAGGATCCGCATCAGGCCGTAACCGCCGCGGGTGAAGAAGATCGCGCGCAGATCGGGATCGGCGGCGAGCCTGTGGAAGGCGGCGAGACGCTCCTCGTCGCTGCCGGCCAGGTAGCCGCGGCGGAAGAGGACGTTGTCGGCGAGAACCGGCTCGAAGCCCAGCCGGCGCAGGGACTCGACGCCGGCCGCGAGCTTCGCGGGGTCGACCGGCCCGGACAGGGCGGCCACGCCCACACGGTCGCCGGGGCCGGCGGGAGGTGGAAGTCGAGGGATCAAGAAGCCGGAGAGCTCCGTAAGCCGAGTTCTGTATCCCCGGCCGAAGCCGGGTGAGCTGTCATTCCTCTGGGACCGGCGTTGCCGCCGGCCTCCAGCAACCTACCCGGAAACGGCCCCGGCCCGGCGAACCGGACCGGAGGCGGGACGGGCAGCCCGCGTACCGCTCCCCTATTTGGTCTTGCTCCGCATGGGGTTTTCCGTGCCTCCGCCGTCGCCGCCGGAGCGGTGCGCTCTTACCGCACCATTTCACCCTTACCTCACCCCCGAAAGGACGAGGCGGTATCTTTTCTGTTGCACTTTCCGTCGCGTCGCCGCGCCTCGCCGTTAGCGAGCATGCTGCCCGTGGGAGCTCGGACTTTCCTCTCCGGGCGGACCCCGAAAGATCCCCCGAAGCGACCGCCTGAAGCTCTCCGGCCTGTGTGGATACTAGCAGGTCAACCTTTCTTCTTCCTGAACGGGATGGGCTGCGCCGGAGCGCCCTGTTGCCCGAGCTTGTCCCGGACCTCCTGGAGCGCCTCGGCCAGGCCCGGCTCGGTGGCTCCCATCTCCACGGCGCGCTCCAGCGCTTCGAGGGCCTCGTCGAGCCACTGGGGGTTCTTGGCCAGCAGCAGGCCCAGCAGCGCGCAGGCTTCGCCGTTCGGAGCCAGCCGCACCGCCTGACGCAGGAGCTCGATCGCCGAGTGGAAGTCCTCGGACTCGGCGAGCGCCCGCGCCCGCGTCAGGCAGCGCCGCGCCTCCTCCTCGCGGGAGGCCACCGAGGCACGCATCGCGGTCCAGCGGGCCGGCCCCACCTCCCGGTCATACGCCTTGCGCCGGTCGAGCTCGACGAGCGTGAGATAGCCCAGCGTGGCGCGCTCGAAGAGGAGCTTGAGCACCCCCTCGCGCCCCTGCAGCCCGACCCGTTGCGCCTGCGAAGGATGGACGAGGCGCGCCACTTCGTCATACGCCTCGTGGACCTCCCGCGTCCCCGTGGCCGGATCGATCCCCAGCAGGTGGTAGAAGGTCCCGTCCCCGAGCTGCTTCAGAAGCTCCGCCACGCGCTCCCGGTGCTCCCGGGCCGGGACGGTCAGAGGACGCTCCGCGAGCCCGCGCGCAATGCGATCGCTGAACAGGCGGTACTCCTCGTCCGTAAGCTCTCGATGTGAGCTCATGATGCGTCAAGATCTTAGCATCCGGATAAACTTCGCGCGCCCATGAGCCGCCTCCGCGCCCTCCTGCCCTGGATCGCCGTCCTGCTGCTCGCCGCGGCGGTGCGCGCCCCCTCCCTCACCGCGGCCCGGCCCTACATCAGCTACGTGGACGAGGGGAACTACCTCCACGTCTCGGCCCGCATGGTCCGCGAAGGGCGCTGGATCCCCGACGAGTTCCTGTATCCCTCGCTGCCGATCACCGCGGTGGCCGCCGCGGCGCGGGCGCACGACCCGCGGATGGGGAAAAGGGTGCTCACCCGGGAGAACGGCTACTACGACGTGCTGGAGCCCTTCGAGCTCCTGCTCCTGGGCCGGATCCTCAGCTTCCTGGCGGGGCTCGGGGTCGTGCTGGTCACCGGGCTCCTGGCCCGCCGGGTGGCCGGCCCGCGCGCCGGCCTGCTCGCCGCCTTCACGGCCGCTCTCCTTCCCGCCCTGGTCGCTCGCGGCGGCATCGCCACGGTCGATCCCTACGCCACCCTGTTCGTGACCGCCTGCCTGCTCTTCACGGACCGCACGCGCACCTCCGACCGGCCCGGCCGGGACGCGATGATTGCCGGAGCCATGGCGGGCCTCGCCTTCGCCTCCAAGTACCCGGCGATTCTGGTTTCCCTTGCTTTCGCCCTCACCGTCTGGCTGAGCCGGCCGGCCTGGCGCGAGCGGCTCCGGCTCTGGACGATCGGCGCGGCCGGCGCCCTCGGCGCCGCGGTGCTGGCCATGCCCGGTCTCGTGACGGTCCCGGGCCAAGTCCTCGGCGGGATCCTGCGGCAGTCCGAGCTCTATGGAGAGCTGACCTCTCCCCCGCTCTGGCCCCAGGTCGTCACGCAGGCCGAGTGGGACCTCCCCCTCCGTGGACCGGAGCTGGGATGGACCTTCCTGGCGCTGGCGGCGGCGGGCCTGGCAATCGCTCTTTGGGACCGCCGCACGCGAGCCTCCGCCGCGGGGTGGACGCTGTTCCTCGCGCTGGTCGTGTTCCTCTACACCCGGCAGAGCTTCACGCCCTTCCGGAACTTCCTCCCTCTCGTGCCCATCGCCTGCGTTGCCGTGGCGGTCCTGTGCGAGCGTCTGAGAGCCAGAATCTCCTGGGCCGATCTGGCCGGTTTCCTCCTGATCGCAACGCTCTTCGGCCCCCAGGCGGTCCGGTTCGCCCGCGAGCGGGCGCGGTTCGAGGACTCCCGCGTCCAGGCGATCGACTGGCTGGCTCAGAACAGCCGCCCCGGGCAGACCGTGCTCGTCCTGAACGAACTCGCCATCCTGCCCTCGGAGCTTGGACGCCTGGAGGGAAGGAACGTGCAGGTCCACGAATGGGGACCGCTGCAGGAGCGGCTGTTCGGCCGGCGCGTGCGCTACCTCGTGATCACGCAGATGACCACACCGGAGGGACGGCCGCTGCTGAGCGACGAGTGGATCGCGAAGATCCTGGAGCGCTACGAGCCGCGGGCGGGCTACGGCGAGGTGGGGACCGTGTCCTCGCCGGGCCAGTGGCGCGGCAACCGGCAGCACATCAGGGTGCTGGAGCGGCGGCGGTTGTCTCGCCGGGAGGGTGGAGCTGGGCGTAGATCTTCCGGCCGGTGACCTGGCCGAGGATCTCCTGCAGCTCCTCGACCTTCGCGTTGCGCACCCCCTCGGCGCTGCCGAAGGTGGTGATGAGGAGCTTGCGGCGGCGCGGTCCGATGCCGGCCAGCTCGTCAAGCTTGCTCCGCAGCGTGCGCGCGTCGCGCCGGCTGCGGTGCCGGGAAACCGCGAAACGGTGGGCCTCGTCGCGGATCTCCTGGAGCAGCCGCAGCCCGGGATCGTTGCGCTCCAGCCGCAGCGGCTCGGGCAGGCCGGGCACGTAGATCTCCTCCTCGCGCTTCGCCAGGGCGACGATCGAGGTCTCCTCCACTCCCAGGAGGGCGAGGGCGTCCAGGGCGGCGTTGAGCTGACCCCGGCCGCCGTCGATGAGGATCAGGTCGGGCATCTCGCCGATCTCCTCCAGCCGGCGGCGGTAGCGGCGCTCGACGGCCTGGCGCATGGAAGCGAAATCGTCCGGCTGGGTCAGGTCGCGGATGTTGAAGCTGCGGTACTCCCCCTTGCGCATCCGCCCCTCCTCCCAGGTGACCAGCGACGCCACCGTCTCGCCGCCCTGGAAGTGGGAGATGTCGAAGCCCTCGATCCGCCGCGGCGGACCCTCCAGGTCCAGGTGGCGGGCCAGGGCCGCGGCGCCGGGGTTCTCCTCGATCCCGCGAAAACGCCGTTTGTGGGCCAGCTCGGCGTTGTGCATGGCGAGCGCCACCCGGTCGGCTTTCGGACCGCGAGAGGGCATGCGGACGTAGACCTTCTCCCCCTTCTTGTCGCAGAGCCACTCCAGCA
>Ga0268265_10001369_pt1 | contig 20718 bp, 23 predicted proteins | sample KBSSwiS52_FD_190355 | JGI IMG/M metagenome (GOLD analysis project Ga0268265, IMG submission 190355) | Switchgrass rhizosphere microbial communities from Kellogg Biological Station, Michigan, USA - KBS Switchgrass S5-2 (SPAdes) (version 2) | ecosystem: Host-associated > Plants > Roots >... | reverse complement strand
GTGCAGGCCGCCCTCGATGTCGCACCACCGGGCTTCCGGCACCGGGCCGTGATTCGCTTTCGTGGCGGGGCGGTAGGGCTCGCGCAGCTCGGGTACGTTCGACCCCAGGATGTGCTTGACCTCCGTCACCAGCAGCTCCTGATGCTGCTGCTCGTGCTGGATGCCGGTGACGATGAGGAAGCCGAGGCGCTCCAGGTCGCCTTCGGACACGCTCTGGATCAGCTCCGCCATGCGGCTGTCGACCGACTCGCGGAAGCGGTAGACATCATCGTTCGTGGGCCGGCCCACGAGCCCGCGGTGGTCGCGCCGGATGCGCGGCCCCAGCGCTTCATAGTAGGAGTTGAGGACGTATTCCAGCTTCGCGTCGTCCTGCGAGTAGGCTCCGAAAGGCTCCAGCACGTTCTTCGCGAAGAACCAGGAGGTATGCCCGAGGTTCCACCACGGCGGGCTGACGTCGGGCATCGACTGAATCCGGTAATCCTCGGCCCGCAAGGGGCGGCAGAGGTCGACGCTCAGGTCGCGGGTGGCACGGTAGCGCTCCAGGAGTTGATCGCGGCTCATGGGGGAGATTCTATCGCCCCCGACCGGAAAGGACCTCAAGGACACCAGGGACCTCAAGGACACCACGGACGAGGAGGCACTCTCCTCAAAGTCCTTGATGTCCCTGGTGTCCCTGGTGTCTTTCCTACAGCTTCGCCCGGTACTCCTCGAGCCACTGCTGCCACATGGCGATGCTGCGCTCGCGCCGGTCCTCGGGGTAGAGGGCGTTGAAGCCCTTGGTCTGGCCGGTCAGGATGCTCAGGGCCTGGATCGACACGGCCCGCACCTGGATCTTGGGATTTTCCAGCGCCGCGATCAGCCCCTCGTAGACCCGCACCTTCTGCTTCGCATCGAGGTGGATCTGGTCGTAGGCGAGAGCGCACGCCGCCTTGTCCCGGATCAGCGGATCGCGGTCGTTCTCCAGCGTATAGAGCAGCGTCTCGATGACCATGGGATCGTCGCTGACGCGGCCCAGGGCATACTGGACCGCCAGGCGCAGCTCGACATTCCCGGAGTGGAAATCCCGGATCAGGGCGCGCTCGGCCTCCTGGGACCGGACCCCCATCTTGTAGAAGAGATTGGCGAGGTGGATCCGCTCGGGCTCCTCGCTCAGCTCGTAGAGCCAGACCATCGAGGTGATGGCCTCATCCCCGAGCACGCGCAGCCCATCGGCATCGTCGGCTTCGACGAGCCGGGTGACCTGCTGGCTCAGCTCTTCTGCGAGGACCGGGACGGAGAGGAGAAGTGCGAACACGACGAGCAGAGACAACCTGCGGCACATCGAAATGACCTCCTACGAGCGAGTTTGTTGTAGAGAGGATAGCAGATCCCCGCAATCCTGCAAGGAGAAGCGGTAAGCTCACGGTCCCATGACCCTCCTCAGAACCCCTGTCACCGAGCAGCTCGGGATCGACGTGCCGATCCTGTGCGGCGCGATGTACCCGTGCAGCAACCCGGAGCTGGTGGCTGCCGCCTCGGAGGCCGGGGCGATCGGCATCCTGCAGCCGCTCTCCCTGGTCTACGTCCATGGCCACGAATTCCGCGCCGGCCTCAAGCTGATCCGCGGCCTGACGTCGAAGCCGGTGGGGATGAACGTGATCGTGGAGCAGTCCTCCAAGGTCTACCTGGAGCGCATGCAGCGCTACATGGACACGGCCGTGGAGGAGGGCGTCCGCTTCTTCGTGACCTCGCTGGGCAATCCCCGCTGGGTGGTGGAGCGCACGCACGCCGTGGGTGGCCGGGTCTATCACGACGTCACCGACCGGCGCTGGGGCTTGAAGGGACTGGAGGCGGGGGTGGACGGCCTCATCGCGGTCAACAACCGGGCCGGCGGCCATGCCGGCTCGAAGAGCGCCGAGGAGCTCTACGAAGAGCTGCACGACCTCGGCGTGCCGCTCGTCTGCGCCGGCGGCGTCGGGGACGAGGAGGGCTTCGTCAAGGCCCTGCGGATGGGCTACGGCGCCGTCCAGATGGGCACCCGCTTCATCGCCACGCTGGAGTGCACGGCCCACCCCGACTACAAGAAGGCGATCCTCGACGCGCGGGAGCAGGACATCGTCCTCACCGAGCGCCTGACCGGCGTGCCGGTCTCGGTGATCCGCACGCCCTACATCGACAAGCTGGGGACCCGGGCCGGCCCGATCGGCCGCTGGATGCTCAAGGGGCGCAAGACCAAGCACTGGATGCGGATGCTCTACTCCCTCCAGTCGCTCTGGAAGCTGAAGCGCTCCTCGGTGCGCTCCTTCTCGTACAAGGACTATCTCCAGGCGGGCAAGAGTGTCGAGGGCATCGAGGAGATCCTGCCGGTCGCGGAGGTGGTACGGCGGTTTCGCGAGGCGGGGGCCGATGTGTCTGTCCCCGAGGTGAAACATGCGTAAGCTCTGCGCCCTGCTCGCCCTCGTCCTCTCCGTTCCCGCCCTCGCCGAGGAGGGCGTGCCGCCTTACGAGGCGTTCGTGCAGGCCACGCCGATCGTGGCGATCGCCGAGGTCCTGGAGGTCGGGCATCGCCCGGGCCTCTGGATGGGCACGATCATCCCCTCGATCCAGGAGGTCCGCTACAACGTGGTCGAGGTCCTCAAGGGGGAGCTTCCGGCCGGGAAGATCGACGTCGGCTACTACATGTTCGGCGACACCCCGCTGACCGACACCCCGGACGGCAAGCCCGGCCTCACGCCGGCGCTGTTCAAGCCGGGCAACCGGCTGATCCTGCTCCTCACGCCGGGCAAGTGCGTCAAGGAGATGACCACTCCCTGGTCCGATTCCGGGCTGCCGGTCTACTGCTCCGGCGACGTGCAGCTCGGCGCCGTGCCCGCGGACTCGGAATACCTCGCCAAGGTCCGCAACGCCCTGCGCCAGCCGTAGTCAGGACGGCCACCTCTGGTTCCGCCCGGAATAGCTCCTCGGAAGTAGAATAGGCGTCCATGCTGACCCGCCTCAAGGTCTCCGGATTCAAGAACCTCATCGGGGTGGATGTCCGCTTCGGTCCCTTCACATGCATTGCGGGCGTCAACGGCGTCGGGAAGTCCAACCTGTTTGATGCCATCCAGTTCCTGAGCGCCCTCGCCGAGGGCTCCCTGACGGGGGCTGCGCAGTCGGTGAGGGCTGAGGAAGGGCGGGTCACGGAGGTCGGTAGCCTGTTCGGCCGGGTGAAGGACGAGTCGGTCGAGGAGATGTCCTTCGAGGCCGAGATGATCGTGCCTCAGGAGGCCATCGACGATTTCGGGCAGACGGCCAGGGCGAGTATCACCTTTCTCCGCTACAGCTTGGCCCTCGCCAAGCGGAAGGACGAGGCCTACAGCCACCTCGGGCCGCTGGAAATTATCCGGGAGGAGCTGCGCCACATCAACCTGGGCGAGGCCTACAAGCATCTCCTCTTTCCTCACCGCGCCTCCTCGTGGAGGAAATCCGCCGTCGTGGGGTCGAGGAGGACCCCCTATTTCATCTCCACCGAGGGCGAAGGACGCAACCGGGTCATCCACATCCATCAGGACAGCGGCGGGGGCGGCATGCCCCGGAGCCTTCCGGCGGCGACGCTCCCGCGAACCGTGATCAACGCCGCCAACTCGGCCGAAACGCCGACCGCTCTGGTGGCGCGACGGGAGATGCAGTCCTGGCGTCTGCTCCAGCTCGAACCCTCGCGACTCCGGGAGCCGGACGACTTCCGGGCGCCCACCGGTCTGGGGCCGAATGGTGCTCACTTGGCCGCGACTCTCTTCCATCTAGCAAGCTCCGGTCCCAGAGCGCAGGGGAACGGCTCTAGCGGGTTGACGCGAGAGCAGGTCTATGGACAGGTTGCAGCCAGGCTTGCCGAGCTGATCGAGGATGTCCGCGACGTGTGGGTCGATGCGGACGAGAAGCGCGAGCTGCTCACCCTCATGGTGTCCGCCAGGGATGGTACCCCGCATGCAGCGAGGGCACTGTCGGACGGCACCCTGCGATTCCTCGCGCTCACGGTGCTTGAGCTCGACCCTCGCGCGCAGGGCCTCCTTTGTCTCGAAGAGCCGGAGAACGGCATCCATCCAGAGCGGATCCCGGCCATGCTCCGGCTCCTCCAGGACATTCCGACCGACCTGGAGGAGAAGGTGGGGCCTGACAACCCTCTCCGCCAAGTCATCATCAACACCCACTCCCCTGCGGTCGTGGCGCAGGTTCCGGACGACAGCCTTTTGATGGCCGACCTCAACGAGGTGATGCTCGATGGCAAACGCTTCCAGGGGGTGGTGTTCCATTGCCTTCCCGAGACCTGGCGGGCGCAGGAGGAAGGGGTCCGTACCGCGGCCCGGGGCGAACTGCTCTCCTACCTGAATCCCTTCCTCCGAGAAGCCTCGCCGGAACGGCGCCGCAGGGTGGTCGACCGCGAGGACATCCAGCAGATCCTTCCGTTCATCGCATGAGCGATTTCCGCTTTACGCTCCTGTCGGACGGCAGCTCCGACCAAGTCCTGAGCCCGATCCTGGTCTGGCTCCTGCGTCGTCAAAACGTAGCCCGCCCGATCCAGCCCGTTTGGGCGGACCTCCGGTGGTTGCGGCGCCCTCCAGCGGATCTGACCGGGAGGATTGCCCTGACCCTGGAGCTCTATCCCTGCGATCTCCTCTTCGTACACCGCGATGCCGAGGCCGCGCCGCTCGCGGTCAGAAGGACCGAGATCCTCCAGGCTTTGTCGGCTGAGGAGGCTGCTCCCGCCGTGTGTATCGTTCCAGTGCGGATGCAGGAGGCCTGGCTTCTCTTCGATGAGCCGGCGATCCGCCATGCGGCCGGAAATCCATCCGGGAATCAGGCCTTCACCATGCCAAGGATGCGGGATCTAGAGGCGCTGCCAGACCCGAAGGCGCTTCTGTACGAGTTGCTTCGAGAGGCAAGTGGGCTCCATGGCCGCCGACGCAGGAGGTTCTCCGTCCAGACCGGGGCACGCCGAGTCGTCGAGTTCATCGAAGATTTTTCCCCGCTTTTGGAGCTGTCAGCGTTCCGGATCCTCGACGACGATCTGCGAGAGATTGTCCAGGATCACGGCTGGGCGGAGGAAATCTGACCTATCCCGGCGGCGGGCAGTCCGCGCCCGCCGGGAACATCCAGTAGAAGAGCCCCTGTCCCTTCGCCAGCCCCCTTCGGGATTGGCAAAGAGCAGGAGCATCCCCCGGCTGATCCGGCGGTTGAGGTCGAAGACCTGGGTGAAGGTGGCGAACCCCTCGGCCTGGACCGTCAGCTTGTAGCTCCCCGGGGGGATGCCCTCGAACGCGAACTCGCCGCTCCCGTCGACGACCACGGACCGGGGAGGCTGCCCCTCCCTCTCGAGGGTCACCGTGGCGCCCGCCCAGGGCTCTCCCTGGGCGGTGATCACGACGCCGCGGAACGCCAACAGCTCATCCTGGGCCAGGACGGCTCCGGGCAGGATCAGGAACCAGGCGAGGGCGAGCAGGCAACCGGCGCGCTTCATGGGTGTTCCCTCCGAGGAGAGTGTCCCCATTATAGAAGGCGGACTGAAGCGAGCACTGTTACCAGGGCATGAGATAGATTTGAGGAGAAAGGGGCACCCATGAGCGAGACGACCAAGCCGAAGGTGGGGACCATGGCGTGGACCGACCTCACCGTCCCGAACGCCGACGAGGTCCGCGACTTCTACGCCGCGGTCACCGGCTGGAAGCCCGAGGCCGTGAGCATGGGCGACTACAGCGACTACGTCATGGCCACCCCGGAGGGCACGGGAGTCGCGGGCGTCTGCCATGCCCGGGGGACCAACGCCGGCCTGCCGCCGCAGTGGCTGATCTACATCACGGTTGCGGACGTGGACGAGAGCATCCGCGAGTGCGAGCAACGGGGAGGCAAGGTGCTCGCCGGGCCGAAGAAGATGGGCGACGGCAAGTACTGCGTGATCCAGGATCCGGCCGGCGCCGTGGCCGCGCTGATCGACACCGGGGAGAAGCCGGGATGAGGCTGACCCTGATCCAGGTGCCGTACGACTCGGGCCACTTCGGCGCGCGGATGGGCCGCGGGCCGCTCCACCTGATCGACCAGGGGCTTGCGGGCACCCTGGAGCGCGCCGGGCACGATGTCGAGGTGGTCCCCGTCCGGCTCGAAGGCTTCCTTACCGAGGTGACCTCGGCGCCGCTCCTGCACCGGCAGGTGGCGGAGCAGGTGTCGAAGGCGAGGGGAGAGGGGAGGCTGCCCGTGGTCCTCTCCGGCAACTGCAACGCCGCGGCCGTGGGCAGCCTGGCCGGGATCGATGGTCCGGCCGGAGTGGTCTGGATGGACGCCCACGGCGACCTGAACACGCCGGACACCACGCCCTCCGGCTTCTTCGACGGCATGGCCATCTCGATCGCGATGGGGAAGGCGTGGCCGACCCTGACCGCGAAGCTCCCGGGATTCCATCCGCTCGACCCGCGGAACCTCGTCCACGTTGGAGCCCGCGACTTCGATCCCCCGGAGCTGGAGGTGATCGAGAGGGAAGGCATCGCAAGGATCCCCGTGGAGAACCTGGACGGCCTCGACGCCGCCCTCGCCGATCTCGCCACCCGCGTGGACCGGGCCTACGTCCACATGGACCTGGACGTCCTCGATCCCTCCGAGCTGAGAGCCAACCTCTTCGCCACTCCGGACGGGATGACGGTCGCCGAGGTGGCAGAGGTAGTCCGCGCCACGGGAAGGCACCTGAAGATCGCCGCGGCGGGCATCACCGCCTACGACCCGGACCAGGACCCGGAGGGACGGGGCGTCCGGGCGGCGGAACGGCTGCTCGAAGCGCTCGCAGGATAGTTCTCAGACAAGAACCGCAAGTTTCAGGACAAAACCTCAGAGAAATCAGACCGTTCTCGCGATTAACGGGACATGTCTTCAAAATTATCGGACACATGGCAGAATTATTGGGCCGAATACAGAATTCATCGGACAAAAATCAAGAGTTATCAGACAATCTTTTTGCAAAGCAGGACAGCACAATACGAAATCGGACAAGTATCAAGCAAAGACGGACAGGTCGGCGAAGTAAGAGGACAGAAATCTGGAGGGCTCGGACAGCCCAACAAATGAATCAGACTTTCATGGAGACAAATCAGACGAAGGAGAAGAGTTTTCGGACAGCCAGGAGCGCCGGGGGAGTGCTGACGGACATAGTGTGCCTTAAGATGGCGGTCATGGCGGACAAAGGAAAGATCTGGGAGCTGCTCGGACGGTCGGTGAAGTGGGAGGAGGTCGTCCGTCACGGTCCGAAGATCGTCGAAGCTGCCCGCATCCTCTACGAGACCAGCCGGCAGCGCCAGCAACAATCCCCGGGCTCCACCCGATCCTCTCCCGGCCCCGATGCCGGCCTGAGCCACCGTCTCGCCGACCTGGAGCTCCAGGTCCGCCGGCTGCAGGAGAACGAGACCGAGCAGGCCGCCCTCGTCACCGACATCGCGAAGCAGCTCGAATCGCTCACGGGGAGCGTCGACGCCCTCGCCGCCCGGGTGCGGCTTCTCCTCTGGCTCGGAGGCGGCGCGCTGGTGGTGGGCCTGGCGGCCCTGGTCCTCTCCCTGGCCCGCTGACTCCGCGGCATGGCCCAGGAACCGGTCAACGTCGCCGATTTCGAAGCGCTCGCCCGCGAGGCGCTCTCCCGGGAGGCTTACGACTACTACGCGGGCGGCGCCCAGGACGAGGTCACGCTGCGCGAGAACCGCGCCGCGTGGGATCGCCTCTCCCTCGCCTACCGGGTCCTGGTGGACGTTTCCCGCCGGGACCTGACGGCATCGGTCCTCGGCCAGCCGGTCGCGATGCCGGTCCTGGTGGCTCCCACCGCGTTCCACCGGCTCGCGACTCCCGAAGGCGAGCTCGCGACCGCCCGCGCCGCCGGAGCGGCGGGGACGGTCATGATCCTCTCCACCCTCTCCACGTCGCCCATTGAGGCGGTGGTGTCCGCCGCCTCCGGCCCCGTCTGGTTCCAGCTCTACGTGTACCGCGACCGGAAGGCCACGGAAGGGCTGGTGCGGCGGGCCGAGGCCGCTGGCTGCCGGGCGCTCGTGCTCACCGTGGACGCTCCTCTCCTCGGGCGGCGGGAGCGGGACGTCCGCAACCGCTTCAGCCTGCCGCCGGGCCTCTCGGTGGAGAACCTGCTGCCGGAGGGGTACGGAGAGGTGCCGCCGGCACTGGCCGACTCGGGCCTCGCCGCCTATGTCGCGTCTTTCCTCGACCCGGCGCTGACCTGGCGGGACGTGGCCTGGCTGCGATCGCTCACCGAGCTGCCGATCCTCGTGAAGGGGATCGTCCGGCCCGACGACGCGCTGCGCGCGGCCGAGGCGGGCGCCGCCGGCATCGTGGTGTCGAACCACGGCGGGCGTCAGCTCGACACGGCGCCGGCCACCATCGATGTCCTGCCGGAGATCGTGGACGCCCTGGCCGGACATGCGATCGAAGTCCTGATGGACGGCGGCGTGCGGCGGGGCACGGACGTCCTGAAAGCTCTCGCCCTGGGCGCGAAGGCGGTCCTCGTCGGCCGGCCGGTCCTGTGGGGCCTCGCGGCCGGTGGGGAAGCCGGAGCGGCGAAGGTCCTGAGCTTCCTGCGCAACGAGCTCGATCTCGCCATGGCCCTGGCCGGCGCCCCCACGATCGCCGACATCACCCGCGATCTGGTAGTCACTCGTTGATCGATCGGTCCTTGGTCTCGCGCAGGAAGAGCGCGCCGACGGCCACGGTCATCAGGGAGACCGCGATCGGGTACCAGAGCCCGGCGTAGATGTTGCCGGCCCGGGCCACCATGGCCGTTGCGAGGAGCGGCAGCATGCCGCCGAACCAGCCGTTGCCGATGTGGTAGGGCAGGGACATCGAGGTGTAGCGGATGCGGGTCGGGAAGAGCTCCACCAGGAAGGCGGCGATCGGGCCGTAGACCATGGTCACGTAGAGGACCAGGATGAAGAGGATCAGCACGGTCATCGGGTAATTGATCCGCGACTTGTCCACCTCGGCCGGATAGCCGGTCTGCGCCAGCGCTTCCTTGTAGCGCGCCTCATCCCAGCCGATGAGATCGGCCGTCCCGATGCGGGTGACGAGACCTTCCCCGGGCGTCGACTCGAAAGAGAGCCCGGCCTTGGTGAGGAAGTCCTTCGCGCGGTCGCAGTCCGAGTAGCGGGTGTTCGGCCCGATGAAGACGTGGAAGCTGCAATCGCTCGCCGCGACCGAGATGGGGTTGGCCGCGTTGTACTCCTCCAGCGCCGGGTTGACGAAGTGGGTGAGCCCCTTGAACAGCGGGAAGTAGGTCAAAGCTGCGATCAGGCAGCCGGCGAGGATGATCCTGAGCCGTCCAATGCGGTCCGAGAGCCTGCCGAAGACGATGAAGAACGGCGTGGCGAGGGCGAGCGAGATGCCGACCACGGTGTAGGCGGTTAGGTAGTCGTGCGACGAAAAAACATGCTCTTGACAACCGGGGCCACATAGAAGGCGCCTATTTTAGCCGGCACCTATTTGGGCAACGCCTGAAGCGCTCGCCCCGCTCCCCCCTTTCACGCCGCCAAGCGCTGGCAGAGACACCGCTGACTAAATTACACTCCCTTCGTTAAGCCCAGACGCCTTTTCACCCCCAAACACACATTTCGCAACCTCCAGAATCGGCTCGCCTCCATGGTCGCGACGTGCCGGCGAAGACCCTCGCCTCGCGCCATCTCCGCGGCGAGCTCGGCGCTGCGCTGCTCGAGCTGGGTGCGGGTGGCATGGAGATCGAGCCGCGCCGAACGGAGAAGATCGTCGACCTCGCCGGCTTGTCTCTTACCCTCCCCAGAGCCATCGGACGGGATTGGCATCATGGCTGAGCGAGAGGATCGCAACTGGAACGTTCTCTGCTGGGCGGTCCGGGGCATCATGTCGCTCCGTGCCCTAACACTCCTCTGAAGGGCATCGCCGAACAACACCTGCTTCCCGGATTCGATCTCGCATAGCCCATCGACAACCGCGAGAGCCAGCTCGGCAGGAGAGAATCCGTCGGAGGCAGAGGCAATATCGGCAAGCTCCGCGGCAGTCAGAGAGTCTCCGGACCAGTGTAGGGTCTCCAAGAACCCTGAGATGATACTCATCCGGGCTGCTCCGTCGGGTAGTGGAAACTCGATGTGTTCAACGATTCTTCGATGAATGGCCGAATCCAGAGAAGAGATCCGATTTGTGGTGAGAATAATCGGAACGTTTCCTGCAATGTCCATTAGGTGCAGCATCCCAATCTTGAGCGCATTCAATGTCTGGCCAGCGGCGGAGTTGTCGTCTCCCCTCGCACCGCAGAAGTCATCAGCATCATCGAGTAAAAGTGCAATACGACCCGGACGTCTGGCATGTTGAGCAACGAAGTTGGTAAGCTCCAGCAAGTTTCGTTCAGTGTCCCCTAGATGACCTCCGACGAGGCCGCGAAGGGACACACTAAGACGCTGCTCGATTAATCCCTCAGTTACATCAAGAAAAGCGGATGATTTGCCAGTACCTGGTGGCCCAAAAAATATTGCATTGAGTCTCATGTCCGTGATCGCCGCAAGGCCATGCTTGCCGTATGCAGCCGGCGCATACTCGATACGGCGTCGCATTCGATCGATGGCCTCTTGAGTGGCAGACGGCAGGTAAAGCTTACGAACGGTTCCAGCCTTTAGCTCATAGGTGCCAGGAGGCAGGGTTGCGCTCGTGTTGGGTCTCCGTCTGACCTCTATTTTTAGGTCAGACGGCAACGCAATCTTATCAAGAGCGACTTTCAACGGGTCCATCCAAGGCAGTATGAATCCGTGTGGCTTATCCTCCCCGCTGCAGATTGGTTTCTCAAGAACCATCCGCGCTCCACCGTCAAGCGTTTCTGGAATATCGATCCACCGGATAAATGCGTCCGGGTGCTGCTTGCACCTGAGGTCCGTCAAGCTCTGGCCCACTCTTTTCTGTTCAAGCATCTTTCGTTCTCTTGACTTAACTCTCAAGCCTTAAGAATTGATCATCTGTATAACCGCACCGTGTTGCCGAAGTGCCTCAAGTACATCCTCGCTCAATTCCCCTTCATCGACTTCGATCTCTTCGACCACATCTGGCCTGCCATGGTTCAGGGCGACCGCGAATGCCCAGATCTCGCCCAGTTTCATCGCGACCGCAAGAAGGCCGCTCCCGATTCCTCGCAAAGCCGCACGAGCCCAGTTCACCAGCCGACCGCCTATTTTCGTCAGGATCTTGTACCCGACGTAAATACCGAGTCCAATGAGTAGGAGCGTAATCAGCTCGTCCATAGTAGCCTCCCTACAGCCGCTCAATAAGACTTGCGAACAATCCGAATCCGCAGCTTCCGTTTCCCACCCTGAGTGAGCTTCGCGATACGATTGGGCGTCGTCGGGTGACTATCGAGTATGTTACCGGTTTGGTGCGTGGAAGCGATCTGATCGACAACCTCCGCCATCCTGCCTTTGCCGTAGCCCGCTCTCCTGGCCAACGCCTCACCCATTGCGTCAGCCTCAAACTCGTCGCGGCGACTTCGGTGTTGCCGAGCCACGATGATTGACGCCTCAATCACAGCACGAGCACACAGCCCTTGTAGACCAGCGAGCCTCTCTCCACCTCCATAAATCTCTCTTCGAAGCTGTTCTACGGCTTCCCGTGTGTTGGGAATGTGACGCCCAATGATGTGCCCCAGTTCGTGTCCAACAGCCGCGGCAACTTGATCTTCAGGGAGCGAATCTACGAGGCCTGTCGTCATAAAGACCTTGTCCCCATCTGTCCATGCACCTGGGTGGGCATCTTGAACGACGACCAGGCGAGCCTTCACGTGTGCGGCTCGTGAAATCCGACTGAACATGTCCCTCAGTAGATCATGGCGCATACAGCTGGCTATCTTAGCGCACTTGGTGTAGGTCGGGCTCCGGCCTGCCGATCAAGTGCCAGGCGTGTGTTCGGCGGGCGTGTGTTCGGGTGTGCCAGGGGCGGGGGAGCCCCTCCCTGTGCCATGATGGCGCGGTGGTCTGGATCTTCTTCCTTCTCGTCGCCCTGCCGGTCGCAGAGATCGCGCTGCTGATCGCGATCGGCCGCCAGATCGGCTTGGCGGCGACCGTCATCCTCCTTCTTCTCTCCGGCCTGCTCGGCGCCTTCCCTGGCCCGCCGCCAGGGCCTGGGGGTCGCGCGCAGGATGCAATCCGAGATGGCGGCGGGACGGGCGCCGGCGGGTCAGCTCGTGGACGGAGCCCTCATCCTGCTGGCTGGCGTCCTGCTCATCGTCCCGGGCGTGCTCACCGATGTGCTCGCCTTCGTCTGCCTCCTGCCCGCGGGCCGGATACTCCTCAAGGCCTGGCTGCGAAGGCGGCTCGAAGCCGGGCTTCGCAGCGGACGAATCGCGGTGTCCGTGGACGTGAAGAACATCACACCCCGGCAGCAATCCCCCCGAGAAGAGAGTTCTCGGCAGCGGCGACGAGAAAGCCTGACGCGAGCGCCAGCTCGATGCCGCGCCGGCCACGATCGAAGTTCTGCCTGACATCGCCGACGCCCTGGCCGCCCACGGCCATGCGATCGAGGTGCTGGTGGACGGCGGCGTGCGGCACGGCACGGACGTGGTGAAGGCGCTCGCCCTGGGCGCGAAGGCGGTGCTCGTGGGCCGGCCCGTTCTCTGGGGCCTCGCCGCCGGCGGGGAAGCCGGAGCCGCGCGGGTCCTGAGCCTGCTGCGCAACGAGCTCGACCTCGCCATGGCCCTGGCCGGGGCTCCCACGGTCGCGGCGGGGCGTCTCTACATTTCCTGGATCGATCGGTCCTTGGTCTCGCGGAGGAACAGCGCGCCGACGGCCACGGTCATCAGGGAGACCACGATCGGGTACCAGAGACCGGCGTAGATGTTGCCGGCGCGGGCCACCATGGCGGTCGCGAGGAGCGGCAGCATGCCGCCGAACCAGCCGTTGCCGATGTGGTAGGGGAGCGACATCGAGGTGTAGCGGATGCGGGTCGGGAAGAGCTCCACCAGGAAGGCGGCGATCGGGCCGTAGACCATGGTCACGTAGAGCACCAGGATGAAGAGGATCAGCACGGTCATCGGGTAGTTGATCCGCGACTTGTCCACCTCGGCCGGATAGCCGGTCTGCGCCAGCGCTTCCTTGTACTTCGCCTCGTCCCAGCCGGCGAGCTCGACGTCGCCGATGCGGGTCACGACCGACTGCCCCGGCATGGACTCGAAAGACAGCCCGGCCTTGGTGAGAAAGTCCTTGGCGCGGTCGCAGTCCGAGTAGCGGGTGTTCGGCCCGATGAAGACGTGGAAGCTGCAATCGCTCGCCGCGACCGAGATCGGGTTGGCCGCGTTGTACTCCTCCAGCGCCGGGTTGACGAAGTGGGTGAGCCCCTTGAAGAGCGGGAAGTAGGTCAAAGCTGCGATCAGGCAGCCCGCGAGGATGATCCTGAGCCGTCCGATGCGGTCCGAAAGCTTGCCGAAGACGATGAAGAACGGCGTGGCGAGGGCGAGCGAGATGCCGACCACGGTGTAGGCGGTCAGGTAGTCGAGCTTGAGCGAGATGGTGAGGAAGAAGAGGGCGTAGAACTGCCCCGTGTACCAGACCACGCCCTGGCCGGCCGTCGCTCCGAGCAGCGCGAGCAGCACGTACTTGTTGTTCGGGTAGCGCAGGAAGCTCTCGCGAAGCGGCGCCTTGGAGCCCTTGCCCTGCGCCTTCATCAGGCGGAAGACCGGCGACTCTTCGAGCTTGACGCGGATGTAGATCGAGAAGATCAGCAGCACGAGCGAGACGAGGAACGGCAGGCGCCATCCCCAGCGCGTGAACGTCTCGGCCGGCATCAGGCCGCGGCAGGTGCCGATCACGAGGAGCGACAGGAAGAAGCCGAGCGTGGCCGTGGTCTGGATCCAGCTCGTGGCCGAGCCGCGGTTCTTGTCGGAGGCATGCTCGGCGACGTAGGTGGCCGCGCCGCCGTACTCGCCGCCCAGCGCGAGGCCCTGGAGCAGGCGGAGAAGCACCAGGGTGATCGGAGCGGCCATGCCGATCGCCTCGTACGTGGGCAGCAGCCCCACGCCGAACGTCGAGGCGCCCATGACCACGATGGTCAGCAGGAACGTGTGCTTGCGGCCGACCAGGTCGCCCAGGCGCCCGAAGAACAGGGCGCCGAACGGCCGCACCAGGAAGCCCGCGGCATAGGTCGCGAATGCCGCGAGGAGCGCCGCCGTGTCGTTGCCCTTGGGGAAGAACAGCGCCGCGAAGAACGGCGCCAGTGTGGCATACAGGTAGAAGTCGTACCACTCGAAGACGGTGCCGAGCGACGAGGCGAAGATGACCCTTCGCTCTTCGGACCTCGACAGCGGCGCGGGGGCGGAGGCTGGGGAGGTCACGGCGCTAGACGAGTGGGATGATCTGCCCGACGACTCCGATGATGCCGTTGATCGCGCCGGCCCACTCGGAGGCGCCGGAGAGGTCGTCGAGCGATTTCTGCAGGCTCTGGATGCCTTGCTGCAGCGCGGCGTCGCTCTGCTGCAGCTTGCCCTCGATCTCGCCGAGCTGGGCCGTGCTGAGCTGGTTGATGACCGAGTCGAGGTGGAGCCGCGCCGACGCGAACTCCTGCTTCTCCGTGTCCGAGAGCTGCTGCACCTGCTGCGTGACCTCGATGCCGTAGAGCTGAACCTCGATCGTCCGCAGGGAGTCGAGGATCTGGCTCAGGTTGGCCTGAGGATCGGCGAGGGCCTTTTGCGCCTCGGCCTCCGCCTGGCTCGCGTCGGTCTGGGCCTCGCTGACGGGATCGGTGGTGTTCTCGGGATCGCTCATGGCTGGCTCTCTCCCGTGGTGCCGGTGGTGGTGCTGCTGCTGGTGGTCGTGGTCGACTGCTTCTGGGCTTTCAGGGCATCGAGGCTCGCGAGGACCGGGGCGAGCTCGGTCGTGATGGCCTCCGCGTCCTCGACCGTGAGGTCGTTCGAGAGCAGCTTGTTCCAGGCCTGCTGCAGCGCCACCGCCGCCTGGGCTGCCGTGTTCACCTGGGTGACCAGCACCGGCTGCGCGAGACCCGAGTAGCGCTCGGACATCCAGCTCTGCTGCGTGGCGGTGGTGACCTGGCCGGACATGAAGGGGGTAACGACCTGCTGGTTGTAGGTCAGGGCGGTGGTGAACTGCGCGTTGGCCTCGGCCTGGCTGCTCAGGACCGTGAGCAGGTCCTCCTGGAGCTTGAGGATCTGGGCGATCGTGTCCTTGTGCGCGTTGAGCTCGCGCTCCAGCTCCTTGCCCTGGATCTCCTTGACGACGAGGCCGCCGACGCTGCCGGCCGCCTGGGCCTCGGCGGTCTGCGTCGACTGCGCGACGCTGGTGCCGCGCACCTCCTGGGTCACCCCGATCAGGCTGGTGGCGACGCTCTGGACCTCGGTGGCGAAGGACTCCGGGGCGCTGCTCGTGGCCAGGTCCGCGAGCGCCTGGAAGTAGTTGCCCAGGAGGGTCGTCTGCGCCTGGATCTCGGTCAGCTCCGCCAGGTAGTCGCGCATGTCCTTGTCCTGCTGCTGGAAGTCGGACAGGGAGACCGGCGCGAGCGCCCGGTTCTGCAGGAGCTTGACCGAGTTGGCGTTGACGGCGCCTTCGCCCACCTCGGTGATGAGCCCGGTGACCGCCTGGGTGTAGGCGGTTCCGGCGTTGGCGAACGCCTCGAACTGAGGGATCTTGGCCGTGGCACAGCCGGTCAACGCCACCAGAAGCAGGGCCGGCAGGAGCAGGCGCGAGAATGTCTTCATGTCAGGTCTCTCCTCGTGGAGCGGCCGAAGTATAACCCGGCAGGCGTCAGGAATTGGCAGCGAGGGCTCTGCTCTTAGGCGGGCGGGTCGGGTAGACTTCCCTCGTGCCCCAAAAGACCGCAGGCCTCACGACCATCCAGTGGCTCATCTGCGTCATCGCCGCGATGGGCTTTGCCTTCGACATCTACGAGCTGCTCATGCTGCCGCTCATCGTCCGCCCGGCTCTCCAGGAGCTGGTGGGCGCCGCACCGGGGTCGCCCGAGTTCCAGATGTGGGTGGGCCGGCTGTTCTACATCCCGGCCTTCGCCGGCGGCATCTTCGGCCTGCTGGGCGGCTACCTCACCGATGTCCTGGGCCGGCGGCGGGTGCTCACGTTCAGCATCCTGCTCTACGCCGGAGCGGCGTTCGCGGCCGGCTTCTCGACCTCGATCGAGATGCTGCTGGTCTGCCGCTGCCTGGTGTTCATCGGCGTCTGCGTCGAGTTCGTGGCCGCCGTCGCCTGGCTCGCCGAGCTGTTCCCCGAGCCCAGGCGGCGCGAAAAGGTGCTCGGCTACACGCAGGCGTTCTCGTCGCTCGGCGGCCTGATGGTCGCGGTGGTCAGCGGCCTGTTGGCCAGGTACGCGGCCAGCCTGCCCTCCCTCGCCGTCATGACCGCCGGGGGCATCGCCGATCCCCACGCCGCCTGGCGCTATACGCTGATGTCGGGCGTCATCCCGGCCATTCCGCTGATCCTGATCCGGCCGTTCCTGCCGGAGTCGCCGGCCTGGCAGAAGAAGCGCCAGGAGGGCACGCTCCAGCGGCCGAGCCTCGCCGCGCTGTTCGCCCCCGAGCTGCGCCGCACCACCCTGGTGACCACGCTGATGTTCGCCATGTCCTACGGCGCCGCCTTCGGTGCCATCCAGCAGCTCCCGCAAATGGTGCCGGGGCTCCAGGAGGTGCGGGCGATGACCGCCGATCTGCCGGCCCCCGAGGCCCGGCGCACCGAGCAGGCGGTCGCCTCGAACGTCGTCAAGGTGCAGGAGATCGGCGGGCTGATCGGCCGCGTGGCTCTCGCCATGCTGGCGGTCGCGATCGTCAGCCGGCGCCGGCTGATCCGCCTGTTCCAGATCCCCGGGCTGATCGTCATGCCCCTGACCTTCGCCTGGGCCGCCACCACCAGCCTCGATCTGCTCTACCCGATGGTCTTCATCGCCGGGTTCCTGACCGTCGCGCAGTTCAGCTTCTGGGGCAACTACCTGCCGCGGGTCTACCCCTTGCACCTGCGCGGCACCGGCGAGAGCTTCGCCGCCAACATCGGTGGCCGCCTGATCGGCACCTCGTTCGCCTGGCTGACCGCGACTCTCGCCGTCACCTCTGACCGCGCGGCCGCTCCCGCCAGGATGGCGATGACCGCCGCGGCGGTCGGTTTCGCCGTCTACCTGGTCGGGTTCATCGCCTCGTTCTGGCTGCCCGAGCCGCCGGCGGAGACGGCGCCCGAAGAGGCCGCCGCCGCCCAAGCCCCGGCTTCCTGAAAGAGCCGTAGACAGTCTCAGTCCGCCGGGTGGATGTCCCCTCGGAAGCGCGGCAGCACCTCGTACTGGCTTAGGAACTGCCCGCTGAAGCCGCTCACCCGGATGCGGTTGCCCGGTGTCACGAACGGGATGTCGAACGGGTTCACGCCGGTGCTGGCCGCGATGAAGATCTGGGTCTCGCCCGAGCCGTCGTCGAGGAACACGCTGTAGCCGTAGGGCAGGTCGTCGGTCGGCCCGCGGGTGATGGTGCCTTCCACCTCGATGAGCAGACCCTCGGTGGCCTCGCTGACGTCGCCCGTGGCCACCGTGGCCGGAGCGATCTGGCTGGCGCCGGGGATCTTGACCACGTCCGCCTCGCTCGCCGGCCGCAGCACGAGGAGCCCGAAGCCGTCGTCGTCGAGCGTCCCGGTCACGCGCACCCGGTGATGGAAGCTGAGGCCGGGGTCGAACGCGGTGCTGACGTAGATGCCTGCCGTCTCATCCTGGATGGCGAAGCCCTGGTCGAACGTGGACGAGGTGAAGCTCGCGGATGGCACGGTCACCGAGCCCTCGACGGTCACCACCGTCCCCAGGGGCTGGTTGCGGGCGTCGGCGATCGAGATCGTCTGGGCGCCGGCCGCGATCTGTGCGGCGAGGAGCAGGGCGGCGAAAAGCGGAATGCGATGTCTCATGGGTTTGCTCCGTGGGTCGTGAAGGTTTTACGCACACAATCCGAGCCCACAGGTTAGCGACCGCAATCCGCCGCGTCCATCCTCTCCAGGGTTGATTTTTGCCCGGCCGCCCTCCTCTCTAGAGAGGATGCGCGCGGGGCTCCGGACCGCTACTCTCTTCGGAAAGGAGAACCATGCGATGAAAGCCAAGCTCGTTCATGCCCTGCTGTTCGCCGTCCTGGCCATGGCCTCGTCCGGCCCGCTGCTCGCCAACGGCGGTCCGGTGAGCTGCACCGGAACCTATCTGATCGATGAGGACGGCGGCGCCACCGCCCTCTGGACGATCGAGGCCGACGGGACCTTCTTCGCCACGAGCTCCCTCCAGGGGCTCTTGAGATTTTCCGATCAGCAGGGGAACTGGGAGAGGGATGGCCACGACGGCGTCAAGGCGGTGGTGCTCGCCCTCGTGTTCAGAGACGACGGTACGCTCCAGGATGTCAGCCGTGTCGACATTTCCCTGCACGCGGTAGGTCACGGGTGCGACAATGTCGCCGGCACTCTCGTGGTGCGCGCGTTCGAGGAGGGAGAGGATCCGCTCGACCCCTCGACCGATGACGAGGAGCCCATCGCCACCGACACCATCACCGGCCGCCGTGTGAAATAAGGAGGTAGCCCGGATGACACGCAGGGTTCAGCTTGGGATCGTTCTCATCGCTTTTCTCTGTCTCGCGTTCTCCTTCGCCGGGATCCGCCCGAGCGCCGCCCAGTCGAGCTTGCCTTACTGGACCGAGATCGCGCAGGGCGGCGCCGTCCCCGACGCTCTCTGGGACGGTGCGAGCGCTTATCACGATGGCCTCTTCTACATCTTCGGCGGGTTGAACGGGACCTTCCCGAACGACGAGCCCGTGGCCGATTTCAGCGTCTTCGACGTCGACACGCTGGCCTGGTACGACCTTGGCCAACCCGGCCAATACCCGGGCGGGCCGTCCGCCAGGGCCGAGTCGATGATGTGGTGCGTCGCCGAGGACGGCGCGCTGATCGTCTCCGGCGGGAGAGGTCCTTTCCGGCGCGGGCTCGACCTCACGCACCAGGACACGTTCCGGTTCGATCCGGTGCACGGGTGGACGGAGATTGCGCAGAGCGCGGCCGAGATCGGGCGCGCCAACCGCTCCACGGAGGCGGTCGCCGTGCGCGAGAAGGGGAAGCAGAAGACCGTCGCGTACGCCTTCTCGGGCTCGTCGTCGACGCTGCCGGCCTTCATCAACCGTCCGGACGGCCTCCAGCACGACCTGGTCCGCTACAAGAACGGCTGGAAGCAGGCCGCGACCGGTTCGCCCTCCCCGCGCGCTCGCGCCCATCATCCGCTCATCTACTCCGAGGGCTGGAACGCCCTGATCGTCTACGGCGGATACACGAACGACGCCGTGAACGGGACCGGGATCTTCACGCCCGAGAACTACCTCGGCGACCTCTGGAGGTTCGACCTGGATACGGAGACCTGGGATCAGCTCGTCTTCGACGAGGCCGGCGGACCGGGCCACCGCGACAACGCGAAGCTGATCGCCGATGAGCACAACGACCGCATCTGGCTCTTCGGGGGCAGCAAGTTCGACGGCACCACCCTGTCCGATCTCTGGTACTTCGATCTCCACACCGGGACCTGGACGCGCGTGGACACCGCGATGACGGGGCCGGCGCCGGCGCCGAGGTTCGGCCAGTTCTACTTCTCCCGCCAGACCGCCACGGCCTGGGAGCTCTACATCTTCGGGGGAGCGACCGCGGAGTTCGCGCCGGTGCTGCTCAACGACATGTGGAGATTGACGATCCCGCTCGCCGGCGGCGGCTGATCGCGAGCGATTCCGGTGAGCGTACACTTCAATGGGTTTGTCGCCCTTCAGAAAGGAGTCAGCATGAGAGGCTCATGGAACACGACCTCCCGCCGGATCGGGAGCGGTCTTGTGGTGGCCGTCTTCATCCTGTTCGGCCTGGCGGCGCCCGCCGCCGCCGATCAGGTGCCGTTCACCGCCACCGGCACGGCAGTGATCACGGACGTGACGCACCTGCCTGGCGGATTGACGCAGGTGGACTTCAGCACTTCAGGCACCGCGACGCATCTGGGGAGCTTCACGGGGCCGTTGACGCGCATCCAGGATCATCAGGGGACCTTTGGCTCCACCGCGGTCATCGTCGGGGCCAACGGGACGGACAGTGTGTTCTTTTCCGTCAGTGGGCAGTTTGAGAGTGCGGGCGGCGGCGGCGACAAGTGTGTGGTCACCTCCACGGGTACTTACACCGTGACCGGCGGCGCCGGCGCGTTCGCCAACGCAACGGGGAGCGGTTCCATCACCACGCAGGTCGACCTGTGCGCCGGTACCGCCACGGGGACGTATACGGGGACGATCTCCAGGCCGAACTCGGACTGAGGCCGCTCGCCGAAAATAATCCGAGTGGAGCGGGATTGAAATCAAGTCGACCCGAATCCAATTTATTGGAGTGAACTTGAAGACGAGTCCACTCGAATTCAAATCGGGTGGACTGGATCTCGAATTGAGTGCACTTGGATTCCATCCAGATGGACTGGATCTCGAATCCGGTGTTGCTACGGCAGCGTCGAGTTGTACAGCGCTCCCTGATCGACCGGACCGCTGTTGTCGCCCTCGCTCTTCGGCACTCCGACCGTCACGCTGCCCGTGCAGCTACCGCTGGCACCGGCGGCCGTGAAGGCAATGTGGTAGACCCGGCCGTCGTTGCCGCCATCGCGCTCGGCACGCACCGAGGGATTTGCCGTGCCGACGCCGGTGGCGTCGGGGCTGGTGTTGCCGCCGCCGGAGCTCTGGACCGGCTCGTCCTGGAATCG
>Ga0268265_10001368_pt1 | contig 20729 bp, 11 predicted proteins | sample KBSSwiS52_FD_190355 | JGI IMG/M metagenome (GOLD analysis project Ga0268265, IMG submission 190355) | Switchgrass rhizosphere microbial communities from Kellogg Biological Station, Michigan, USA - KBS Switchgrass S5-2 (SPAdes) (version 2) | ecosystem: Host-associated > Plants > Roots >... | reverse complement strand
ATGGTTGTAGGCGATGTCCCTCGGATGCTTGTTGGGGGTCCTGGGGGGAGCGTTGCCGGTACGGCCGCCGGGTTTGTAGTGGATCTTGTGCTGCTCCGCCCAGCACTCGGCCTCCTCGACCCCCCATTTCTTGGCGGCGGCGCGGGTGAATACCAGCCGGATGCCGGCGCCGAAGAGCCTCATCGGCAGGTAGTAGATGGCCATGCTGCGCGAGCTGTCGGCGAACTGGGAGACCTCGTCGGAGATGAGATAGCTCGGCTTGCCACCCGGATTGGAATTGCCGATCGCGAACCGGGGTCCGTCGGCGTCGGCCTGCTCCACCCTCACCTTCGACCAGTCGGCCTCGAGCTCGTCGGCGAGCACGGCGGCCAGGCTGGACTTGATGCCCTGTCCCATCTCGGAGCGATGGGCCTGGATGATGATGGTGCCGTCGAGCTTGATGGCGACGAAAGGATTGAGTGAGAAACCTTCGTGAAAGAGCGTGCGGACCGCCCCCACGGCGGCGGCGGCCGGCTCGGGAAAGGAGATGGAAGCGCCGAGCACCAGGGCGCTGGCGCCCACACCGCTGTGGCGGAGAAACTCCCGGCGGGTGATCTTGATGGTGGCGCTCATGACTGGCTCCCGGCGGCCTTGTGGATCGCTTCCCGGATCCGTGGATAGGTGCCGCAGCGGCAGATGTTGCCGCGCATCGCATTGTCGATGTCGTCGTCGGTGATTGGTTTGTTCTCGGCCTTGTGCGCAGCGAGGAGCGCTGCGGCGGTCATGATCTGGCCCGGCTGGCAGAATCCGCACTGCGGCACGCCGCCCTCGACCCACGCCTTCTGGCAAGGATGGCTGCCGTCGGGCGACAGGCCCTCGATCGTGGTGATCTGGGAGAGACAGGCCACGCCCACGTCGACGGCGCAGGAGCGCACGGCCCGGCCATCGAGGTGGACCGTGCAGGCACCGCACTGCGCAACACCGCAACCGAACTTGGTGCCCTTGAGCCCCAGGACGTCGCGCAGGACCCAGAGCAGCGGCATGTCGCCGTCCACGTCGACCGTGTGGTATTTGCCGTTGATTCGCAGCTGAAATATGGACATCCAGAACCTCCTCCTTTGATCACTTCGAGGCCGGCGTCATAGTTTGCGACGGAGCTCCACTCGCGCCCCGTAGACGTTTTCCAGCCCATCCCGCCAGCCATGCATGGCGTCGAGGCGCAGGATCCAGGCGTTGGAGATCTTGTGCTGATAGCGCGCTCCGAGGGCGTATTGGCGCCCCAGCACGCTGTCGCCGATGCGCTCGACCACCGCCCCTTCGATGACGATCTGACGCTCGAGGTTGAACAGGTACTCGACTCCCAGCGCCCCGCCATAGGACTCGTTCGCGCTGGCGTCGAGCGTCGGGTAGCCCGTCAGGCCGTCGGATTCGAAGTTGATGCCGGTGTTCTTCAGCACGCCGCCGGAATCGGCGGCCCGCGCCAGCGGCTGCGGGGTGTCGAAGCCGGCGAAGAAGTTGAAGTAGGGGACCAGATTTGCGGGGCTCGGGATGGCATTCACCGGACGCCGCGGGATGAGCGAATTCTCCACCAGGACCAGCACCCCGTCGGCCGTCTTCGTCGTCGCGCTCTGGCCGAAGTTGCCGATCAGCCGGACGCTGTTGGCCACCTTGCCGCCGTAACGCTTGGTGAACGCGGCGGTGAGGTTGTGGTAGCTCAGGTCGCTGTCATCGGCATCGATGTAGCCATAGCCGAGCTCCACATATCCCTTCCGGGCGTCGGCGAATCCCGCGAGGCCGAAGACCTTGGCGTCGTCGTTGCTGTTGGGAACGGCGGCGGTCGTCACCTGTCGGAAGCCGGCGAAGAAGGTGAGGTCCATGTTGCTGATGTCGAGCGACGGGCTGTTCTTGGCCGTGATGCCCAGGGCCAGGCCATTGAAGGCATCGTCGAGCCAGATGCCGTTCTGGGTGAACAGCGGAACGCGGCCGAGGGCGATCGGCAGGTCGATCGAGTTGATCCTGCCGGTCCATCCCTGGGTCATGGCGCCGAGATCGCCTTCGAAGAAAAGAGTGTCGAGAGCGAAGTCGAATTCGTCGACGAACTCGTCGTCCTTAGCCCCGCCGCTGATCTGGTAGCGCGTGAACGAGCCGTTCCTGTCGAGCGGGCGCACGAAGGCGTGGATGCGCTCGGTGGCGGTGAGAGCGAGGTCCATGTCGAGGTTGAGACGGGTCGCGACGACCGACTGCTCGGTCTTGCCGTCGGCGGCAGCGACGCCGTTGTCGTAATAGGCGCCGGCGACACGAATGTCGCCATAGCTCATGAAGTGGAAGTTGATCGGGTTTTTCGCGCCGAGCCAGGTGGGGCGGGGCTCATAGGCTCCACGGTCATAGAGGCGGCGGCCCAGCGTGATGGGTGGATTCGCCGTGCGGTTCATGTGCTTGCCCGGTTTTCCTGGTGATAGCTGGGGACCGTAAATGTCCAGTTGGGCCTGGGCGTCGTAGGGCCCGTCGTACATTGTCGGGTCATGGATGAACCAGCCATCGGCGGGCGGATCGAGATGTTCGAGGTCGCCGAGCATCGTGGCCTCGGGTGACATCTCGGGCACCTCTTTCTCGCCGGCCTCAGCTTGGGGGGCGTCAGCGGCGCTGGCGAAGGCGCACGGGACGCCCAGGGCGAGCAGGAGCAGGCCGAGGAGCAAAGGGTTCGCAGTCGACGTTTTTCCGTTCATGTTTGCCCCTCCTCAGCGGACCTCGAATTCGACGGCGTAGGGATGAATGTCGTCAGCCCAGTAGTTTTCGGACCGGATCATGTCGTTCGTGGCGCCGACGAACGCCATGAAGTAGATCGGCTCGGTGCGGGCGCGCAGGCGCACGGCGAGCCGGTACTTGCCGGCTTTCTTCAGCGCATCCGCGGGGACCTTGTACTTCGCGACGCGGCTGCCCAGAGGCGGGATGCTGCGCTTCTCCATGCGCGCGAAGGGAGGATGATTGAGCAGCGAGACCGGTGTGCCGCCGGGACGGATGAAGGGAAGCTGGTCGAAGTCCAGGTTGATCGGCAGATACATCTCCCGATCGGTTCCTTTCACGTTCGTGGTGATGAACTTGGCCTGCATGCTGACGAGCTGGTCGTCGAGCTCGATTTCGCGGTCCTGGACCCCCTTGGATTGGAAGTCCGCGACGTCGCCGTATCTGTCGACGTAGCCCGATTCCCAGACCCTCTTGCCGTCAGGATCGAGGAGCGCGACGTTGAGCCACAATTCGGGCTGCGCCCCCAGGGAGCCGGACGGGAGGTTGTGGCCCTTGTTGCGATTGGTGATCTTGTATTCGAACGAGAAGGCCTTGCCGACCTCGGGGCGGCCCTTGAAAAACGGACCGTCGAGGTGCGAGGCGGTCTCCAGGAGCTCGATGCGCTGCTGCTGCCGGTCCTTCCACCTCTCGAGATTCTCCTGGACGATGACCCAGGCCTTCTTGCGGTCGTCCGGATTCTGCCACTCGGACGGGAAGCTGGAGGAGCTCGGGGCCGTTTTCTCGAAAGCTTCGCTCCCCCACTCCGCGCGGTAGTCGAACTTCAGCCACTGCTGGGGCGTGAAGGGAGACTCCTCGATACGGAACGGGAAGAGACCGGGGTGGCTGATGGGATAGCCCGGGCCGACGAAGGTGTGGTCGGTGAGATCCCGTTCCGTGTTGACGACCTTGCCGTTGACGATGGCGGCCGGTCCTTTTGCAAAACCGACGTCCAGCCCCGGCCTGGCGCTCATGTGGCATCTCTGGCAGGTGATGCCCTCCTTGGCGGCGGGAGACGACCGGTACTCCTCCCAGACGGTTTCGAGCTTGATGCCGGGATGGACCTGGACCTGGTGACAGGTGACGCAGAACTCCGATTGCACGATCACATCGGACCTGATGCCCGCCTGGTGGATCCGGATCCATTTGGTCCCGTCGGGCTCGTCGGGCCTGTCGGGCTGGTCGGAGCTCACGAGGATCTGGTATCCCCTCGCATCGGCGATCGCCTTGAGGCCGGCGTCGAACGGGCCGAACACGGGCTCGTGGATGCTGCCCGGCGTGATCCGCCGCGCGGCGTTCGTCTTGCCGTAGGCCTCCCCGATGCGGTGGCAGGAGACGCAGGTGATGCCTTCGCGGGAGGCCGCGCTGCGGTCCCACCAAGCGATGTCGCGCCTCTCGCCCAGGGCCGAACCGACGCTGGCGTGACAACGGACGCAGAAGGAGTTGATGGTGCCTGAAGCCAGGTCGTTGATCTTCTGTTCAAACTTGTTGAACATCGGAGAGACGTTGGCATAGGCGTGGGAGGAGAGGCTCCACTGCTTGTACTGGTTGGGATGACACTCGCCGCAGACCTTGGCGGACGGATAGAGATTGTCGGCCTGGGCATGGTCGAGCGGGGGATCTGGAATCTTCTGTCCCATCGCGGACCCCAGCCCCGCCAGCAGGAGGACGATGAATACGAATCCGGCTTTGCTCATAGACTGACTCCCTCCTCGGCTGCAGGAGCGCCGGCTCGGCCGCCGGCCGCATCGCGCAGAATCACGTCGCTCGCCTTCTCGGCGATCATGTAGACCGCAGACACGATGAACAGGCCCGGGATGTGCGGGAAGACCGACGCGTCGACGACCCGCAGGCCCTGGGTGCCGCGCACCCTGAAGGACGAGTCGAGGACCGCCATGCGATCGTCGTCCTTCCCGATCTTGCAGGTGCAGGAGGCGTGGTGCCCCCAGGACTGGTTGCGCACGTATTCCTCGAGGTCCTTGCGGCTGTGCCTCTCTTTGCCCGGCGCCTTCTCCTCAGCGATCCGCCCGCCGTAGCGCTTGGTGATGCCGAGGATGAACTCGACGGCGTGCACCATCGCGTCGAGGTCCTCCTGCCAGCCGTCGCCCTCGAAGTAGCGGAAGTCGATGCTCGGCACATCGCGCGGGCAGGCCGAGCGGATCTCGACCTTGCCCTTGTTGTGGGTGCTCCCCTTGAGCACCGCCCAGGTGAAGTAGTCGCGCGCCGCCTGGATCCTCTTCGAGTAGCCCGGGTAGTAGCCTTGGAAATCGGTCACCAGCCCGAAGAGGAAAAGGTCGGGGTCGCACAGCTCCGGTCGCGAGCGCTTGATGAACGACATCACCGCACCGTTGGTGGTGTAGACCCCTTCTCCTTTGAGCCACTGTTGGAACTGCGGATCGTGCTCCCCGTCCTTCTCGGGCGGCATCAGGGTCGCCTTGTCGAACGAGGAGAACGGCTTTTTCATGCGCAGCACGACCGTGATCTCGTAGCGGTCCTGGAGATTGGCCCCCACTCCCGGCAGGTCGACCCGCACCGGGATGCCGTGGCGCTCCAGGAGGTCGGCAGGGCCGATGCCGGAGAGCTGCAGGAGCTGCGGCGTGTTGAAGGCGCCGCCGGCCAGGATCACCTCGCGGCTGGCCCGCACCTGCCGCACGGTGCCGCTCTCCTCGGGCTGGTGCAGGGCGTCGGCCCGGTAGAGATGGTTGCCTTCGAGGTACTCCACGCCGACGGCGCGCTGGTCCTCGTCGAGGAGCACGCGCGTGGCGAGGGCACCCAGGCGGATGGTGAGGCGGCCCTCGCACTGCTTTTCGGCGGCGAGAAGCCGCTCCCGGCTGCCCGTCCGGCACCCGGCGTTGCGCGACAGCGGAGCCATGCGAAAGCCCTCCGAGCGGCGCACCACCGACCACCAGCTATTGGGGTCGAACCAGGTGATGACGGAGAAGGCGAGCTGCTTCAGGGCCTGCTTCAAGCCCTGTCTGAAGAGGTTCCTGAAGGCCGACCAGCGGACCATCCAGAGCAGGCCCTGGTCGTCGAGCAGCAGCTTGATCGCCGCCGTCTCGCTGGCCAGCCAGCCGCCGCCGAAGCCGTGCCGGCTGGGATTCCAGCGCAGGTGCCGGAAGAGGAAACGCAGGATGCCGCGGTAGCGGCACTCCTCCAGGCGCTCGTAGTAGCGGCGCATGGCTTTGGCGTTCCAGGACTCGTCGCCGGTCAGCTTGGCGATCCGGTCCCAGTCGCTGTTGTGGGGGTAGACGAGGATCATGGCGTTGTGCGCGGTGCAACCGCCCAGCGTGCCGGCGCGCGGGTAGAAGATTCCGCGCTCCTCCGGCACGTACTTGCAGTCCTTCTTCTGCTGCTCGTCGTCGGCATAGTGGCGCACGAAGAAGCGCCAGGACATCCCCGGCTCCTCCGAGGCGTTGGCATGGAACACCGGCACCCGGTAGTTGTAGGTCTCGGAACAGCCGCCGGCTTCCAGCACCAGCACCTTGTGGCCGGCGAGGGCCAGGTTGGCGGCCAACGGCCCGCCCCCGGCCCCCGAGCCTACGACGATGTACTCGTATTCCTCTTCCACGCTGGCCTCCTACAGCGTCTTGAGGAACTCGATCAACGCCCTCTTGTCGGCATCGCTGAGACCCGGCTCCTCCTTGAAGAGATCCGTGCCGAAGTAGTGGCCGCGGTTGACCACGAAATCGGGACACTTGCTGAGCTCGAGCATCGGTCCCACCAGGTTGGCAAAAACCTTGCTCGCCTGCTCGTCGGTGGCGCCCACCGGGAGAGCCTTCAGGTCGTGCTTGATCTTCACCAGCAGCGAGAGGAGCTTCTTGTCGTGCGCCAGCCTCTGCTGCAGGTTCTGGTTGTCGGGCCGGAGGTTGATGTTCGTCAGCAGGTTGACCGGGGTCCCCTTGGGGATCGGCCCGATTTCGATGCCGCCCTCGCCGAGGATCGCCGGAGTCAGCCGTTCCGCCAGGAAGCGCTGTTTCCGCAGGAATTCGGGAACGTAGCCGGACGGTATTCGGAGATAGCTCGACGCGGTCGTCCGGTCGATGAGGCTGGGGCCCGGAATCTTGCCGCCGAGCTTCGGGTCCTTGTCCCGTTTCTCCGGCCACAGCATCTTCTCGATGCCGTCCTCGAAGGCGGCCATCCGCCCCGCGACCGAAGGATCGCCGTTGAACAATCCCACCGAGTTGTTGAGCAGGAAGGGCGCCGTCGACCACAGGCTGATCAACGAGGCCGGCCGTGTGTAGCCGCGGCCGCCGGCAGGCATGGCGTACTGCTTCGGCTCGCCGGTGAACGGGTCGTGGACCGTGATCGTGCCCACCGAGGGCAGGCTCTTGTACGAGTGCGAAGAGTAGTTGTCCCAGATGTTCCCGGCGATCGCATTGGTGGCGAGCGGACTGCAGGCGTTCGTCTCCAGGAGCGTCACGGGGACGCGCGCCTCGGTCGACAGGAAGTTGTCCTTGAGGAAGTCGTCCTTGAGGACGATCTCCCGCATCTGCTTCTTGAAGTCTTCGGTCTTGGTCGACGCCCAGTACTTGTTCCAGCAGTCGAGGTAGCCGGGACCTGCGCAGCCGCCGGGATCGAGCCCCTGCACCGACGCGGGGAGCTTGGACGAGTGGCAGCGCGCGCAGGTTTCCGCGAAGACCACCTTGCCGCGGGTGAGCTTCGCCTGGTCCTGGGTCAGGTGGGCCGCGCCGCCGGGAGCGTCCTTGAGCAGGTGCGGCGCCGTGGTGGCCAGGAAGAAATCGGCGAGGTGGGGGGTCTGCGCCTCGTTGGCCTCCCAGAAGCTCGAATTCGCGCGCCCCACCTTGACCTCGATCGGCGAGATGGGCTTGCCGCCCGTCAGCGCATTGAAGTGCGTCAGCCACTCCTCGCTGAACAGCCCGATGTTGATGTAGACCCGGTTGAGCGCTCCCAGGGCCCCCACCGAGTCGGCGCCGTCCTTGAGCACGCGCGGCGTCAAGACGGTGCCCGGCGGCTCGAAGTAGTCCTTGAGCATGCCGTAGTCGTTGAATTGTTTGTTGTCCCGCTCGCCCCCCACCAGATCCTCCTTACCCCATCTCTTGCCCTGAGCCAGCCGCGCGCCGAGGCTGTAGACGGCGTTCATCGTGCGCGGGTTGTTGATGTAGTCGGTGGACACCAGGGAGGTGTCGAGGGCGCCCGGGCGCGAGGTGTGGAAGAGCTGGTAGGGGAAGCTGGTCTCATCCGCATCCCAGCTGAAGATGCGGTCGATCCAGAAGTACTGGGCGCCCACGTTCGACGACAGGTCCGCCCATTGCGGGTTTTCCGGGTCGGCGGGCGGATGCACCGGGTTGGGCCCGACGTGGCAGAAGCCGCAGGACATGCCGACCCGGTAGGGCCGTATGAGACCCTTGCGCTGGTAGTACTTGGGATCGGAGTAATAGAGATCCGGTTTCCAGGCCTTGCGTGCCGCTTCGTCGAAGGCCGGATTCGGGAACAGCCGCAGGCCCACGATCCCGGTGCCCCAGCCGTAATAGGAGCCCACGGGCAGGTTCTCGGTCTTGCCCCGCGCGCCGATCGCGACGCCCGGGTATTTCTGCTCGTTCTCGAAGGGATCGGGCGGGCAATCGGGACCGGTACGCCGCTTGTCGAGCCACAGGCCGAAGCGGTCCGGGTCCGGACCCTTGGCCTCCTCGAAACAGGGCTCGTTGACCAGGCCGTGCCACTTCCACCGGTTGTGGCGGCCGTACTGCGGGAGCTTCGAGTCCTTCGGGTAGGGGTAGGAGGAGATCGTCTTCAGGAGATCGAAGGACCCCGCGCTCTTGTCCGTGAGGACGTCCCACAGAGTGTCGTTCCCCGCGGTCCACACCACCCAGTTGTTGCGTCCGACGACCTGGGCAGGCGTCAGGGTCACGCCGCTGTCCATGTCCTTGTAGTAGTCCTCGTCCGCACCCCGCAACGAGGCGGCGTCCCGGCCGGCGAGGCGGGCTTCGTCCACGATCTTGTTGCCCTGCAGCTTCTCTTCCGGGCCCTTGTTGGGGCAGCCGAGAAGAAGGATGAGACAGCTGGCCAATAGCAATCTCTGCGCGAGTTGGCGGTTCATCTGCGTCGATCCTCCATGGCTCCTGGGTTTTGATGAGCCTTTCTTGATTGGCTGCCATCCACTGAGACGATTCGCACGTCCCGTTCACCTCACACTCGCGGCCGCGCCGCAGGAGGGCGGGCGGCCGAGCTCGCCCTCGACCTTGCTGAAGAGGTCCTCGAGCGTGGCTCCGCCCGACAGCCCCGCGAGGATCGTCCCCATGACGTGCGAGCCCAGCTCGCGGTAGCTCTCGAACTGCGACTCCGTGTACAACTGGTCGGACGTGGGCTCGTGTGGGAAGAGCGGGTGGAGCTTCGCGTAGTTGAAGACGTCGGCCGGCTCCGTGCCGTTGAGCGACGGCTTGATGTAGAGCAGCAGACCGTCCTCGACCGTGCCGCCGGTCAGGCTGTCGGCGCAGGAGTAGCAGATGCGGGCGATCGCGCAGTACGGCTGGGTGGAGTCCGCGCTCCGCGTCGCGTCGTAGCTCTCCTTCTCCTGCGGCCGCGCCCGGCGCATGAGGATCTTTTCGAACTTGATCGGCACGCCCAGATCGACCCGGGCCTTGGACAGGGCGTTGCCCAGATCCTCGAAGGTGAACCCCGCATCCTGGCCGCCGTCGGAGACCACGATGAAGTGGCAGCGCCGCAGGATCATCTCGTAGAGGCCGAGGTTCTCGAAGTGCCCGCCGTCGGACAGATAGACGTACGGGTGCTCGCTGTCCGTCAGTCCGAACGCCTCGGAGAACAGGGGGCGCGGCGCGAAGCGCGGGCCCGGCGTGTCGAAGGTCCGATCGCCGAACCGGCCGGGATTGCCCAGCCACCAGCCCAGGCGCACGTTGAACAGCGCGAGCAGGAAGGTGACCACCGGCGAGGAGTGATAGCCCATGTTGGGGCTCGCCGCCGCGCCCGAGATGGCGACGGAGGTGCCCAGGGAAATGGCGACATCGCGGTCTCTGTGGCGGCCGTACTCCGCCGCGTCGCGGTAGCCGAGACGAAAGCTCCCGGCGTGCAGCGGCGAGACGGTGAAGGTCTCCGCCTTGCGGTCCTGCCAGGCGAGATCCTTGCCGGCGACCAGGTTGAGCGCCATGTTGACCACGTGGAAGGGGCGGTTGCCGCGCAGCTCCCGCATCTGGATGTTGTCGCGCTCGTCGAAGCCGGTGAACGGGTTCGGCCGCCGCTCGTTGCCGCGCGAGGCTCCCAGGTAGGCGCGGATCAGGCGGTCGCGGTAGGCGGCGTGCAGCGAGAAGCGGTTGATGTCCACGAACCAGCCCATCAGCCCGCCGAGCAGCGCCAGGCCGGCGAGCACCGCGAGCACCACCCATCCTGGAGACCCGTAGACCACGTTCAACGGCCACCAGAGGCCTCCGGAAACCTCTTCGAACCCACGCCAGCCGTAGCCCGGCGAGAAGGTCCTGATCAGCCAGCGGATGAGCAGGGTGGTCCCCAGGGAGAGGAGCACCAGGATGGACACGGCGAAGATCGGTGCCGCGAAGACCAGGAGCCGGTCGAGGAGACCCGAGGTCCTGGCCTGCTTCTCCTGCTGCCCGTCCTTCTTGCCCTCGGTCTTGCCGCTGCGCCCGAGAAGCAGCGTGATCAGGCCGGAAATGCCGCCGATCGAGGACACCCAGACGACGAACTTCAGCGCGGCGACCGGCCCGAAGAGGACGATGGCGGAGAAAGCGACCCGGACAGAGACGGCGATCAGGAGCCAGGCTCCGCACCGGGCCAGCCACTCCCGGTCGGCGTCGTTCGTGTAATAGCTCGACAGCCCGACGAACAGAGTCGTGGCGAGCAGGAACAGGAAGAGCAGCAAGGGCGCGGCAAAGCAGACGTAGAGAGCGGAGACGAACACACTGCCGATCGCCGGGAACAGGCGCGACGCCGCGAGCCAGGCCGCGGCGCCGCCCAGGGCGCCCGTGAGCAGGACGATGGTGAGCTCACCCAGGGCGCGCTTCCTCACCCAGATCCGGGAAAGGAGAAAGCCGCCGAAATGGAGCAGGACCCCGAACAGGATGAAGCCCGCGGAGGGCGGGATCTCGAAGCCCAGGACGACGAAGCGCAGCCCGTCGAGCGGCGTCCCCCGGCTCCGGATCCATGCCCAATAGAGCGTGATCAGGACCGCCATCAGGGCGAGAGGCAGCAGGCAGAGGACGAGGAACCACTCCTGGCTCCGCAGGCGCGAAGGAAAGGGGCCGTCCTCCCCAAGGCTGGGGCGGTTGGCGCCGATATAGGCGATGGCGCAGGAGCCCAGGAAGACGGCAGCCCAGAAGACCGCCTGCAGGATCCAGTCCTCCCGGGCCTGGAACCAGGGCCGCGTTCCCAACCGGACGAGGATCACGCTGATCCTGGGAATCATCAGCACCGCGGCCAGCAGCGGCAGGAGGACGAGCCAGTTCAGAATCAGGTTGCGCAGGAAGATCGCGACCAGGGTCCAGGTATCTGCGGAGAGGAGGCCCATCTTGGGGCTCATGTAGCGGCTGTAGCTGCGCAGGTGCCGGACCGGCATCGGCTCCGGCTCGAGCGGCGATTCGGGCAGGCTCCGGAGCCGCGACTCGACCTGTTGGAGCGCGGCATCAGGGTCCTGGCCTGGGAGCTGCTGGCGAATGCGGTAGATCCAGCCCGTGAGCCAGCTCCCCAGATATCCTCCGCCCGAGACGGTCGAGAGGTAGTCGAACCGGCGGAGCATGCCGTGGCGTGCGAGCCCCTGGATGATCCCCAGACCGAAGGTGGCGCTGCGGATTCCGCCGCCCGAAAAGCACAGGGCGGAGCGCCGCACGCCGTTCTTGTGCATCCAGGCATAGAAGCCCTTGACCTGCTCGGCGTCGAGCTGCCGCTCGTACTCCTGCGCATCACGTTCCCGCAGGTATCCGAGCTTCTCCTCAAGATCCGGGCGCCGCTCGGCGAGCTCCTCCTCGAAATCCTTCCTGGGGAACGGCGGCTGGATGCCCTGGCTCTCGTATTCGTCGACCAGGACTCGGTACAGCAGGACGGCCGGGCTGGACATGGCCTACCTCCTGTGATGGCCGCCAGGCGGCTTGTCTACTTTGGAACAGCAGCCATCATAGCTGCTTCTTGAATACGAGGCAAGCTGAGGGAGGGTCAACGTGGATGAGAGCCATCAAACCCTCAGGAGGAGCTCGATTCGCGTCGGCCGGGCAATCGGCCATCCATGATCTTGGGGCACGCACCCTTGCATTCACCAGAGTCTATGGCAGCACTGATCTCCCAACGATCTGGAACACAGCCCAAGCCTGCGGCGAGCGCAGCTCTTCATCGCTACTCCCCAGCATCGAAATCTGCGCCCCTCGTAGTGCCCCAGCGGCGTCACCGCTGGCGAGATAGCGCCGGTGAAATTCAGGGATCAGATGCGAGGCCGCCTCATCCCCGACGTCCCAAAGAGAGCCGATCACATCTTCAACACCAGCATCCAGGAAGGGCCGTGCCAGACCGGAGATCCCCAAGATACGTGTATCTTGCGCGCCCAGGGACCTGCACGAGGAGAGCACCACCAGCCGCAGGTTCCCGAACCGCCGGCCGGTGATTTCGCGCAGGAATATCATGCTCCCGCCGGAGGATGGAGCGACGACAAAATAGGAGCTCTCCGGATGCAGCTCGTTGAAGGTGGAATGACCGGCTAGATGAAAGATTTCATGACGGTCCAGTTCGGCCAGGATCCGATCCCGGACTGCGGCTTCGCCTTGCAGGACCACCGGTGAGGCGTAGAGTGGAGCGACACCGCGGATCTCATCCTCCGCGCCGGGTAACGGCAGCAGATCCGGAAAGGTGTTCCGGTCGAAAACCGTCGCCGCGACCAGAAAAGCCGATGGCATCCCCGGACGCCGCTTTATCCCGACTCCAGACTGCGCCAGCCCCGGGGCGATACGGATCGTTCTCTCTTCGATCAGGAACCGCCCCGTGCGAGGGTTACGCAGGGCCGCAAATGGCAGTATGTTGAGGATCTTATCGGGGATGAGACAGAGCTCTACGTTGCCGGGCAAGGCCGCCACGGTGGACGGAATCAAGATCGAGTAGAGATCCCTCGCCAGTTTGTCGATAGCGTCCGGACCCTGGCGCCGCTGGATCTCCCCTATGAACCTCCGGATGCTGGTCTCGAATCGCTCGTCCGTCACCACCTGGGAGTGGCTCTCAATGCGCCCTTGCCAGAGGACCCAGGTCAGCAACCGGTCCTGGACTCGGGCGTACTCGATCACAGCCAGACCTCCTGAAGGCTGGCGAGACAGATCCGGGAGCCGCTGCGGAGCGGCCGGAGTCAGGTTCCCGAGAGCCAGGGAGCGAGCCCGTTCGGAATAGCCCAGAGCAGATTCCCGGTCCTGCTTGGCCTCCGCCTGCAAAAGAATCATGGCGTCGTAGAGGCCCTGGGCCACTTCAGAATAGGTGACTTTCGAACCGATGTCCGTCAGAAGATCCCTCCGGTTTTCGAAGAGCTCGATGGCCTCGGAGAAACCGGCCTCCGCCTCGTCGATCTGTCCAGCCGCCCAGGCTGCCTGGGCTCGGCCTGAAAGAGCGCCGGCGAGATCGAGATACAATTCCCGATTCTTGTAGAAATCGATGGCCTGTGAGTAGGCCGGCAATGCTGATGCCGGATCGATCTGTCTACGCACTTCTCCTTCAACGTAGGCCAGGTCGGCGCCGAGCCTGTCCCGGAGCGTCGCCTCGTCGACGGTCGCATTGATGCGCTGCGCTCTCTCGAGGTCATGGAGCGCCTTGCGGGGAGCGCGCAGGGCCAGGTGGATCTTGCTCCTCCACAAGAGGGATTCCGCGATGAGCTGCGGCAGCTCCGAGCGCTGTGTAACTTCGACATCTTCATCCGCGAACGCCAGCCCGGCCGTTGGCCTGCCGTCCTCGATGGCGGCCCACCCACCTTCCCAGAGCACATTGTGGAGCCGGACGGAAGCGCGGTACGGATACAGGGCTTTCGCGGCCTGGACCCGGTAGCGCCAAGCTGCGCCGCGCTGGCCAAGAAAGCGGAGATTCTCCGCGATCAGCTCCCGGGCGACGCCAACGTTGAAGTCCTCGCCGGCCTTTTCGAATGCGGTAGCCGCCAACTGGTACTGAGCCAGAGCTGGGGAGTAGTGCCCTTGACGGATATGCGAGACCCCAATCCCTGAGTGAGCCTTTCCCTGCAAAGCCCAGGACCCTCCAGCCTCGCCATCACGCACAAGGGCTTCGTACCGCTCGATCGCCTCGTCGTACCTTGCCGATCGAAGATTGACTCCGGCCAACCCGAGCCGTGCCCATTCCTCCGCCGGGCTGCCGCCGCGGCGCAGGTTCTCCCAAGCCTCCACCAGCAGCGCCGCGGGTTTTTCGGTCTGCTGCTGATTCAGCGCCGCGTATCCCTCCTGATAAGCCACGTGGCCTCTGGCGAGAGCAAACAGGTCGCTCTCCCTGGACACGGCACGGTCGATAGCACGCACGGCCCTGGCAACCGAAGTTTCGCCGGTTTCGGCGAGCAGCGCTTCGCCCAAGCCGCGGGCGATTGCCAGAAGCTCCACCGCGTCTCGCCTCCTGCCCTCGAGCAGGAGCTTTCCCCAGGCCGGCAAAAGCCTGTCCATGGCCTCCTCTCTGGCATCCTGGGGGGAGAAGGAGACGATTTCGCGAAGGCTTGCGTTGTCTCCTCGGAGAGCGGCGGCCCGCAGCTCCGGCTGCTTCTGTTTCCAGCGCTCCGGCGAGAGAGACCGCCGCAGGTCCCGCAGGTGGATCCCGGCCTCTTTCGCCCATACGGATTGATCATCGACCTGTTTTACATAGCTGTCCCAGGCGGTGGCCGCTTGGTCGACAAGATAGAGACGCTCCAGGATCAGGGCGTGATTGAACCGGGCCTCGGGTAGCGCGGGAGCGCGCTTGAGAGCCTCTCTGACATCCGCAAGGGCAAGGACCAGGCCAGAGGGATCGTCCCTCTCTTCGGCCAACGCGACGCGGGTAGCCGCGAGGTCACTGAAGGCGCGCGCATCCCCCGGCCTGATTCGGGCGGCCTCCGCAAACGAATCAACCACTCGTTCCAGAGTTTTTTCGTTCTGCCCATGGACCAGGAGGAGCGTCAAGCCGTCTGCATACCAGTCCTCGCCAAGCTCTCCACGCCGGGCTTCCTGCGCTTTGGTGATCTTGCGGAGGGTCTTGGCCTCCGTCGGATCGGCAGGGGGAGAGCATCGCATCCGCGGCAACAGACGCTCCGCTCTGTCCAGCCGCTCACAGCGCGCGTGTCCGCCTCCCACCAGCCGAGCTTCCAGCGGCCGGCGCTTCCCGAGCACGGCGGCCAACTCTGCCCTGCCGGATTCCTGTTCGGAGCCGTCATCGCGGCTGACGCTCCAGAAGACGAACCCCGAAATACCGAGCAGGAATGCCGCCGCAGACCACCAGAAACGCCTCATCAGACAGGCAAGCCCTCCATCCTGACGCACAGGCGGGTAGCCTCCACGATCTCGTATTGGCATTCATACTATCACGGAAGGCGGCTTCAGGAAGGGAGCGACAACCGGCCCGCCCGGGTCGCCGGGCGGGCCATGCAGGGTCAAACGACGATGGAAGGAATGCAGCATGCATTGCCGGTGGCAACCAAAGCCGGATTCCTCGCTCGGCGGCAATTGTTCAGCGTGTTCCGGCTCGGGTTGGGAGAGCTCGGCGAGTTACTCGGGTCGAGCACGGTTCCAGGATCGGCGACCCATAGATGCGAAACGGTGGACGCACCGGGATGCCTTCCACCCAGGACATGTCCCAATTCGTGCGACAAGAGATTGGGATTGCCGGAGTTTCGATTCGTCATGACCACCTTGGCCTGCAGGTGCCCTGGGCTCGAGGTAGATCCACCTCCATTGGCAGGAATACCATTCACCAGGAAGACCTCGATGCCGGCGAGGTCCGACCCGTTGGGCAGTGCCTGACGAATCCTCCCCGGGTCCGAGCTGTTCTTTAGATTGGCATCGTCAATGAGACGGACCGGCTCGGACTCCAACTGAAGGCAGCAAGAGCCCCAGATCGCTTTGGCTGCGTTGAGTTGCCCGTTCCATGAGGTCCCGGAGTGCAGAGCATCGTTAGGAGCATCTCGGAAAGCGAACGGCCTGAGCGTTAGAACACGCCGTTCAGATTTCCGCCCCAGAGGACAACTTGGAGCCGCAGCCCGGCTGAGAGCCGCGAGCGGCGGGATCGTCGAAGACGGCAGCCGGATGCTGGAAATCCAACCCAGGCCTCCTTCCACATAAGTCAACTCCAGGTCCGAGGACAGGACTCTCATTCCTGGTCTCCGCGGATCGGTTGGATCGCCTTCTTCTGCGAGGCTCGCTCTCAGCCGTCCACGGAAACGCTCTGTCGGCGGCTCAAACAGACCGGGATCCGTTTCTTCAAGTCCCAAGACGTCTTCGATGGCGTCATAGAGTACGTCCGCCCTGAGGTCCATGTCCAGCGACCACTTCCCGCCAGGTAGCGGCAGACATTCACCCACTCCCGAGATTCCGCTGATGCTAAGCCTGCCGGTCTGTCCGTGAGTCGTGGAAATGCTCTTGCTGACCATCCCGAACCACGTCAAATCGAACTGTACTCTCTGATCTCCCAATTCCATGGGCCAGACCGAGAGATCGCCTCGAAAGCTCTGTTGGGATGAGACAGAAACGCCGGAGGTTTGACTCCCAAGTCTCAAAAGAAGACTTCTCCCTTCGGAAAGCCTTTCGACCAGGCCCCCGCTCATCGCCGGCTCCTCTTCTCTTCCGCCCGGGAGGATTGAGCGGGGAACCTCTGGGACGATCGGAGAACAGGGCCATCGGGGAGGAAGCGATCCAAGTCAAAATAGGCGTTCGCCCCCTGAGCCGGAATACAGTTGATGGCCTGCCCGTTTCCACTTTCGAGCTCATCAAGAATCGGCAAGGGAACCGGAAACGGGAATCCCCTCATTTGCTCCTGCAAGTCCTTCTGCGCCTCTTCACTGAGCAGCCTATAGTACCAACGGAAGTCATTGTCGACTGAACGTTCATTCCCAGTCGTCTCCCATCGAAGAGGATTATCGTCACAGAGGTTGGCGATGGTTATTGTCACTTCTCCATTCTGGCTGCGGTCGAAGGACCATCTCACAGGCTCACCACCGTCGAAAGGCGTGGCGATCACATCGACTTGTTCGAGATCGGGAAGATTCAGGATCACTTCGTGGCTCAAGGCAGGATTCAAAACACGACCGGCGAGTGTCGGAGGAAAGACCCATTGGATCGTGTTCGGATTGTGCGAGAGAATTCCCTCATGCAGAAGAATCTGGGCCAGGACCGTCTTCGGTGGATACTCCCCCAGGATCTCGGGATCCACCTCGGAGTGCTTTGGGACAATCATTTCGAGCTTCGCAATACGGTTGATCCCGGTATCGACCAGCGGAAAGGGTTCCCTCCTACGGTCGACAGGCACGGCCTGGAAAGTCACACGATGGCGATCCAGGTACCAGATAGCGTCCGCATCGTTGGGCAGCAAACTGTTGGGCTCCACCGCGGCGAGCTGGTTGACCTTGAATTGCAGAAAGCCGCGATGGCGTTTCAAAGGCTGACCATCGAGGCTTTCTCCAAGTCTTAGGACATTGCTACCCCTGCCGTCGGGGAGAATGATGCACATACGGCCTCTCTTGCTTTCGTCCGAGTTGCGGACGAGAGCACAGACTCCCGTAAACACCACACGTAGACTGAATGGCATGGAGCGGTCCTTTCCAGAGAGTCTTTGATGAATAGTCATCAATGCAATCACGCGATCAATGACTGTTCCGCGCAACGGATGGAGCTTGTTTTGCTCCTGTTGCGGTCACTCTTCTAGACGGACGAGCAGGAGGGATTCCACGGCGAGGCCGCACGCCGAGTGTTCCGCGCCTGAGCAGGAGCACCAGCCGCGACCCGCATCAAGGGGCCGCCAGCCGGCTCGCGGCCTGGACCATCTAGAGGAACCCGGCGCGATCGCCGTCGGGATCGCTGCCGAGCGCATGCGATGCCATCTGCGCGACCTGGTCGTAGGACGCCTCGCCCTTGTGCGGCGACTCGCGGAGGAGCAGGCCGAGCTCGGCCACCGCCGCGGCGAAGCGGAGGTTCTCGGAAGCGGCTGCGATCGGCGTCGTCGCGTCGAGCACCGGTTGCGTCAAGAGGCGGCTCACCTCCGCATCCGGTTCCTTGTAGCGGAGCTTGAGCGTCAACAGCTCCGGGCTCGCGCTCGCGGTATCCGACACGGTGGCCTTCTGATACTTCAGCGGATCGACCGCCGGGAGAACCTGATCGCTCTCCGGCGGCACGAGCTCATAGAGCGCGGTCACCGAATGCCCGGCGCCCATCTCTCCCGCATCCTTGGCGTCATCGTGGAAGTCCTCGGCGCGCAGGAGCCGGTTCTCGTAGCCGATCAGTCGATACGCGCGCACCTTGGCCGGGTTGAACTCGATCTGCAGCTTCACGTCCTTGGCGATCGTGGTGAGCGTCGCGCCGAGCTCGCGCACGAAAACCTTTCGCGCTTCCTGGATCGTGTCGATATAGGCATAGTTGCCGTTGCCCTTGTCCGCGAGCAGCTCCATCTTCGAATCCTTGATGTTGCCGGTTCCGAAGCCGAGGACCGAGAGCGAGATCCGCGAGCGGCGCTTCTCCTCGATCAGCCGCTCGAGCTCGCCGTCGCTCGACACGCCGACGTTGAAATCGCCGTCCGTGGCGAGGATGACCCGGTTGTTGCCGCCCTCCACGAAGCTCTCCCTGGCGACGTTGTACGCCAGCACGATCCCCTCGCCGCCGGCGGTCGAGCCGCCCGCTTCGAGCTGCTCGATCGCGTCGTGGATGCTCCCCTTCTCGCCGCCATCCGTCGAGGGCAGCACAAGCCCCGCGTTGCCGGCATAGGCGACGATCGCCACGCGATCCTGGGGCCGGAGCTGATCGACCAGGAGATGCAACGCGCTCTTGACCAGCGGCAGCTTGTTGGCGTCCTGCATCGATCCCGACACGTCGATCAGGAAGACGAGATTGCCGGGCGGCAGATCCGCCGTGTCGATCCGCCGGCCCTGGAGGCCGACCAGGAGGAGGCGGTTCTTCTCGTTCCAGGGACAGCCCGCGATCTCCGTCGTGAGCGAAAACGGCGCGTCCGCGGAGGGATCCGGATAGTCATAGGAGAAATAGTTGACCATCTCCTCGATCCGCACCGCATCGCGAGGCGGCCGCTGGTTCTCGGCGAGAAACCGGCGGACATTACTGTAGGAAGCGCGATCGACGTCGATCGAGAAGGTCGAGAGGGGATTGCGCACGGTTTCGAGGAACGGGTTCTCCGCAATCTGCCCGTACTCCTCGGTGTTCATGGTCATCTCTCCTGCGGAGTCTCTGCGGTCCACCAGAAAGGACGACCCGTCGCCGCCCACGTAGCCGAGGGCGCTCAACTGCGCCGCCGCCTTGGGCGACGACGGCGGTGGCGGGGGTGGGGGCACGGCAGGATAGCTCACCTCCTGCGGGGGAAGCGGCTCCAGCTCTGCCGCCTGCTTTGCAACCGTGCAGGAGAACACGAGCAGCAGGCTCAAGACCGTTGCCAGGAGAGCGGCGACGACGAGGACGGACAGCAGCAGGGTTTTGCGGTGGCGTGGCATGGGCGACCTCCTTTCCTACATGGACACCGAGCCGACCGAAGAGGAAACCGGTCCGCTGGCGTCCAACTGGATAGACAGGTGCCGTGCCCGAGGAGCTCCGGAGCTTTGCCGTCAGCGAACCTGGCAGTTGAACGTGGAGGATCTTCCAAGCCGCCGCGGCTGGCCGGAAGGCGCCTTCGCAACCAACACCCGTTCGCCGTCGAAGTGTGTCAGAAGGCCTCCCGTGCCCAGGAGAGCCAGCCAGGCTTGTTCGAGAGGCAACGGGCCGAGCTGCCCGTGGACCTTCTCTTCCTTCAAGTCGGGATGGAGGACGACCTCGATGCCGGACGCCTCGCCGAGCCGCTCAAACGCGGCCTCGTAGGACTCGAAGCTCCCGAGAGTCACCTCGGAGTCCGGGAGCCGAGAAGCCAGATCGGGAGGGAGCTGCCCCGCGCCAGCCGGGACGAGCTTCGGCCGGCCGAAGGCTTCGTGCCAGAGGTCGAGGGCTTCGCAGGCGGAGCCCGCGAGGCAGGGGGGCGATTGCGTGATGCGCCTTGCCAGGGCGCACGGGTCCTCGGCCGGCTGCGGCTGAATCGGTGCAGAGGTCGCAGAGAGGGTCGTGATCAGCAGGAGCCCGAGAAGCAATTTGGCTGTCATCGTCGTCTCCTCTTCGATATACCGGGATTCTATCAAAACAGCTTGGCGGGCGGGCTCCTGGGCCGACCGGGAGGCGAGGGGAGTCGAGCCTCTGGGCGTCGAGGCGATCCTGCGGCAGGATCCTCACACCCGCCCGAACCAGACCAAGAAGTCGGCGGCGCCTGCCTATCATGCGGCGTCGAAAGCGGCCCGGAAGAGCTTCTGGGAAGCCTACTCCGCCTTTGTGGCCGCGTTCCGGGAAGCCGCCGACAGGTTGAGGGCAGGAGACCGGACGGCCCGCTTCCCTCTGGGATCATTCCCGCCCGCTTTGCCGTTTGTGAGTGCCTACGCCGCGCAGCCTCCATAGCCTGGATCTGCGGCCGTCCTGATCTCAACTCTATAGGCCCGTGGCCTGTTTCGACCTCGTGAGCGAGACAGAGGGGAAGGTCTGTCCTTCCGAGCGCCGAAACAAGCCCCAGCAACCACCTCGAAGACCGTTTCGCGGGGCACCTTCAACCTGAAGCGCTACTTCGGCCACTGCAAGCCCCACTAGAGCGATCGGAAGCGGTCGGCAGGGGCGAGTACCGCCGAGATTCCGCCTCCGGCGAAGTCCTTCTTTCCTAACCCGGCGGAGCCGGAACCAAACAAGTAGCGTAAAGAGGGATAGGGTATGCTTTTGGAGTGCCGAGGCCGGTGCTTCGGCATTCTTGGAGGGTACGCTTATGGTCGTGTTGAC
>Ga0268265_10001366_pt1 | contig 20776 bp, 20 predicted proteins | sample KBSSwiS52_FD_190355 | JGI IMG/M metagenome (GOLD analysis project Ga0268265, IMG submission 190355) | Switchgrass rhizosphere microbial communities from Kellogg Biological Station, Michigan, USA - KBS Switchgrass S5-2 (SPAdes) (version 2) | ecosystem: Host-associated > Plants > Roots >... | reverse complement strand
GGCGGTGAACGCCGAAATCGCAATCGGTACGCTCTGAACATTCTCGGCTCGCTTCTGCGCCGTCACCACAATCTCGGCAATGCCGCCTTCATCCTCCGACTGCGACTGCGCCTGAACATCCTGCGCCCGCGCCGGAGGTGACATCAGCGCAATTGCCATCGCGGATGAACAAAGTGCATATTTTATAGCTTTCATTACACCCTCCCTTTTAATAAGAATCAACTACGTAGTGCTTCTGCCATTTCAGACCAAAATTAACAGGAAAATAGGAAAATAACTCGCTTAATTTACCCCTCTCTCTGTGCTGTTCCAAAATTCAGCTCTCATCGCCTTCTTGTCGAATTTGCCGACACTTGTGCGGGGCAACTCCTTCTTGAAGAAGACATGCTTCGGTGCCTTGACGCTGCCAAGCCGCGTCTTGCAATGCGCAATCACCGTTTCGGAACTGGGAGCATTGGCGGGATCTGCCACCACTAGGGCGGTCACCGCCTCGCCCCACTTGTCATCCGGAATGCCGATCGCCGCGCATTCGCGCACGCCAGGAAGCTCCGTGACGGCCGCCTCGACCTCGGTGCAGAACACGTTGAACCCGCCGGTGACGATCATGTCCTTCTTGCGGTCGACGATGTAATAGAACCCGTGTGCATCCCGACGACCTACATCGCCGGTGTGGTGCCAGCCGTGCGCCCACGTCTCGGCACTCACCTCAGGCATTTCGAAATAGCCGCCACCCACAATCCCGCCGCGCCCGACAATCTCGCCGACTTCGCCGGTGGAGAGGAGCCGGCCGTCGTCGTCCATCAACTCGACCCGGCATGAATAGGTCGCCTGGCCGCAAGAAGCGAGGCGCTCGGGGTGGTCGCCCGCGGCGGCGGCGGCGACGACTTGAGGGGAAAGCCACGTCGCGACCAGGTGGAACTCGGTCTGACCATAGCTTTGGCACATGCACGGCCCGAAGACCTCCACCGCCTGCCGCAACTTCTCCGGCGAACAAGCCGAACCGGCGAGCAGGAAATAGCGCAGACTCGAATAGTCGTGGTTCCTTACCTCGGGATGGGCGAGCATGGAGTAAATGGCGGTCGGTGGCAGGAACGTGTGGGTCACCCCATATTTCGCGAACGCCGCCATTACGGTTTCGGCCTCGAAACCCGGCAGGACGACGATGGTTGCCCCCATCGCGACACCGGCCATCGTGACGGGCCCCGCCGCATGAGTCAGCGGGGCGGTGGTCAGGAACACCGGCGGCACCTCGCAGGCCATGATCTGGCCAATCGTTTCCAGCATCGTTCCCCAGCTGCGATTGAGCACGCGTACGCCCTTGGCCGGGCCGGTGGTGCCGCCGGTGGCGATGATCGCCGTAAGTTCCTCGCCGTTGCCGACGGGGTCGCCCCAGTCCGGAACCGGTGGCGTTCCGACCGGCGCCATGAACCGGTCCAGCGAGGGATTGCCACCTTCCTCCGCGTCGAGGCAGATCATGTGCTGGATGCTGGGCACCTCGGCCTGCACTTGGGCCGCGTCAGCCGCGTAGGCAGAGTGATAAAAAAGCCAGCTGGCGCGAACATAGTTGAGGTAGGCGATATTGTCGGCCAGCGCGTTGCGGGTATTGACCGGAATCCATGCCCCTCCGGCGCGCCACAGCCCGAGCATCGCGGTCACCACTGCGGCGTGATTGGGCGACATGATCGCGACCGCCTCTTGGTGGCGGAAACCGGCACCAAGCATGGCGGCAGCGATCCGGTGCGTCATCGCGCTGGCATCGGCATAGGTAAGACGTTGATCTCCAGCGATCAGCATGACCCGCTCTGGGTGCAGGATCACCTGCTTGTCGAAATAGTCGATCGAACGCACTTGGACGCCCCTTCGGAGAGATTGAATTCTGTTTTAAAACAACCCTATATCGAAAATATCGGATATTCTGGACACGACGTGGTGCGCTTGCCTCATGGGCCCCTGTTCGGCCCATTGCTCCAGGGTCGTGGTTCCGGTCGTGACGCCGATCCCGATCGCCCCTCCGGCCCGGGCCATTTCCGTCTCGACCTTTGGATCGTCGCCGACCACCGCCAAGGCATGCGTGGCGACCCCCAGCCTGCGCGCGACGAAGGCGAGCGCGGCAGCTGACGGCTTGCCGGTGAGTGCAGGTTCCACACCCGCAACCCTGGCGATGGCGCCAGATATGGCCGACGAATATCCAAATGTCCGGCCGGCGGATGTCGCGAAAAAGGGAACATCGGATGCCGTATAGAAGGGAACTCCATCGAGCACCGCCAAAGCGGCCGCATGGATCTGCTCCATGCCGCACTCCGGATACCAGGCGACATAGACGGCATCGGCCGACTGGCCGGCCACGGGAGGAACGGTTTGAATGCCTTCCGCCTCAAGCGCACGTCTTACGCCATCGACCCCCAGAACCATGACGCGTTGCAACCCGCGATCGCGAAAGATTGACGCCGCGACATTGTTGGGCGTCAGCATCTGGTCGTCATCGACCGGCAGTTCCAGCCGGCGCAGCTTTTCCGCCTGCTCCGGGGCGGGATAGGCACTACCGTTAGTCAGCAGGAGATATGGCGTTCCCGCCGCGCGGAGCGCGATGAGCGTTTCCCTTGCGCCGGGCAAAGGCCGGTAGTCGCCGAGAGCGGGATTCGAGAGGATCAGCGTGCCATCGACATCGAACATCACCGCCTGCGCGCGCGCGTGCGTTTCTGCGTGGGTCGCCATCACGCAAGCTCCACATGAAAGCCGGGAGAGGATATGCTGGCCGCGGCAAGGTCGGTTCGCGCGAGCAGCGCGCGCAGTTTGCGCATCACACCCGCGGATGATGCGTCATAAGCCTGGGCGGCGGGTCCGGCGGCGCGCATCGCATCGACCTGCTCGGCGGGCATGGTCGCGCGCAACAGGAACTCCTCATCGGACAGGTTCCCGCCAAGGCGACGGCGAAGTTCCGACAATTCGGCCATTCCCGGCTCCTCGGCCAGTTCCCTGGCGCGCGGGCTGGCCATGATCCGGTCGAGAATTTCGGGTGCGATCGGGACGTTGGGCCGCCCGAATCGCCCCAACGCATAACGGGTGATCTCGTCGGGTATTGTCGCGTAGCGTTCCTTGCCGGTGACGTTGAGGACCGCCTGGGTCATCACCATCTGCGCGAAGGGAGTCATCACGATAGGCCAGCCCAGTTCCTGGCGCACCCGGCCGATTTCTTCGATGACCGCGCCTTCGACATGCGAGAGCCGCTGCTCGGCCAGCTGCCGGCGCATCGTGCCGACCATTCCGCCGGGCAATTGATGATGGAAATAGCTGGCGTCGAAAGCCCGCGGTGTTCCTTTGGTCAGCCCGTCGGCCTTGGCCAGAGCGTTGAAGTACGCCTCGATCTCCTTCAGCGCGTCTTCATCGATCGCGACATCGTGGCCTTGCGCCTTGAGATTGGCGATGGTCCGCATCGAGGATGGATTGGACGTCCCATCCGAGGCCGCTCCGCTCGAGCACTGGAGCGCTTCCACCCCGAGATCGGCGCATTCAAGATAGCTCAGATCGCCCAGGCCGATCGTGCAGTGCGTGTGGACCTCCAGCGGCTTGTCGCCAATTTCCGCCAGGATCGCCGGAATGAGCGTACGCGCCCGCATCGGTGTCAGCAGGCCTCCCGGATCCTTGACGTAAACCGCATCGATGTAAGGGCTCGCGGCAAGTTCGCGCGCGCATTGCGCATAGTGCGCGTCGTCATGAACCGGACTGATCGTATAGACCAGCGCAGCGACGACATATTCGCCGCCGCCGTTCTTCACCATCCTGGCGGCCGCGATATTCCCGGCAGCGTCGTTCATGGGATCGGCCATGGCGAAGCGGCGGATACCGTTCGCAGCCAAAGTCCGGAACGCCAACTCCATGAATTCCGGGCTCGCGGTCTCCCAGCTGATGAAACGGAAGCCGGTCGACATGAATTGCAGCGGGGTGTCTGGACACGCCGCCGCCATCAGGCGGATCCGTTCCCAGGGATCCTGCTGCTTGTAACGCACCGCAACGCCCATGTGGGTCGACGTCGTGAAATCGATCGCCTTGAACCCGGCGCGATTGAGCAGCGGCGCGACCGACAGGGTGCGGGCCGTATCGACGCCCAGCGCCGCCCACAGGCTCTGGTTCCCGTCACGCAGGGAGGTTTCGACAAGGCGCAGCGTAGCCATCGTTTCCTAGACCTCGAACAATGTGGGTTCACGCGCACCGAGGCGAGCGAGGTAGCCGGTATCGACCCCGCCCGCGGCGAATTCGGCATCGGCCAGCAACTTGGCCTGAAACGCGATGTTGGTGGATATTCCGGTGATGCTGGTCCCGGAGAGTGCCTGCCGCAGGCGGTCAATTGCATCTTTCCGGTCGGCGCCGTGGGCGATCACCTTCGCGATCATTGAATCATAGTAGGGCGGGACCATCGAGCCGGCCTCGATATGGCTGTCGACCCGGATGCCATCGCCCACCGGCCACCGCGCCTCGGCCACTCTCCCGGGCGATGGGGCGAAATCCCGAGCCGGTTGCTCGGCGTTGATCCGGCATTCGATCGCGGCGCCGGTCAGGCGGATATCGTCCTGTTCAAGGGCCAGGCCCTCGCCGGCCGCAATCGCGATTTGCTGGGCGATAAGGTCGATCCCGGTGATTTCCTCGGTCACGGGATGCTCGACCTGGATGCGGGCATTCATCTCGAGAAAGTAGAATTCGCCGCGATCGACATCGACCAGGAACTCGACGGTGCCCGCTCCGCGATAGGACAGGCGTCGGGCGAAGCGGACACCGGCTATACGCAGATCGTCGCGCAGACCCTCGGGCAGGCAGGGCGCCGGGCTTTCCTCGATCAGCTTTTGGTAGCGCCGTTGCACCGAACAGTCGCGCTCGCCCAGATGCACGACCTTGCCCGCGCCGTCCCCCAGCACCTGCAGTTCGACATGGCGGCCCCGCGCGACATAGCGTTCGAGATATACGCGTTCATCCCCGAACGCAGCGGCCGCCTCTGCCGAGGCCAACGCCAGCGTCTCCTCAAGCCTGTCGATATCTTCGACCAGCTTCATGCCGCGCCCGCCGCCACCGCCCACGGCCTTGACCAGCAAAGGCACGCCGATCTCCCGGCCAAGCTTCAGCGCATCGGCCAGGGTTTCAGCCGCTCCGCCGGGCACGACCGGTACACCTGCCTCGATCGCCACGGCCCGCGCCTTCAGCTTGTCTCCGACAGCCTCGATCTGGTCGGGTGACGGGCCGATGAAGATTAGGCCTTCGTTCTCGCAAAGACGGGCGAAATCTGATCGCTCCGAGAGGAAACCATAGCCTGGGTGAATGGCATCGCAGCCCGCACCGAGCGCAGCCTGCACCATGGTAGGCACCTTGAGATAGCTTGCGGCCGCCTGCGCAGGACCGATGCAAACCGTCCGGGTCGCGCGTCTCGCGGGCAACGAGCCCAGATCGGCTTTGGAGGCCGCCAGCACAGTCTCGATCCCCAGCGCCTCGCAGCTGCGGATGATCCGTAGTGCGATTTCGCCGCGATTGGCGACGAGGATACGCCGGATCGCCATCACGCCGCGGCCTTGATCCGCACCAGGGGCTGGTCGAATTCGACCATTTCCGCATTTGGTGCATGGATCGCGACGATCTTGCCCCGAACACCGGCCCGCACCGAATTCATCAACTTCATCACCTCGACGATGCCGATGACGGTATCCTCATCGACATCCTGCCCGATCTCGACGAACGGCGGTTCGCTTGGCTTGGGCGCGCGGTAATAAATGCCGAGCAGCGGCGATGGCACGTCGATTTCGCCCGGGCCAAGCGGCGGAACCGCTACCCCGACCGGCGGCGCGGCGGGAAGCGCAGGCATGGCCGCTGGCACTGCGGACCCGGTTTGCATCGGAACTGCCACGGCAGTGCCCGAGGCGACGCCCGCCTTTGTCAGGTGCAGTTTGAGATCGCCGGCTTCGAGCTTCATTTCGCCGAAGCCCGATTGCTCGAACAGGCGCATGATCTCGTCTAGGTCACGGGACGAGATGCTCACTTGCGGCCTCCGAAGACATTCATCAGGTGTAACAGCGGGTTTTCCTCAGGTTGCGCGGCGGGAGCACTTTCCTTGGCCGACCAAACCGTTTCGGGACGGCTTTGGAGCAGAAGGATCGCTCCGGTTCCGTTCTCGATTGCCCATTCGATGTCTTGCGGCCGGCCATAATGCTTCTCGGTGCGCCGTGCGACCGCGCGCAACTCCTGCAATTCGGTGTCGGACAGGCACGGAATCTTGCGGAGATCCTCCGGAACATCCTCGTCGTGGATGCCGCCGCCGGGCATCGGAACCTGGCGGATATGCTTATCCGATATGTCGCGCACCGGCACTTCGCCGGTCAGCTTGGCGATAACCCAGCGGTCTGGCGTGACCTCGCCCGAAACCACCGCCGAGCCGAGCCCCCAGGCCCCCTCGATGGTTATGACCGAGCGATCGCCGGTCGTCGGCGAGCGGGTAAACATCACCCCGGCGCAGCGCGCATCGACCATGATCTGCACCACGACGGCCATCGCGACCTTCGCTTCGGGGAAGTTCTGCCGGCGACGATAGGTAACGCTTTCGACCGAGTAGAGGCTCGCCCAGCAAGAGCGAACCTGCTGCAGCACCTGCTCGGCGCCGATGACCCACAGGTAGGTGTCCTGCAATCCGGCGAAACTCGCGTCCTCGGCGTCTTCCGTCGTGGCCGATGAACGCACCGCAACCGGCCGGTCGCTTCCTGCAAGTTCGGCGTAAGCCGCGCGGATCGCCTGTTCGACCTCGATGGGCAGCGGCTCGGCTTCGATCCTCGCCCTGACCGTGGCGGTGACTTTGCTCACCTGGTCGAGGTCGGAGGGATCAAGCGCTTCGATCGGTGCACGCAGCGGCTCGGCGGCGTCGAGCACGCGCACAAAGGCTTCGAACGCCTCGGTGCGGACCACGAAGCCCGGAGGAACGGCGATGCCGGCGCGGGTCAGTTCCCCCAGACTCCCGCCCTTGCCGCCCACCGCAGGGCGATCCTCGAGGCCGATGTCCGCGAACCAGGCAATGGTCGTGCTCATGCAGCCTCCAGGATCGTCACCACGCCACGCGCCCCGTCGACGCGGATGCGGGCACCGTCGGGAATGCGGGTGGTGGCCTTGCCGGTCCCGACCACCGCAGGCAGGCCATATTCACGCGCGACGATCGCCGCGTGGCTCATCGAGCCGCCAATGTCGGAGACCGCAGCGGCGATCTTCTGGAACACCGGCGCCCAAGTGGGATTGGTGACCTGGCAGACCAGGATATCGCCCTGCTGGAGCCTGGCGATCTCCTGCACCGACCTGACGACCCGCGCCGTGCCCTCGACCACGCCTGAAGAGGCCGCAAAGCCTTTGATCTCGTTGGGATTCTCCTCGCCGTCATCAAGCCAGGAATTGAGCGTCTCGCGGGTGATGCCCCAGAGCATGACGATCGCCGGATCGTCAATCATGTCGGGGACATCGCCCAGCGCAGGTGACGTTTCCATCTCCGCCCAGACCGCGAGAGCCGCCTTGCGCTCTGCGATCGACGACCGGAAGCGTTCAAGTCCGCGCGGCGGCGATCCGGTCGACCAGCTGAGCGAAAGCGCCAGCAGCGCCTGCTCGATTTCGAAGCGCGAAAGATGGAATACATCTTCGCTGTCGTCGAAATAGCCATGCTCGGCGAGGAGCGCGCCGAATTCGCGGATCTTGTTGAAAAACAGATTGGTATACCAGTGCTCGCAATAGAATTTGTGGCCCTCGACATAGGGAAAGACCCGGCAGGCAAGTTCGATCATCTGGTCGTAGGCGGCACGCTCGGCATCGCTGCCCAGCATGTCACGATAACCTTCAATGAGTTCCACCCGCTCGGCCATCAGCTGTTCGGTGGGGCGATCGATGCTTTCTCCCGCTCTGATTTTTTCAATGTACCCGGGGATCGCTGCGAACGGCATCGACAGATCGTCATTCCAGCTTCGGTGATAATGGTAGAACCCGTCACCGACATTGACGTTGAACCAGGGATTGCGGCTCGCCTCCAGTTCGGCGAGCCAGTCCTTCCCCGGCTGGCCCGATTGTTCGAGCGAGGCGAGAATGTCGGCGACGTCGGCCCCCTCGGCGAACTTGTGATCGACACCCAGATCCACGGCGCGGCGTGAAAGACGCCGCACTTCTTCATCCGGGCGGAAAATCTCCGCCTCGAACCCGGCGACCATTCGGGCAATGGTCTGGTCGGTGATCTCGGGGAAGGCCTTCTTGCAGAAATCGAAGAACACCATGTAGGCGCCGTAGCCGAGCAGCAGGAACTCGAAGTGGTGGTGCCACATCCGGTAATAGCCTTCGAGCGTCGCTTGCCAGGTGGTCAGCAACCTGTGGTTCGCGGCCACGCCTTTGCCGGCATGGACGTTCTCGAGCGGCTCGAATTCGGGCAATTCCAGCTTGGGCAGCGCCTGCGCGTCGGCAATCAGGGCGCGCATCTTGCCTTTCCACTGATCGTAGAGCCGCTCCCAGTTTTCGTAGTAGTAGAATGCGCGCTGCTGGAATTCACTTGTGCGCAGGGCCAGCTCTTCGGGATCGGTCACTCCGACGCCGCCGATATAGACCCGGCCGTTGATCACGCGGAAATCGATTCCCTTGGTGGTCGGGAGCGAGTGGACCCGCGTGTTGCAGGCGCCGAGCGCCAGATACGCGCCTTCAGCCGTGATCATATCGAACACGCACATCGGTTCGGGAAAGTGCATCGAGTTATAGAACCAGAAGCGCTCGTCGTCGCCTGGGCCAAATTGGGCGTACCATGGATAGGCCTGCTGGGCCGCTTCCGTACCGGGCGCAGCCCTGACCGAACTGGGTCTTGAAAAACCGGGGGCCGTTTGGGCCATGCTGTCTCTCCCCTCGGTGGCACCCGCCACACCCATTCTCTTTTCTGCCCCGCAGCCGAGGATCGGAACGCTTGGATACGCCGCGCCAGCGGCAACGTTTCGATTCGGCGCACTGCGTCGTCAAACGCGGCTGAGCTTCAGGGAATGTAGCCGAATCCACTCTTTCGGAAATCCACGAATTTCATATAATATCATTCGGAGATTCGAATGAGGCTGAGCGTCCGGGATTTCGAGATACTGACTGTGCTTGCCCGCGAGCAGCACTTCGGCCGTGCCGCAGAGCGTCTTGGCATGCGTCAACCCCAACTCAGTATCCGCATCGCCGAAGTCGAGCAAGCCATTGGAATCACGCTTTTTAAACGGCGCCCTCGCGCGACCCTTACCCCGGCGGGCGAAATCGTGATCGACGGTGCGCGGATCGCTTTCATGGAATTCGACGCCGCCGTCAGGCGGGCTGGCCGCGCAGCCAAAGGCGAGGTTGGCCTCGTCAGGGTTGCCATAGCATCGAGCGTGATGCTTTCGGAAGTGCCCACCTCGCTGCGCCGATTTCGCGAGCGTTGGCCCGGAGTCGAACTGTCGTTGCGGGACATGCATTCGGCGCAGCAGTGGGAAGCATTGTGCAGCGGCCAGATCGATCTCGCCATCACTCGCGAAGTCGGGGGCGGTGCCGCGATGCGAACCGAAGTGCTAGGCGAGCAAAACTTCGCGGTCGTCCTACCAAAGGATCACCGGCTGGCTGGGCAGAGCAAAATCGACATTTCGCAGCTGTCGGAAGAACCATTCGTGCTCTTCAACTCGTCGATCGCCCCCAGTCTCCTGCAGCAGATATACAGCCTGTGCGAGACTTCGGGATTCACCCCCAATGTATCCCAACAGGCTGACGAATGGTACACCATCCTGGGATTTGTCCGGGCCGGATTTGGGATCACCATCGCACTTGATCTTCAGGGAGCGGTGCCTTGGCGCGACGTTGTCTATATCCCACTCGTCGGCAGTGAAATAAGATCACCGGTGTACTTGTGCTGGGACGAAGAGCGGAGCGTTCCGTCGCGGTCGTTGCTGATCGACTGGATTCTGAAGGAACGGCCGATTCGGGATCTGAGCCCGTCGAAAGAGTTGAACTGAAATAGCCGCCGTGCTGCAAGGCGCTGCGAAACTTCCGCTACCGGGCGCCCACGCTTGGTGATCTGAGCCGCCGCTTCGCGCTTGAGCCCATCGCCAAGGTTGGGCTTCCCCATCGTCGACTCCCGGCCTCGAAATCAGGATCGAAGGCGTCCAGGAATTTGGGCTGCTCACAGCTCTGAGCGCGCCCGGCGCATCATCTTCCGCCAAAAGGTCGGTGCCATCCCGAACCGGCGAGTAAAACAGCGTGTAAAATAAGCGCTGTCACTAAAGCCCAGATCATGCGCGATAGCCGTGATGCTCTCGATCCTGGGTGCCATCAATCGCTCTGTGGCCTTGTTCAGCCTCGCCTCGAGTATGTGGGAGCTGGGCGTCTTCCCTGTTGCGGCCAGCCACAATTGCAAGGTTCGCACGGTGACGCCCAATTCCAGCGCGATATCGCGTCCCGAAAGGCTGGGATCGTGAAGCCTGGCAGCGATAATTCTCGAAACCCGCTCAAGCGGGGAGGGCTGCGCCTGCCTGTTACAATTGGCTCCGCGAATAGTGAGCGCAAGCAGATCAATGATGACCGCGTCAAGTTCGGTCAACCATTCCCGATCCATTTCGGTGCCGGCTGCGAGCCCGTCCTTCCATGTCGCGATCAGAAATTTTCGGAGTGCTTCAACCGTGGGGAAGCAACTCGGAACCCGTACCGCCATGTGCCGATCCAGATCTGGCACTTTCTCGTCGAGAAGATGGCGCGGCACGTCGACAACAAGCATGTCATGCTTCGTGGTCTTGAGCGTAGCTCCGTCCGCTGAGCTGCAGAAAGAGAGGTCACCGAATTTCAGAAGGCATTGCTTCGCGCCTTGCTTCTGTTCGGTATGACCAAGGCCCTGCAAATGAAACAGAATGCGCTCTTCGCTTCCGTCCGCCCGACGCTGGATCGTCGAATCCACCGCACGGGGCCACAAGAGTGTGACACGAGGTAGGCGCCAACGCTGCAGTTCACCGCGAAAGACCTCTTCGCCACTTTCGATTGTGAGGCCAGGGGAGCTTGCGGACGCTATACGATTCCAGAACTCCAGATTTGCCCGCGCAGAGGTGAAAGGCGTCGCAAAACGTTCGACGCCTTTCGCATGCCAGTCCTGCTGCGCGGCACCCCTATCATTCATCATGGCATAGTTCCAACCAGGAGCATCTTTTCCCACTCTTCGTCGAACACACAAAGAGATTTCGCAAATGTCCATGGTCGTTTCGTATCGGTGCAGGCACCCGCCACCTTTTCCAGGTAGTGGACCATGACGCTTCCACTCTTGGCGTCCGCACCCTAGACTGCTCGCGGTCGTGGGCCACGCGTCGGGCCCTGTGAGGCAGCAGACCTGGCGACCACGTCGAAGCGCCCGGCCTGGCCGGCGTCCATCCGCGGCCCCATGGTCGACATTCATGCGAGGAAAAGCGATGCAAACGATCGAAACCAAAATGACCGCGCCCCCGTCTCAGGAGCGGCGGATCGTGAATGTTCCCGAGCTGTTTCCTGATCTCATCGCGAAACATGCGAAGGCAGGCCGCTTTGTCGACATTGCGGAAAAGGACAGCCCGTGGGTGCCTTTCGGGGAGAACGCTGCCATCAAGCATCTGCTTTTCGACACGAGGCACAATATCTATTCGAACATCTTGTGGCTCAAGGGGCCGGGCGTGGTCGGCACGCACAAGCATCGCGGGTATGTCGTCATGATGTGCCTGGAAGGGAGCGCCCATTATCTCGAATATAGCTGGCTGGCGACACCCGGCTCCTTCATTTATGAAACGCCGGGCGAAGCGCACACATTGGTAAGCGACCACCCCGACGGCTGCAAGCTGTTCGGGTGGATGCAAGGGCCGAATGAGTTTTATGATTCTGACGGCAATTTCGTCATGACGGCCGATGTTTGGTGGTTCATGGACCACTATGAAACCTACTGCAAAGAAAACGGATTACCGATAAATCCTGAACTCTATTTGTAAGGTAGGAGTTCTCGACAGGGCTCCCAAATCGCCGCTCAGGACCAGCCGTCCTGTTCCTCAAGCCGGGCGGCAAGTTCGCCGATCACGCGGTAACAATCCCGCACCTTACCCACTGAACTGTTCGGCTCGCGGCCTTCGCGGATGGCCGCGACGAATTCGCGGTCCTGAAGCTCGATGCCGTTCATCGAGACGTCGACCTTGCTCACGTCGATCGGCTCTTCCTTGCCGTTCACCAGGTCGTCGTAGCGCGCGACATAGGTCGCGCTGTCGCCGATGTAGCGGAAGAATGTGCCCAGCGGCCCGTCGTTGTTAAACGAGAGCGACAGCGTGCAGATCGCGCCGGTTTCCGCCTTGAGCTGGATCGACATGTCCATCGCGATGCCAAGCTCGGGATGCTTCGGACCCTGGATCGCATTGGCCGTGACGATCCGCCCCGACTGATAGGCGAACAGGTCGATCGTGTGCGCCGCGTGGTGCCACAGCAAGTGGTCGGTCCACGACCGCGGCTCGCCCTTGGCGTTCATGTTCTTGCGGCGGAAGAAGTAGGTCTGGACGTCCATCTGCTGCAGGTGGAACTCGCCCCCGACGATCCGGTTGTGCACGTATTGATGCGAAGGATTGAAGCGGCGCGTGTGGCCGACCATGCAAGTGAGGCGGGTATCCTTCTGCTTGGCGACAACGGCCTCGGCATCGGCCCAGGAATCCGACAGGGGGATTTCCACCTGGACGTGCTTGCCCGCCTCCATGCAGGCGATCGCCTGGGCGGCATGCATCTGCGTGGGCGTACACAGGATCACGGCATCGACATCGTCTCGCGCCAGGGCGTCTTCCAGCTCGGTCGACGAATGGCGCGCGCCGTACTTCTCGGCGACGGCCGCCGCCTGCTCGCCGGTGCGGCTGATGATCGAGACGATCTCCACGCCGTCGATCTTCTTGAGGCCGTCGAGGTGCTTCTCGCCGAAAGCGCCGGCTCCGGCGAGAGCGATGCGCAAGGGTTGGGTCATTGGGCTGGCTCCAAAACCATGTGGCCAATGGCCGTATTGCTGCAGGGAATGTGATAGTGCCTGTGGAGGCAGCGGGTGGCACGGCCAAGCGCGCCGCGCATGATCAGCCACATCACCATCTCGATACCTTCCGAGCCGGTCTCGCGCAGGTATTCGATATGGGGGATCCGGCGTGCCTCCTGGCTGTCGCCCACCAGCAGGTCCATGAACCGGTTGTCCCACTCGCGGTTGAGCAGGCCGGCGCGCGGTCCCTGGAGCTGGTGGCTCATGCCGCCTGTACCCCAGATTTGCACCTTGAGGCCTTCCGGGAAGCTCGCCACGGCGCGGGCGATCGCCTCGCCGAGCAGCCAGCAGCGGTTGCCCGAAGGCACCGGATAGGTCACCACATTGACCGCCAGCGGGATCACCCGGCAGGGCCATTCGGTCGGCTGACCAAACATCATCGAGAGCGGCACGGTCAGGCCGTGGTCAACGTCGAGCTCGTTGATGATGGTCATGTCGAAATCGTCGAGGATGAGGCTCTGGGCAACGTGCCAGGCGAGGTCGGGATGGCCGACCACGTCGGGCACCGGGCGTGGTCCCCAGCCCTCGTCCGCCGGCTTGAACCGCTCACCCGTGCCTATCGCGAAGGTCGGGATGATATTGGCGTCGAACGCCGAGGCATGGTCGTTGTAGACGAGGATCACCACGTCCGGCTTTTCCCGCTTCTCCCACTCGCGCGTCCATTCGTACCCCTCGAAGATCGGGCCGAAATAATCATCGCCGGTCTTGCCTTGGTCCACCGCCACGCCGAGTAGCGGCACGTGGCTCGAACCCACCCCTGCGGTTATGCGCGCCATGTCAGGCCTTCCCTTCGGCCGCGGCCCGGTTGGCCCTGATCGAGCGATTGCCCTCGGGACTGCGTCCTCCTTCCAGCATCATCTGTCGGTATTCGGGAAAGCTCATGTCCGTCATGCTCGAGCACGCCTCGGCGAAGGGTATTCCGTCGGTCGAGAAGATCTTGGAAAGAAAGTAGATGTTGCCGCCCAGATCCAGCATGCGATTGTAGTCGCGCGCCAGAACCGCCTGCTTCTGCTCCTCACTGAGCGGCCACCCGTCGAGATAGGCGCGCTCATCGGCCTTCCACAACACCCGGTTTTCCGGCTTCATCAGGCTCATCGCGAACTGGTTGAGCTGGTAGCCCCGCCGCGCTCGCGCGGCGGTGAAGACGCGCGTGCCTGGAATATCCTCCAGCTCGGCGAGATAGTCGTGGATGTCCGGACCCGCGCTCACAGCCCACGCGCTTTCAGCTGGGCGTCGAGTCGCGGAAACACCCGCCGCGCATTGCCTTCGAAGATGGCGTGGCGCTCCTCAGCGGAGATGTCCAGTGCGTCGACATAGCGCTTGGTATCGTCGAAATAATAGCCGGTGGTCGGGTCGATCCCGCGCACCGCGCCGACCATCTCGCTGCCGAACAGGATGTTCTTGTTGTCGATCACGTCGGCTAGGAGATCGATGCCCGGCTGGTGGTAGACACAGGTATCGAAGAACACGTTGTTCATCAGGTGGGTGCCTAGGTCCGGCTTCTTAAGCATGTCGGCCAGCCCGCGATAGCGTCCCCAGTGATAGGGCACAGCCCCGCCGCCGTGGGGGATGATGAAGCGCAGGGTGGGGAAGCGGCTGAACAGGTCACCTTCCAGCAGCTGCATGAAGGCTACTGTGTCAGCCGCGATGTAGTAGCCGCCCGTCGCGTGCATCGCCGGGTTGCACGAGCCGGAAACGTGGATCATCGCCGGCACGTCGAGCGCGCACATGGCCTCGTAGAACGGGAACCAATAGGCGTCGGTCAGCGGCGGATGGTTGAACCGGCCGCCGCCCGGATCGGGGTTCAGGTTGCAGCCGATAAAGCCCAGCTCGGTCACGCAGCGGCGCAGTTCCGCGACCGAACTGGCCATGTCCGCCTCGGGCGATTGCGGCAACATGCAGACGCCGGCAAAGGTCTCCGGAAACAGGCCGACAACGCGTCCGATCAGGTCGTTGCACACCTGGGCCCATTTGACCGCGACCGATTGGTCGCCCACGTGCGGCGCCATGGCGCTGGCCCGTGGGGAGAAGATCGTCAGGTCGGCCCCGCGCTCCTTGATCAGGCGCAGCTGGTTAGCTTCGATCGTCTCGCGAATCTCGTCATCGGAAATCGCCGGATAGTGCGGTGCAGGATGGCCGGCCTTGAAGGCGGCCTTCTGCTCCTCGCGCCAGGCGTCGTGCACCATGGGCAAGACAGTGTAGTGCCCATGGCAGTCGATGACGAGACTCACACGCTCGCTCCTTGCCCAGCGATCAACAGGTCCGTGCGCCCGGCCATGGCCCGCTGGCGGAGAGCAGTGCCCGTCGTCATCACCGGATCGACGCCCAACTCGGCCAGCGTAGCGGCCGACTCGGCCATTTCGGCGGCCCTGCGCAGTCCGTGCGTGACCATTCGCTCGACATTGTAGGCCGCACGCGCTCTCCACGGCATGGCCTTGTCGCTCGCGTCGAGAGAGGCGAGAACCTCGTTGGTCACACCGGCCGCCTCGGCGGCCTGCATCATCTCGGCGGTCAGCGCCTCGATGCCCTTGACCATGACCGAGCGGATCATCTTGATCGCGCTGGCCCGGCCAATTTCCGGGCCGACTACCCGTGCGTTGGTGAACCCCGCCTCACCCAGCAGCGCCTCGGCCTCATCGGCTTGTTCGCCTGCCAGCAGCAACGGCACCGCCATGCCGGCGGGATGGACCGGGGCCAGGATCGCCGCGTCGACATAGCGCCCCCCTGCCTTGGCCACGATCACGGCTGCTTCCCGCTTGGCGCCGGGAGACACCGAATTCATGTCACACCACCACGCCCCGGGCTCCAGCAAGGGGGCACAGGCCCGTGCGGCGGGCACGGCCTGGTCGGCAACCACCAGCGAGAGCACCAGCGAAGCGCCGTCCAGCGCCTGCGCAGCCGTTTCGGCCGGAGCCAAGCCGAGCCCTGCCGCCGCCTCGCGCCGCTCCGTCAGGAGATCCCAAGCCGCCGCCGCCCCGGCCCAGCCAGCCGCCGCCGCGAAAGTGCTGCCCGCTTCTCCAAATCCGATCAGGGCCAGCTTGCGCTTCATGCCTGAAAACCTGCATCCCGCTCAGGCGATCGGCAAATCAGATTGTGGCTAATGCCATAAGGGCAGACTATTCCTCACCCGGCCTTGTGCGATCCGGCATCTCTGTCCGTCGCGCCGACCGGGTTAGGATCTGAGCCCGATTGCTATAACTCGCGCGTTTGCTGGCAGGCCGCGAACAACTAACCCGCAGCCGTGCGCAGCTCCTGTAGAAACACTTCCTGCACCGCTGTCGGTCGCCACGATGCACGAGTGGTGACGCCGATCGTCCGCTCCTGCCCCGCCGGCGCGCGTCCGAGAGAGACCAGCCAGCCAGCCTCGAGCTCCACCGCCACCTGATCGGGCGACAACAAGGTGAGGAGGTCGCTGTTGATCAGCAGCTGGCGGATGATCATCACCGAGCCGCTTTCGATCGGCACGTTGGGCGGCTCGAGCCCCGCGCTGGTGAACATGCGCTCCCAGGCGAGGCGCAGCGGGGCCCCTGGTCCGGCAACAACCCATGGATAGTCCGCCAGGGCGGCCAGCTCGCTCGGTTGGCCCTTCTCAGGCCCGCCCTCCAGTGGATGCCCTTTACGCGCGACCACCACCGGCTGATCGCGGAACAGCTCCTCCTGCGCCAGATCCGGCTCCATCAGCGGCACCCGTAGGGCACCCACCATCATGTCAATTATACCGTTGCGCAGCGGCTCGACCAGTTCGGCGCGCGAGCCTTCGACGATTGAGATCCGCACTTGCGGGTGCCGCTTCAGAAACTGCGCCACGGCGGCCGGAAGCACCTTCGCCCGCGACAGCGGCATAGCGCCGATCACGATGCGGCGAGTCTCGTTTCCCCTCAGCGCCTCCAGTTCGGCGAAGCCAGCCTCCAGCTCCAGACGCGCCAGCCGGAATGCGCGCGCCAGCGCCGTGCCGCCATCGGTCAACATCACCGCCTTGCCCCGACGGTCCACCAGCCGCCGCCGCAGCGACAGCGAGAGATCGGCCACGGCGCGATGCAACGAAGGCAGCGACAACCCGGTCGCGATCGCAGCGCCCTTATAGCTGCCGCTGTCGGCGAGGGCGAGCAGTGCCCGCATCCGCGACATGGTCACCTGCGAGCTGGCGATGTAATCGCTCGCCGCGCGCAGCCGCGGCACCAGCAGGTCCGCAGCATGGGTGGGGACCATGCCATCGTGCTGCCGCTCGAACAGCGGCAGACCAAGCGCATTCTCGATCCGGGCGAGGGCCTGCGTCAATGCGGGCTGCGTCAGATTGACCGCCTGCGCCGCGGCACTCATCGTGCCCAGCTCGGCGATCTTGGCCACGGCGGTGAGGTGGCGCAGGTTCATGTCCCACAGGTCCATGGACGCGATCCTTAGCAAAAACTAATCGCCACGCCATTGTTTCGCCTTTCGCCGGCCCCGGCAGGGAGTCATCTGTTCGTCCGCCAGACAGGTGAGTGGAGCTAGCGGCATGAGCGGTATCGTCGTCCAGAACATCGAACGGGCTGCGCCCGACGTAATCAGTGGGCTTGCCGCCTGTGGCGTCGCTACTGTCCACGAGGCGCAAGGTCGCATAGGCCTGCTCGCTGCCTTCATGCGTCCGATCTACTCGGGCGCGCGCGTGGCCGGTTCGGCTGTCACGATCAGCGCGCCGCCCGGCGACAATTGGATGGTGCATGTCGCCATCGAACAGCTCAAGGATGGCGATATCCTGCTCCTCGCTCCGACTTCGCCCTGTGAAGACGGCTACTTCGGCGACCTCCTCGCCACCAGCGCCCAAGCTCGCGGCTGCCGCGGTCTCGTCATCGATGCCGGCGTGCGCGACGTGCGCGATCTCACCGACATGCAGTTCCCGGTCTGGTCCAAGGCAATCTACGCGCAGGGCACGGTCAAGAACACGCTCGGTTCGGTGAACGTGCCGGTGGTCTGCGCAAACCAGTTGGTGCACCCGGGCGACGTGATCGTGGCCGACGACGACGGGGTCTGTATTGTGCGCCGCGCCGATGCCGAGGCGGTGCTCAAGGCCGCCCAGGTCCGCGAGGCCAACGAAGCCGACAAACGCGCCAAGCTCGCCGCCGGGGTGCTCGGCCTCGATATGTACAAGATGCGCGAACGGCTGGAGAAGGAAGGGCTGAGATATGTCTGATCACCGCTCAGCCCGCTGCATGTGGATGCGCGGAGGAACGTCAAAGGGCGGCTACTTCCTTCAGGCGGACCTCCCGGCCGACACCGCCGCCCGAGACACCTTCCTCCTGGCCGTCATGGGCAGCCCTGATCCGCGCCAGATCGACGGAATGGGTGGCGCCGACCCGCTGACTAGCAAGGTCGCCGTGGTCAGCAGGAGCGAGCGCTCCGGCATCGATGTCGAGTACCTGTTCCTCCAGGTCTTCGTCGACCAAGCCATCGTCACCGATGCCCAGAACTGCGGCAACATCCTCGCCGGGGTCGGCCCCTTCGCGATCGAGCGGGGTCTGGTTGCCGCCACCGGTGATGAAACCCGCGTGTCGATCTTCATGGAAAACACCGGCCAGGTCGCGGTAGCCACGGTGCAGACCCCCAATGCCCAGGTCACCTATGCCGGCCAGGCTGCGATCGATGGCATTCCCGGGACCCACGCACCCATTACGATCGAGTTTCGCGACACCGCCGGATCGAGCTGCGGCGCTCTGCTCCCGACCGGGAATGCCGTCGATGTGATCAAGGGCGTTGCCTGCACCCTGATCGACAATGGCATGCCCTGCGTGATCATGAAGGCCACCGATCTCGGGGTAACAGGCTACGAGACCCGTGAGGAGCTGGAGGGCGACGCCCTTTCCCCGCTACGCGCGAGAATCGAGACGATCCGCCTTGCCGCCGGCTCCCTGATGAACCTCGGCGACGTCAAGGAGAAGTCCGTCCCCAAGATGTTCCTCGTCGCCCCGCCCCGCAATGGTGGCGCAATCTGCACCCGCTCCTTCATCCCCCACCGTGCCCATGCCACGATCGGCGTTCTGGCTGCGGTCAGTGTCGCCACCGCCGCCCTCCTGGACGGCTCCCCCGCCGCAGCGGTGGCGCAGGTTCCCGATGGTCGGTGCAAGACGCTGTCTGTCGAACACCCGACCGGCGAAATGAGCTGCGTGCTTGAAGTGGATGATGCCGGGAAGGTTACCAGCGCTGCCCTCTTGCGCACGGCCCGCAAGCTCATGGACGGAGTGGTCTTCGGCTGAGCCCGCTCCATGTGCTTCGACAAGCTCGGCGCGAGCAGGCTTGGGCGATTAGCAAATCTCGGATCGGGCCTAACTCCATCGGAGGCCCCACAGCGCAAACGGGAATGAACAAATGACCGACCGCATCATCTCCTGGCACGCCAGCCCTTCGACTCCCCGCTTCACCCCGCCCGCCGGCGCGGTTGATGCCCATTGCCACGTGTTCGGGCCGCTGGCCGAGTTCTCGTTCAGCGCCAAGGCCAAATACCTGCCGCAAGACGCCGGTCCGGAAATGCTGTTCGCGCTGCGCGACCATCTCGGGTTTTCGCGCAATGTCATCGTCCAAGCGAGCTGCCATGGCACCGACAATTCCGCCATGCTGAACGCCATTGCCAAGTCGGGTGGCAAGGCGCGCGGTGTCGCCGTGGTCGATCCCGGGATCTCCGAGGCAGAACTCGCGGCTCTCCATCTAGGTGGGGTGCGCGGCATTCGCTTCAACTTCCTCAAGCGCCTGGTCGATGATGCGCCCAAGGACAAATTCCTCGAAGTGGCGGGACGCCTTCCCGCAGGCTGGCACGTGGTGATCTATTTCGAGGCCGACATCCTCGACGAGCTGCGCCCCTTCATAGACGCCATCCCAGTCCCGCTTGCCATCGACCACATGGGCCGCCCCGACGTGCGCCAGTACCCGGACGCCCCTGACATGAGGGCCTTTCGCGCCTTGCTCGACAGTCGCGCAGACATCTGGTTCAAGGCGACCTGCCCCGACCGGCTCGATGCAATCAAGGAAGGCGGTATGGGCGATCCCTGGGACAATTTCGCCCGCTCCGTCGCCCCCTTGGTCGCCGATTACCCCGACCGCTGCCTCTGGGGCACGGACTGGCCGCACCCCAACATGGAAACCGAGATCCCCGACGACGGGCATCTTGTCGACATGATTCCGCGCATCGCACCGACCGCCGAGTTGCAGCGCAAGCTGCTGGTGACCAATCCGATGCGACTCTACTGGCCCGAAGAGCTTTACTGAGGCTCCCGCAGCGAGCGGAAGGTAAACAACCAACGCGGTGATCAGAAAACACCGCCGTCGGCGCCATTTCTGTAAAGCCATCGAGCACGCCGATCAGTACAATCTGCCCGGCCGTACGTGCCACCGCGATTGACTGAGCCAGCGTACCTGCGCCGCCCACCTCAAGGACATGGTCAACCCCGCGCTGGTTCCCGATTTCAGCGAGATGCTCTAATCCCGGCAATCCGCGCCGGGCTCGCCCGAGGCAATGACCGGAGAAGCGACGGCGCGGCCCCCGCGCCGTCGTTCCCTCATGGCTTGATCAGAACTTCACGCCGAGCCGGGCATACCACTCGGCCGGGCGGTTGTAGGTTCCGTAGATTGCGCCACCGGCGATCTGTGCCTGGCCGGTGACGAGGTAGCGCTGGTTGGTCAGGTTGGTGCCGCCGACGGTGATGTCGAAGTGCTCGTTGGCGGGTTTGAACTGGATCGAGCCGTTGACGATGTCGGTCG
>Ga0268265_10001364_pt1 | contig 20788 bp, 20 predicted proteins | sample KBSSwiS52_FD_190355 | JGI IMG/M metagenome (GOLD analysis project Ga0268265, IMG submission 190355) | Switchgrass rhizosphere microbial communities from Kellogg Biological Station, Michigan, USA - KBS Switchgrass S5-2 (SPAdes) (version 2) | ecosystem: Host-associated > Plants > Roots >... | reverse complement strand
CAACAGGGTAAAAATCAGGGGATAATCAGGGGTTAAGCGCCCACGTGGTGAAATTGGTAGACACGCTAGCTTGAGGGGCTAGTGGCCTAAAAAGCCGTAGCAGTTCGAGTCTGCTCGTGGGCACCAATCTATGCTCGCAGAATACTTTCCAATTCTGCTGTTCATGCTGGTCGGGCTCGCGGTCGGCGTGGCGCCGCTCGTGCTCGGCAAGCTGCTCGGCCCGAACCGGCCCGACCCGGAGAAGCTCTCGCCCTACGAGTGCGGCTTCGAGGCGTTCGAGGACGCGCGCATGAAATTCGACGTGCGCTACTACCTGGTCGCGATCCTGTTCATCCTGTTCGACCTGGAGATCGCGTTCCTCTTTCCGTGGGCGGCGGTGATCAACGAAATCGGCTTCGGCGGCTTCCTGTCGATGATGCTGTTCCTCGCGATCCTGACCGTGGGGTTCGTGTACGAGTGGATGAAGGGTGCACTGGAATGGGAATAGAAGGCGTCCTGCAACAAGGGTTTGTCACCACCACGGTCGACAAGGTGGTGAACTGGACGCGCACCGGGTCGCTGTGGCCGATGACCTTCGGCCTCGCGTGCTGCGCGGTGGAGATGATGCAGGCCGGCGCGGCGCGCTACGACCTCGATCGCTTCGGCATCGTGTTCCGCCCGAGCCCGCGCCAGTCCGACGTGATGATCGTCGCCGGCACGCTGTGCAACAAGATGGCGCCGGCGCTGCGCAAGGTCTACGACCAGATGGCGGAGCCGCGCTGGGTGATCTCGATGGGCTCGTGCGCCAACGGCGGCGGCTATTACCACTACTCCTACTCCGTAGTGCGCGGCTGCGACCGCATCGTGCCGGTCGACGTCTACGTGCCAGGCTGCCCGCCGACTGCCGAAGCGCTGCTGTACGGCATCGTGCAGCTCCAGAACAAGATCAAGCGGACCAATACGATCGCTCGATGACGCCGCGGCTGCAGAAGCTTTTCGACTCGATCAAGGATCTCAACCCGGTCGAGCGTCTCGGTGAATTGACGGTAGAGGTGAACGCCGCCGGTTACCAAGGTATTTGTGAAAAACTGAAAACAGACGGGTTCGAGCAGCTGATCGACCTCTGCGGCGTGGACTATGCCAGCTACGGCGACGCGCCGCGCGAAGGCCCGCGCTTCGCCGTGGTCGTGCATCTCCTATCCATCAAGAACAATTGGCGGCTGCGGGTGCGGGTGTTCTGCCCGGACAACGAGTTTCCGGTGGTGGCCTCGCTGGTGGAGGTGTGGCCGTCGGCGGGCTGGTTCGAGCGCGAGGCGTTCGACCTCTACGGCATCATGTTCGAGGGCCATCCCGACCTGCGCCGCATCCTCACCGACTACGGCTTCGTCGGCCATCCGTTCCGCAAGGATTTCCCGCTCTCCGGCTACGTCGAGATGCGCTACGACCCGGAGCAGAAGCGCGTCATCTACCAGCCGGTGACCATCGACCCGAGGGAAGTCGTGCCGCGGATCGTGCGCGAGAAGAACTACGCGGTGGAAAAGAAGAATGGCTGAGATCCGCAACTACACGCTGAACTTCGGCCCGCAGCATCCCGCGGCGCACGGCGTGCTGCGCCTGGTGCTCGAGCTCGACGGCGAGGTGATCCAGCGCGCCGATCCGCACATCGGCCTGCTGCATCGCGCGACCGAGAAGCTCGCCGAGCACAAGACTTTCATCCAGTCGGTGCCGTACATGGACCGGCTCGACTACGTCTCGATGATGTGCAACGAGCACGCCTACGTGATGGCGATCGAGAAGCTGCTCGGCCTCGAGATCCCGGAGCGCGCGAAGTACATCCGCACCATGTTCGACGAGGTGACGCGCGTGCTGAACCACCTGCTGTGGCTCGGCGCGCACGGCCTCGACATCGGCGCGATGACCATCTTCCTGTACTGCTTCCGCGAGCGCGAAGACCTGATGGACGCCTACGAGGCGGTGTCGGGCGCGCGCATGCACGCCGCGTACTACCGGCCGGGCGGGGTGTACCGCGACCTGCCGGACACCATGCCGCAATACATCGTCTCCAAAAAGAGCGAGCGCGCGCTGAAACAGCTGAACAGCAACCGCCAGGGCTCGCTGCTCGACTTCCTCGACGACTTCACCCAGCGCTTCCCGAAGTGCGTCGACGACTATGAGACGCTGCTCACGGAGAACCGTATCTGGAAGCAGCGCACGGTCGGTATCGGCGTGGTAAGCCCGGAGCGCGCGCTGGCGCTCGGCTTCACGGGCCCAATGATCCGCGGCTCGGGCATCGCGTGGGACCTGCGCAAGAAGCAGCCCTACGAGGCCTACGACAAGGTCGAGTTCGACATCCCGATCGGCAAGAACGGCGACTGCTACGACCGCTACCTGGTGCGCGTCGAGGAGATGCGCCAGTCGAACCGCATCATCCGCCAGTGCATCGACTGGCTGCGCAAGAATCCCGGCCCGGTGATGGTCGACAACCACAAGGTGGCGCCGCCGGCGCGCGGCGAGATGAAGCTCAACATGGAAGAGCTGATCCACCACTTCAAGCTCTTCACCGAGGGCATGCACGTGCCCGAGGGCGAGTGCTACGCCGCGGTCGAGGCGCCGAAGGGCGAGTTCGGCATCTACCTGATCTCCGACGGCGCCAACAAGCCCTACCGGCTGAAGATCCGCGCGCCCGGCTTCCCGCACCTCGCGTCGCTCGACGAGATGGCGCGCGGCCACATGATCGCCGACGCGGTGGCGATCATCGGCACCCAGGACATCGTATTCGGCGAGATTGACCGATGAGCGAGATGCTGCTGACCACGGATTCCCTCAAGCGGATCGACGCGGAGCTTGCGAAGTATCCGCCCGAGCGCAAGCAGTCGGCGGTGATGATGGCGCTCATCATCGCGCAGGACGAGAAGGGCTGGCTGTCCACTGAAGTGATGGACACCGTCGCCAAGTACCTCGGCATGCCTTCGGTCGCCGTATACGAGGTGGCGACGTTCTACAGCATGTACAACCTGAAGCCCACCGGCCAGTACAAGCTCACGCTGTGCACCTGCCTGCCGTGCGGCCTGCAGGGCGCGCTCGCCGCCGGCGACCACCTGCGCGAGAAGCTCGGCATCGGCTTCAACGAGACCACGCCCGACGGCAAGTTCACGCTGAAGGAAGGCGAGTGCATGGGCGCGTGCGCGATGGCGCCGGTGCTGCTGGTCAACAACAAGAAGATGCACGACTACATGAGCAACGAGAAGCTCGACCAGCTTTTGGAAAAGCTGAAATGACCCTGGATTACGGTCCTGATGCGATCCTGATGAAGGGCCTCGACGGCCAGAACTGGCGTCTTGCCGACTATGAGAAGCGCGACGGCTACGCGGCGCTCAAGAAAATAATCGCGGAAAAAATAAAGCCGGAAGATCTCATTGCCGAGCTGAAAAAGTCGGCCCTGCGCGGGCGCGGCGGCGCCGGCTTTCCGACCGGCCTCAAGTGGTCGTTCATGCCGCGCGCGTTTCCGGGCGCCAAGTACGTCGTGTGCAACTCCGACGAGGGCGAGCCCGGCACCTGCAAGGACCGCGACCTGCTGCGCTACAACCCGCACTCCTGCATCGAGGGCATGATCATCGCCGGCTACGCGATGGCCGCCACCGCCGGCTACAACTACATCCACGGCGAGATCTGGGAAACCTACGAGCAGTTCGAGGAGGCGCTGCGGGAAGCGCGCGCCGCGGGCTACCTCGGCAAGAACATCCTCGGCTCGGAGTTCAGCTATGAGCTGTACGCGGTGCCGGGCTACGGCGCCTACATCTGCGGCGAGGAAACCGCGCTTCTGGAATCGCTCGAAGGCAAGAAGGGCATGCCGCGCTTCAAGCCGCCGTTCCCGGCGAGCTACGGCCTGTACGGCAAGCCCACCACCATCAACAACACCGAGACCTTCGCCGCGGTGCCGTGGATCGTGCGCAACGGCGGCGACGCGTTCCTGCAGCTCGGCAGGCCCAACAACGGCGGCACCAAGCTGTTCACCGTCAGCGGGCACGTAAACCGTCCCGGCAACTACGAGGTGAAGCTCGGCACGCCGTTCGCGAAGCTGCTGGAGATGGCGGGTGGCGTGCGCACCGGCCACAAGCTGAAGGCGGTGATCCCCGGCGGCTCGTCGATGCCGGTGCTGCCCGCCGACATCATGATGAAGACCGACATGGACTACGACTCGATCGCCAAGGCGGGATCGATGCTCGGCTCCGGCGCGGTGATCGTGATGGACGACTCGACCTGCATGGTGCGCGCGCTCGAGCGCCTGTCGTACTTCTACTTCGAGGAGTCCTGCGGCCAGTGCACCCCGTGCCGCGAGGGCACCGGCTGGCTGTACCGCGTGGTGCACCGTATCGAGGAAGGCCTGGGACGCATGGAGGACCTCGAGCTGCTCAACAACGTGTCCGACAACATCGCCGGCCGCACCATCTGCGCGCTGGGCGATGCCGCGGCGCTGCCGGTCAAGAGCTTCATCAAGCACTTCCGCGACGAGTTCGTGCACCACATCGCCCACAAGAGATGTCTGGTCCAAAAAGACATCGAACCCAAGTGGGGCCGGGCGGGCGCGCAGCATGAGCCGCACGAGCCTCATCGGGCGGAGGCTGCCTAGTGGCCAACCTGAAAGTCCTGGTCGACGGCACGGAAGTGGAGGTCCCCCACGGCTCGACCGTGATGGACGCCACCAACAAGCTCGGCGCCTACGTGCCGCACTTCTGCTATCACCGCAAGCTGTCGATCGCCGCCAACTGCCGCATGTGCCTGGTCGAGATCGAGAAGGCGCCCAAGCCGCTGCCGGCGTGCGCCACGCCGGTCACCGACGGCATGAAGATCTGGACCCACTCCAGGGTGGCGAAGGACGCGCAGAACGGGGTGATGGAGTTCCTGCTCATCAACCATCCGCTCGACTGCCCGATCTGCGATCAGGGCGGCGAGTGCCAGCTGCAGGATCTCGCGGTCGGCTATGGCGGGAGCAGTTCGCGCTATACCGAGGAAAAGAGAGTTGTCTTAAGAAAAGAATTGGGACCTCTGGTGGCGGCGGAGGAAATGAGCCGCTGCATCCAGTGCACGCGCTGCGTGCGCTTCGGCCAGGAGATCGGCGGCATCATGGAGCTCGGCCTCGCCGGCCGCGGCGAGCACGCCGAGATCGTCTCCTTCGTCGGCAAGGCGGTCGACTCCGAGCTCTCGGGCAACATGATCGACCTGTGCCCGGTGGGCGCGCTCACCTCGGAGCCGTTCCGCTACAAGGCGCGCACCTGGGAGCTGACGCGGCGGCGCTCGATCGCGCCGCACGACTCGCTCGGCTCCAACCTGGTGGTGCAGGTCAAGCAGAACCGCGTGATGCGCGTGCTGCCGCTCGAGCACGAAGAGATCAACGAGTGCTGGCTGTCGGACAAGGACCGCTTCTCCTACGAGGGCCTCAACTCGCCCGACCGGCTGACGCGCCCGATGGTGAAGCGCGACGGCCAGTGGCACGAGGTCGACTGGGAGCAGGCGTTCGACGTGCTGGTGCCGCGCCTCAAGGGCGACATCGGCGTGCTCGCGTCGCCGCACTCGACGCTGGAAGAATTGTTCCTGGTTTCCAAATTGAACGCCGCCGCGGATTTTCGCCTGCGGCAGAGCGACTTTTCGGGAAAACCGGGCGGCATCCCCTGGCTCGGCATGCCGGTGAGCGAGCTGCAGAAGCTCGACCGCGTGCTGGTGATCGGCTCGTTCCTGCGCAAGGACCATCCGCTCATCGCGCATCGCCTGCGCCAGGCCGCCAAGCGCGGCGCGCAGATCCACCTGCTGCATTCGGTGGACGACGACTGGCTGATGCCGATCGCGAGCAAGAAGATCGTTGCGCCGTCGGAGCTCGCTTCCGCAGTTTCTTCTTTCAAGGAGATTCTCGCGGCTGGAAAGAACGCCGCGGTCTTTCTCGGCAACTTCGCGCAGCAGCATCCGCAAGCCGCGGCGATCCATGCGGCGGCGCAGGCGCTCGGCGTGAAGGTCGGCGTGCTCGGCGAAGCGGCGAACTCCGTCGGCGGCTACGTCGCCGGCTTGCCGACCGAAGGCGGTCTGCCGGCGGCGCTGAAGAAGAACACGTTCCTCCTGCTCAACGTCGAGCCCGAGCTCGACTGCGCCGACTCCCGCGGCGCGCTGCAGGCACTCAAGGATGCGGACTTCGTGGTGAGCCTGTCGTCCTGGAAGACCAACCTCGAGTACGCCGACGTGCTGCTGCCGATCGCCCCCTTCACCGAAACGTCGGGTACGTTCGTGAGTACGGAGGGGCGGGTGCAGAGCTTCCACGCCTGCGTGAATCCGCTGGGCGATACGCGCCCGGGCTGGAAGGTGCTGCGCGTGCTCGGCAGCCTGCTCGGCAGGCAGGGGTTCGACTTCGACACCATCGATCAGGTGAGGGCCGAATGTCTGGGCAGCCGGGACGTGGCTGCGCTGCTTTCGAACAGGATTGACGGAGCGGCGCAGTCCGCCTCGGCGCCAGCCGGAATTCAGAGAATCTCCGATGTCCCCATTTACTTCGCCGATCCGCTGGTGCGCCGCTCGCCGCCGCTGCAGAAGACCAGGGACGCGCGCCTGCCGCGCGCCTGGATGAATTCGCGCCTGATGGCGAAGCTCGGCGTCGCCGCCGGCCAGCCGGTGCTGGTGAACGGCGCGGTGAAGCTGATGGCGGCGCTCGACGACAAGCTGCCCGAGGAATGCGTACGCATCGCGGCCGGTCATCCCACGACCGCGGCGATCGGGCCGATGTTCGGCGCCGTGACCCTTGCGAAAGCGGCTTCGGAAAGGGCGGCGTAGATGGAGTGGTACGCCGCCAAGTCGCAAGTGTGGTTCGGGCCGTTCTGGGGCACGGCGTTCTACGAGACCACCACCGCGCTCGCCTTCATCGTCGCCATCGTCGCGCCGCTGATGCTCTCGGTGGCCTACCTGACGCTGTGGGAGCGCAAGTTCATCGGCTGGATCCAGATCCGCATCGGGCCGAACCGCGTCGGGCCCTTCGGCCTGCTGCAGCCCATCGCCGACGGCATCAAGCTGATGTTCAAGGAGATCATCCTTCCCGCCAACGCGAACAAGGCGCTGTTCCTGCTCGCGCCGGTGGTGATGATCATGCCGGCGCTCGCCGCCTGGGCGGTGATCCCGTTCTCGCCCGAGCTGGTGCTGTCGGACATCAACGCCGGGCTGCTCTACATCATGGCGCTGTCGTCGATCGGCGTTTACGGCGTGATCATCGCCGGCTGGGCGTCGAACTCCAAGTACGCGTTCCTCGGCGCGATGCGCTCGGCGGCGCAGATGGTGTCGTACGAGCTGGCGATGGGCTTCGCGCTGGTGGTGGTGCTGATGGTGTCGGGCAGCCTGAACCTGTCGGACATCGTCGACGGGCAGGGGCGGGGCTACTTCGCGAGCAAGGGCGTCACTTTCCTGTCGTGGAACTGGCTGCCGCTGCTGCCGATGCTGGTGGTGTACTTCGTGAGCGGCGTGGCCGAGACCAACCGCGCGCCGTTCGACGTGGTCGAGGGCGAGTCCGAGATCGTCGCCGGCCACATGATCGAGTACTCGGGGATGACGTTCGCGCTGTTCTTCCTCGCCGAGTACATGAACATGATCCTGATCTCGGCGCTGACCGCGGTAATGTTCTTCGGCGGCTGGCAGGCCCCGATCGACTCGGTCGTCGTCAACTGGATCCCGCCATTCGGCTGGCTGCTGCTCAAGATCTTCGTGATCGTCTCGATGTTCCTCTGGATCCGCGCCACCTTCCCGCGCTACCGCTACGACCAGATCATGCGCCTGGGCTGGAAGGTATTCATTCCGCTCACCCTGGTGTGGATCGCGGTGATCGGCATCTGGATGCAGACCCCCTGGAATCTCTGGCCATGACGCGCCTGCTGGATTTTTTCAAAAGCTTTTTACTGATCGAGCTCTTCAGGGGCCTCCAGCTCACCGGGCGCCACCTGTTCGCGCGCAAGATCACGGTGCAGTTCCCCGAGGAGAAGACGCCCGCCAGCCCGCGCATGCGCGGCCTGCACGCGCTGCGCCGCTACCCGAACGGCGAAGAGCGCTGCATCGCCTGCAAGCTGTGCGAGGCCGTGTGCCCGGCGCTCGCGATCCATATCGAAAGCGAGCAGAGGCAGGACGGCACGCGCCGCACCACGCGCTACGACATCGACCTGGTGAAGTGCATCTTCTGCGGCTTCTGCGAGGAGGCATGCCCGGTGGACGCGATCGTCGAGACGCGCATCATCGAGTACCACGGCGAGAAGCGGGGGGATCTGTACTACACCAAGCCCATGCTGCTCGCGGTGGGCGACCGCTACGAGGAGAGCATCGCCCGCGACCGGGCCCAAGACGCCCGCTATCGGTAGACAACAATAAATGTTCGAAACCTGGCTTTTCCTGCTGTTCGGGGCTGTGCTGCTCGTGTCCGGCGTGCTGGTGATCACCGCGCGCAACCCGGTGCACGGCGTGCTGTTCCTGGTGCTCGCGTTCTTCACCGCGGCCGGCATCTGGCTGCTGCTGCGCGCCGAGTTCCTCGCCATCGCGCTGGTGGTCGTCTACGTCGGCGCGGTCATGGTGCTGTTCCTGTTCGTGGTGATGATGCTCGACATCAACCTCGAGCGCGTGCGCGAGGGGTTCTGGCGCAACCTGCCGCTCGCGCTGATCGTCGGCGGCATCATGGTGTTCGAGATGGTGGCGGTGCTGCTCAACCGCATCTACGGCACGCGCCCGCTCGCGACCCCGGTGCCGGCCAACTACAGCAACACCAAGGAGCTCGGCCGGGTGCTCTATACGCAGTACGCCTACGCCTTCGAGATCGCCGCGGTGCTGCTGCTGGTGGCGATCATCGCCGCCATCGCGCTCACCCTGCGCCGGCGCAAGGACAGCCGCTCGCAGGATCCGTCGGCCCAGGTCCGGGCGCGGCGCGAGGACAGGGTGCAGCTCGTCTCCATGCCGTCGGAGACCGACAGGTGATCGAGACGCTCAACCTCTCGCACTACCTGGTGCTGGCGGCGATCCTGTTCGCGATCAGCGTGGTCGGCATCTTCCTCAACCGCCGCAACCTGATCGTGCTGCTGATGGCGATCGAGCTGATGCTGCTCGCGGTGAACATCAACTTCATCGCCTTCTCGCACTTCCTCGGCGACCTGGCGGGACAGGTGTTCGTGTTCTTTATCCTGACCGTGGCGGCGGCCGAGTCGGCGATCGGTCTCGCGATCCTCGTCGTGCTGTTCAGGAACCTGAACACCATCGACGTGGAAGAGATGGACTCCCTCAAAGGATGAAAGCGCTCTACCTGATCATTCCGTTCGCGCCGCTGCTCGGCGCGATCGCGGCCGGCCTGTTTGGCAAGCAGATCGGGCGCGTCGGCGCGCATTCGGCGACCATCTTCTCCGTGCTGCTGTCGTTCCTGTGCTCGTGCGTGGTGCTGCTCGACGTGTTGGACGGCAACACCTTCAACGGCCCGGTCTATACCTGGCTGACGATGGGCGACGCCACGCTGCAGATCGGCTTCCTGATCGACCCGCTCACCGCGCTGATGATGGTGGTGGTGACCTTCGTCTCGCTGATGGTGCACGTCTACACCATCGGCTACATGGCCGAGGACCCGGGCTACCAGCGCTTCTTCTCCTACATCTCGCTCTTCACCTTCTCGATGCTGATGCTGGTGATGGCCAACAACTTCCTGCAGCTGTTCTTCGGCTGGGAGGCGGTCGGGCTGGTGTCGTACCTGCTGATCGGCTTCTGGTACACGCGCGAGAGCGCGGTGTACGCGAACCTGAAGGCCTTCCTGGTCAACCGCGTCGGCGACTTCGGCTTCATCCTCGGCATCGCGCTCATCCTGGCCCATTTCGGCACGCTCGATTACCAGGAAGTCTTCAACAGTGCTCCCGGGTTGGGTTCAGAGATCACCCTGATCTGCATCCTGCTGTTCGTCGGCGCGATGGGCAAGAGCGCGCAGTTTCCGCTGCACGTCTGGCTGCCCGACTCGATGGAAGGCCCGACGCCGATCTCGGCGCTGATCCACGCCGCCACCATGGTGACCGCGGGGATCTTCATGGTGGCGCGCATGTCCCCGTTGTACGAGCTGAGCGAAACGGCAAGGTCGGTCGTGCTCGTCATCGGCGCCATTACCGCGCTGTCCATGGGTCTGGTCGCGCTGACGCAGTACGACATCAAGCGCGTGGTGGCTTACTCGACGCTTTCGCAGCTCGGCTACATGACCGCGGCGCTCGGCGCGTCGGCCTATTCGGCGGCGATGTTCCACCTGATGACGCACGCGTTCTTCAAGGCGGTGCTGTTCCTCGCCGCCGGCTCGGTGATCATCGCGCTGCATCACGAGCAGGACATGCGCAAGATGGGCGCGCTGCGCAAGGCAATGCCGATCACCTACTGGACGCTGCTGCTCGCCGCCATCTCCTCGGCCGGCATCCCGGGCTTCGCCGGCTTCTTCTCCAAGGACGCGATGATCGAGGCGATCCACCATGCGCCGACACCGGGCGCGGGGTTCGCCTACTTCTGCGTGGTGGCGTGCGTGTTCGTCACCGCCTGCTACACCTTCCGCCTGGTGTTCATGGCGTTCCACGGCAAGCCGCGCTACGACGCGCACCATCCGCCGCACGAGTCGCCGCCAGTGGTCACCGTGCCGCTCGTGCTGCTCGCGATCCCGTCGGTCTTCGCCGGCTACCTGGTCGGGTACGTGGTGTTCGGCGATTACTTCGGCGAGAGCCTGCCGGCGCCCGATCCGAACTACTACGGCATCTGGGAGTTCATCAAGCACGGCTTCACCGCGCTGCCGTTCTGGCTTGCGGTCGCCGGCATCGCGACCGCTTGGTATTTCTACTTGGGAAACCCCCGGATGCCGGCGCGCGCGGCGCGCTTCTTCGGCCCGCTGTACGCGCTGGTCGAGAAGAAATACGGCTTCGACGAGCTCTATTCGTGGCTGCTGGCGGGCGGGGCGCGCAACCTCGGCAAGGGCTTCTGGCGCGGCGGCGACCAGGCGGTGATCGACGGCCTGATGGTGAACGGCTCGGCGCGCATGGTGGGCTGGTTCTCCGGCGTGGTGCGGCTGGTGCAGACCGGCCTGCTCAATACCTACGCCTTCCTCATCCTGTTCGGCATCCTCAGCGGCCTCACCTGGATGGTGTGGCGCTATGGGAGCTTTCTCAAGTGAGCCTGCCGCTCCTGTCGCTCTCGATCTGGATTCCGATCTTCGCGGGGCTGGCGGTGCTGGTCGCGGGAAGACATGAGGGCAACGCCGGCGGCAACGCCATTGCACGCTGGATCGCGGTTGCCGGCGCGCTGCTCGGCTTCCTGGTCACGATCCCGCTTTACACCGGCTTCGCCGCGCACAGCGCCGATTTCCAGTTCCAGGAAAAGCTGGAGTGGATCGCCCGTTTCAACATCCACTACCACCTCGGGGTGGACGGCATCTCGCTGCTGTTCCTGCTGCTCAACAGCTTCGTCACCATCCTGGTGGTGATCGCCGGCTGGTCGGTGATCGACAGCCGCGTCGGCCAGTACTACGGCGCCTTCCTCATCATGTCCGGGCTGCTGAACGGCGTGTTCGCAGCGCTCGACGCGGCGCTGTTCTACGTGTTCTTCGAGGCCACGCTGATCCCGATGTTCATCATCATCGGCGTGTGGGGCGGGCCCAACCGGGTCTACGCCGCGGTCAAGTTCTTCCTGTACACGCTGTTCGGCTCGCTGCTGATGCTGGTCGCGATGCTCTACCTGTACAACAAATCGGGCGGCAGCTTCTCGATCACCGCCTGGCACAAGCTGCCGCTCGCGCTCGACGTGCAGACGCTGCTGTTCTTCGGCTTCCTGTTCGCGTTCGCGGTGAAGGTGCCGATGTGGCCGGTGCACACCTGGCTGCCGGACGCGCACACCGAGGCGCCGACCGGGGGCTCGGTGGTGCTGGCGGCGATCCTGCTGAAGCTCGGCGCCTACGGCTTCGTCCGGTTTTCGCTCCCGATCCTGCCGGACGCGTCCCGCGAGCTGGCCTGGATGATGATCGGCCTGTCGCTGGTCGCGATCTTCTACATCGGCCTGGTGACCCTGGTGCAGACCGACATGAAGCGCCTGATCGCCTACTCGTCGATCTCGCACATGGGGTTTGTAACGCTTGGTTTTTTTGTTTTTAATGCATATGGTGTGGAAGGCGGGCTGGTGCAGATGATCTCGCACGGCTTCGTCTCGGCGGCGCTGTTCCTGTGCGTCGGCGTGATGTACGACCGCATGCACACGCGCATGATCGGCGACTACGGCGGCGTGGTGAACACGATGCCGAAGTTCGCCGCCTTCATGATGCTGTTCGCCATGGCCAACTCCGGCCTGCCGGCGACCAGCGGCTTCGTCGGCGAGTTCATGGTGATCATGGGCGCGATGAAGGCCAACTTCTGGCTCGCCTTCGTCGCCGCCACCACGCTGATTCTGGGTGCGGCATACACGCTTTGGATGTACAAGCGCGTCATTTTCGGCGCGGTCGCGAACACGAACGTGGGTGCGCTCAAGGATCTCAACCCGAGGGAATTTGCCGTGCTCGCCGCACTGGCCGCTGCGGTGCTCCTGATGGGCATCTACCCGCTGCCGTTCACCGAGGTGATGCACGCCTCGGTCAACGAGCTGCTCAAGCACGTGGCGACGGCGAAGAACTGACATGACCAGGATGGAATTCCTCAGCCACCTGCAGGCCTTCCCCGAGATGCTGCTGCTCGTGGGTACCTGCGTCGTCATGCTGGTGGACGTGTTCTCGAAGGACGAGCGCCGACGGATCACCTACTACTCGGCGCACGCGCTCCTGATGCTCTGCTTCCTGGCGACGCTGTTCGTGCTGCGCGAGTCCGAGGGGCAACGCGCGTTCCTGTTCCACGGCCTGTTCGTGTCCGACGCGCTCGGCCACGTCCTGAAGCTGATGTGTTATGTCGCGCTGGCCGGCGCGCTCGTCTATTCGCGCCAGTACCTGCAGGACCGCGCGCTGTTCAAGGGCGAGTTCGTCACGCTGCTGCTGTTCTCGCTGCTCGGCATGATGGTGATGATCAGCGCGGCGAGCTTCCTCACCCTGTTCCTCGGCCTCGAGCTGATGTCGCTCTGCCTGTACGCGCTGGTGGCGCTCAACCGCGACTCGGCGCTCGCCACCGAGGCGGCGATGAAGTACTTCGTGCTCGGCGCGCTGTCCTCGGGCCTGCTGCTCTACGGCATGTCGATGATCTACGGCGCCACCGGCACGCTCAACATCTACGAGGTCGCCGGCCAGACCGCGCGCCTGGCGGCGAGCGGCTCCGACCGCACCTTCCTGGTGTTCGGCCTGGTGTTCCTGGTGGCCGGCCTCGCGTTCAAGGTGGGCGTGGCGCCGTTCCACATGTGGATCCCCGACGTGTACCACGGCGCGCCCACCGCGGTGACGCTGATCGTCGGCACGGCGCCCAAGCTCGCCGCGTTCGCGATGGCGGTGCGCCTGCTGGTGAACGGCATGCTCGACCTGGCGCAGGACTGGCAGCAGATGCTGGCGCTGCTCGCGCTGCTGTCGATGGCGATCGGCAACATCGCTGCGATCGCGCAATCGAACGTGAAGCGCATGCTCGCGTACTCGACCATCGCGCACATGGGCTTCATGCTGCTCGGGCTGCTGTCCGGCGTGGTCGAGGGCAACCTGTTGAACGTGCCCGAGGCCTACAGCGGCGCGCTGTTCTACATGATCATCTACGTACTGATGTCGCTCGGCGCCTTCGGCATGCTGCTCTACCTCTCGCGCGCCGGGTTCGAGTGCGAGAACCTGGACGACCTGAAGGGCCTGAACCGCACCCACCCCTGGTACGCGTTCATCATGCTGGTGCTGATGTTCTCGCTCGCCGGCATCCCGCCGACCGCCGGCTTCTACGCCAAGCTCGCGGTGCTGTCGGCCGCGGTGAACGCCGGACAGGTCTGGCTCGCGGTGGCTGCCGTAGTGCTGTCGCTGATCGGCGCGTTCTACTATCTGCGCATCGTCAAGCTCATGTATTTCGATGAGCCCAGAGACTCGCATCCGGTGAAGGCGCGCATCAGTTTCAGCGTCGCACTGTCCGCCAACGGCCTGGCGATGCTGCTGTTCGGGCTTTGGCCGGGTTCCCTGATGGCGCTCTGCTTCGAGGTTTTCAAGGTTCTTTGAAAGACCTCACCGAGCATTTCGTCAGCGGCGGGCTGGTATTCGACGGCAACCTGCTCAAGGTCCATCGCGACACGGTGCGCCTGCCCGACGGCAGCGAGGGCCAGCGCGAGTACATTCGCCACCCGGGCGCGGTGGCGATCCTCGCGCTCACCGAGGACCGCCAGCTGCTGCTCGAGCGCCAGTACCGCTACCCGCCGCGGCGTGAATTCATCGAGATCCCGGCGGGCAAGCTCGAGCCTGGCGAGCCGCACCTCGACACCGCCAAGCGCGAGCTGATGGAGGAGACCGGCTACGAAGCGCAGGAGTGGACGCGCCTGTGCGTGATCGACACCGCCATCGGCTACACCGACGAGCGCATCGAGCTGTTCCTCGCGCGCAAGCTCATCAAGAAGACGCGCAAGCTCGACCCCGGCGAGTTCCTCGAGATCTTCCTGCTGCCGTTCGACGACGCGGTGCAGATGGTGCGCGACAACCGCATCAGCGACGTGAAGACCATCGCCGCGATCCTCTGGGCGAAGGCGTTCCTGCCGTGAACGTCATCCCCGCGCAGGCGGGGACCCCGTTTGGAAGGCTTGCAAAAAGCCCACGTCGTCGCAAACTAGCGGTATGACCGAACTGCGCCGCAGCACGGAGCGCGGCCACGCCAACCACGGCTGGCTCGACTCCTACCACTCGTTCTCCTTCGCCGACTACTACGACCCCCGGCACATGGGCTACGGCCCGCTGCGGGTGATCAACGAGGACCGGGTGCAGCCCGGCAAGGGCTTCGGCACCCACGGTCATCGCGACATGGAGATCATCAGCTACGTGCTGGAAGGCTCGCTCGGCCATCAGGACTCGATGGGGACGGGTTCCACCATCGTCCCCGGCGACGTGCAGCGGATGAGCGCCGGCAGCGGCGTGCGCCACAGCGAGTTCAACCACGAGAAGCAGGGCGTCACCCACTTCCTGCAGATCTGGATCGAGCCCAACCAGGTGGGCATTGCGCCGTCGTACGAGCAGAAGCACTTCAAGCCCGAGGACAAGCGCGGCCGCCTGCGCCTGATCGCGTCGCCCGACGGGCGCGACGGCTCCGTCACCATCCACCAGGACGCGCTGGTCTACGCCGGCCTGTTCGACGGCCGCGAAAGCGCGAGCTACGGGCTGAAGAACGAGCGCGGCTACGTGCACGTCGCCCGCGGGCGCATCACCGTAAACGGCCAGGAGCTCCAGGCCGGCGATGCGCTCAAGACCGAGGACGGCGTGCTCGAGATCGAGAACGGAGAGAAGGCGGAAGTGCTGGTCTTCGATCTGCCTTAACGCTCGTCCCGGAACGGACTGCCCTTCAGCGCGTCGGCGCGATCGAACGCGCGGTTCGCCAGGTGGTACTCGCCGACGATGCGATCGCCCTCGTTGCGGATGACGTTGTTGAGCTCCTGGCAGGTCGCGTAGGACGGCAGGGACTTCAAGCGCCGCGCCAGGACATTGGCGCCCTCGACGCCGATCGCTTTGTGTCCGTCTTCATGCTGGCGGATCTTGGCCAGCACCGTCGGCCACACCGCCTGCGTCTCGGCGGGCGCGCCTTCCGCGTCGACCCACTTCGGCATGGTGATGATGGTCGGCACGGTAAGGACGAGCTTGCCCAGACGGCACTTGCCCGGCTCGTTGATGTAGTCGAACTTCCAGGTGATGCGCCAGTGGATCTCGGCGTAGACCCGCTGCTGGACAATGTCGTTGAACGGGCCGTTGCGCTTCATCGCCATGTGCAGCTCGAGCGGCGTCTTGCCGGACACCGGGTAATAGATGATCTCCGACTCGGGCACTTCCACATTGCTGTCCGGATTGGCCGCGTGCGTTTGCTGCTGAGACAGCGAACGCGCCTTGATCCCGGGCGGCGGCTGCGGCCCGTAATGCACGCGTCCCTCCGCATCGGTCCACTTGTAGACCTGGGAAAAGGCGTTGCTCGCCAGCGCGATCGCGGCGGCCGCCATCGCGAGCGACAACGCTCTGGTGCTTCCCCCCTTCACCGGCCTGATTGCTGCTTGAGGATCCGTCCGATCACTTCGGCGAGCTGGTTCTTGCTGTAGGGCTTGGTGATGTAGCCGTCGGCGCCGAGCGCGAGGCCGTTGCGGATGTGCACCAGCTCGGCCTTCGCCGTGAGCAGCACGGTCGGCAGCGTGGCGAATTCCGGGCGGTTGCGCAGCTGGGCGAGGATGTCGAAGCCGTTGCCGTCCGGAAGCATGACGTCGAGCAGCATCAGATCCGGGCGGCCCTGCTGGCGCAGGTAGCGTGACAGCGCCTTCGCGCAGTCAACGCTGCGTACCTGGTAACCCGCCATCGTCAGCCGCAGCTCGCCGAGCGCCATCTGGTCGGGATCGTCCTCGACCAGCAGGATGACCGTCTGCGCCGGTTTCTTCGCGAGCGGCGGCAGGTTGGCGATGCGATCGTCCGCGAGAAAACAGCCCTGCCGCAGCAGCGTCGCGCCGCCGACGACCGTGGCCTTGGCCAGGCGCTTGCGGTCTTCCTCGGTGAGCGGCGCCATCAGGGGGACGGGCCCGCCGCTGAACGTGATCTCGTCGAGGTCGCCGGCCTCGCGCGACTCGACCATTTTCAGGTCCTCGAGCTCCCTCAGCCACTCGTCGATCAGCTGGTCGGGAAAACGGCGCAGCCGGCCGCGGACCACGTCGACATGGCCGCCGACCTCGATCATTCCGAGCAGCCGCCGGTACTCCTCTGGAAAATTCACCTCGAGGGGGAAGTCCGCGGCGCTCACTTCCGACGACAGGGCTTCCTGGCCGGCGGCGGTGAGGTAATAGATCAGCGGCATGCGGCGCGAAATATCGCTTGGGAAACCTAGGCCGGGTGCCTGAGCACGCGGCCGATCACCTCGGCGAGCTGGTTCTTGCTGTAGGGCTTGGTGATGTAGCCGTCGGCGCCGAGCGCGAGCCCCTTGCGGATGTTGGCGAGCTCGGCCTTCACCGTCAGCAGCACGATCGGCAGCGTTGCGAACTCCGGGCGCGCACGCAGCTTGCCGAGGATGTCGAAGCCGTCGCCGTCGGGCAGCATCACGTCGAGCAGCAGGAGATCGGGCCGCGGCTCCTCGCGCAGGAAGCGCGAGAGCCCCTTCGCGCGGTCGACGCTGCGCACCTGGTAGCCCGCCATCGTCAGTCGCAGCTCGCCCAGCGCCAGCTGGTCCGGGTCATCCTCCACCAGCAGGATGACGGTTTGCGCCGGCGACTTCTTGCTCGGCGGCAGATTGGCGACGCGGTCCACCGCCAGAAAGGAACCCTGGCGCAGAAGCGTCGCGCCGGCGATCACCGTTGTTCTCGCGAGGCGCTTGCTGTCCTCATCGGGCAACGGCGGCAGCGGCGGCTGCCGGCTGTCGGTGAAAGTGATGTCCGCCAGCTTGGCCTGGGGTTTTCCCGGCGCAATCAGCTTCAGCTCCTCCAGCTCCTTCAGCCATTCCTCGATCAGACGGTCGGGGAAGCGGCGCAGCCGCCCGCGGAGCACGTTGACGTGGCCTTCGACCTGCAGCAGGCCGAGCAGGCGCCGGTATTCGAGGGGCAGGTTCCCGGTCTCGTCCTTTGCGGAAAGGGCGGCCTTGCCTGCATCGGTCAGGTGATACACCTTGGCCATGGACGTGGGGCGAGTCGCTCTAAGGATGCTTGAGCACGCGGCCGATGACTTCGGCCAGCTGGTTCTTGCTGTAAGGCTTGGTGATGTACCCGTCGGCGCCAAGCGCGAGGCCGTTGCGGATGTTGGCGAGCTCGGCTTTCACCGTCAGGAGCACGATCGGTAGCGTGGCGAAAACCGGGCGGCCGCGCAACTGGCCGAGGATGTCGAAGCCGTTGCCGTCGGGCAACATCACGTCGAGCAGCAGCAGATCGGGTCGGGCTTCTTCGCGCAGGAAGCGCGACAGCGCCTTCGCGCCGTCGACGCAACGCACCTGGTAGCCGGCCATCGTCAGCCGCAGCTGGCCGAGCGCCATCTGGTCCGGGTCGTCCTCGACCAGCAGGATCACGGTCTCGGCCGGCTTCTTGACGAGCGGCGGCAGGTTGGCGATGCGCTCATCGGCGAGGAACGAGCCCGAGCGCAGCAGCGTCGCACCGGCGATGACCGCGGTCTTGGCGAGGCGCTTGCTGTCCTCGTCAGCGAGCGGCGGCAGCAGCGGCACCGGCAGGCCGGTGAAGGTAATGTCCTCCGTTTTACCCGGCAGTCCGGCCTCGATCATCTTCAGCTCCTCGAGCTCGCGCAGCCACTCCTCGATCAGCCGGTCCGGAAAGCGGCGCAGGCGGCCGCGGATCACGTCGATATGGCCCTCGAACTCGATCATGGCGAGCATGCGGCGGTACTCGAGCGGCAGTACGCCGGCGCCCCCCTTCGCCCAGAGGGAATCCTTCCCCGCGGGCGTGAGGTAATAGACCAAGGCCATGGTGCGATTGTCCCCGATTCAACTTTTCGGCGGGGCACCGTATCGAATGCCGGCGTAAAGGTTCTTTCAGCCGGGGTAAAGATTTGTGGCTGCTAGCCGCAGACCCCGACGTACCCGCATGCAGTGCAGTAATCGCAGCCGTCCTTGCGGATCAGCGTCGGGTTGGCGCACTCGGGGCACTTGGCACCGGCGATGAGCGGCGTGCTCTTCTCCGTGACGGGCGCGCCTTCGAGGATGCCCATCTGCTTTTTCGGCGTGCCATCTTCGTTCAGGATGCCAAGCATCGCGTAGCGGTGCAGGATCAGGCGCGCCATATACGAGATGGTGGACGGGAAGGTCTGCTGTTTCTTGCTGCCCGGGACGAAGGCCATGAAGTCGCCGAGCGGCTCCGGGAAGTCGAGCAGCTTCTTCAGCTTCATGCCGAGCCACGCCGGGTCGAGCACGCGCATGTCGAGCGACAGCATCTTGCACAGGCCATCGAGCGAGCGCGGGTATTCGCCGGAGAGCCACACGGAGTAGGGCCGCGTGATGCCGTCGGGCAGGGTAATTTCTTTCAGGCCGAGCACGAAGTCGTCGCCGGTGCGCGGGTTGAGCACGTCGACGGTCCAGCTCATGGTGCCGTCGGTGCCGGTCTTCGGCTCCTTGAGCGCGAACATGGCGTCGAGCACAGGCGAGGAAGCCGCCTCGCCCGCGAGGCGGAAAGTCTCGTCGGCCATGCCGCCTTCGATCTGGTCGACACGGAAGCGCACGATCTGCGCAAAGGCCGAGACCGCGGAAGGCACCAGGCGCTTCTCGCCCTTCGGCGGGAAGGGCATCTCGAACGGCTCGTCGCCGCCGGTCTTGGCGAGCGTGTCCAGCTTGAGCTTGAGCCACGCGCTGTCTTCCGCGCGCATGTCCATCGACAGCGTTTTCGCGAGCGCGCCGAGGCCGCGGGGCTGCTCGCTGCCGTTGACCCACACCTCGAAGGCGTGGGGCCGGCCGTTCTCGACGTGGCCGACGAACACCGCGAAGCGGTATTGCGGGTGCTCGATCATGTAGGTCCACGCCGGGTTGCCGCCGGCGAGGTCGGGGCGGCCGGGCCAGCGCAGCGAGGCGAGCACCGGCGCCGGCACCGATTTCACCGAGATGCGGCGGTTGACGTCGTCCTGGGTGAAATCCTGCGGCGCGCTCACGCTGAGGACCGAGCCGAGCACCTTGTTCGGGCGGTACGTGGCGAGGCCCTTGAGGCCCGACTTCCAGGCGTCGAAGTAGAGGTCCTGGAATTCGCCGTACGGATAATCCTCCGGCACGTTCACCGTCTTGGAGATGCTGGTGTCGACGAACGGCGCCACCACGGCGACCATCTGCTGGTGCGCGTTGGCGCTGATCTCCAGCGCGGTGACGAAGTAGGGCGGCAGCTTCGCCATGTCGCCGCCGCTCGAGCGATACAGGCGGTAGGCGTGGTCTTCGACCGAGTATTCCTGCCAGCCGTTGTCGACGCGCTTCTTGCGCGTGTAGGTCCACGAGAAAGGCGGCTCGATGCCGTTCGACGCGTTGTCGGCGAACGCGAGGCTGATGGTGCCGGTGGGCGCGATCGACAGCAGGTGAGAGTTACGAATGCCTTGCTGTTGTATCAATTTTTTTATTTGAGAAGGCAACCTGGAGGCAAAACTGGTCCCCGACAGGTAAAGGTCCGCGTTGAACATCGGGAACGCGCCGCGCTCCTTCGCCAGCTCGGCCGACGCGGTGTAAGCGTGGTCGCGCATGTTCTCCGAGATGCGCGCGGCCATGGCGCGCGCCTGGTCGGTGTCGTACTTGAGGCGCAGCATGATGAGCGCGTCGCCCAGGCCGGTGAAGCCGAGGCCGACGCGGCGCTTCGCCTTCGCTTCTTCGTGCTGCTGCTTGAGCGGCCACGCGGTGATGTCGAGCACGTTGTCCAGCATGCGGATCGCGGTCGCCACCGTCTTGCCGAACCGGTCGAAATCGAATGCGGCATCCTGGCCAAACGGACTGCGGATGAACTTGGTTAAATCAATGGAGCCCAGGCAGCAGCAGCCGTAGGGTGGCAGCGGCTGCTCGGCGCACGGATTGGTCGCGTCGATGCGCTCGCAGTACTGAAGGTTGTTGTCGATATTGATGCGGTCGAGGAACAGGATGCCCGGCTCGGCGTGGTCGTACGTCGAGCGCATGACCTGGTCCCACAGATCGCGCGCGCGGATCGTCTTGTAGATCCAGAGGCCGTCGTCGCGCTGGCGCGCATC
>Ga0268265_10001362_pt1 | contig 20817 bp, 19 predicted proteins | sample KBSSwiS52_FD_190355 | JGI IMG/M metagenome (GOLD analysis project Ga0268265, IMG submission 190355) | Switchgrass rhizosphere microbial communities from Kellogg Biological Station, Michigan, USA - KBS Switchgrass S5-2 (SPAdes) (version 2) | ecosystem: Host-associated > Plants > Roots >... | reverse complement strand
ATAAGAATGGCGGCATCTGGTTCACCGATCTCGGCAAGAACTACAAACGCAGCCAGGATCGCGGCGGACTCTATTACTGCAAACCCGACGGCTTGCTGATCAAGGAAGCGGCGTACGGTTTCGTGGGCTTGAACGGCGTCGGCCTCTCGCCGGATGAGACGGTTGTCTACGCTGCCGAAACCGAAACCGGAAAGCTCTACGGCTTCGACATTGTCGGCGAAGGCGAGGTGGCGAAGTCGCCGCTCGGTCCGCCGGGGCGCTGCGTCGCTGTGCCCGCGAGCCACGTTTTCTACGATAGCCTCGCAGTGCAGGCGAACGGCGACGTCTGCGTCGCCACCATCCTCAACGGCGGCATCACGACCATCACGCCGCAAGGCGCTACGTCGCACACCGCGTTCCCCGATCCGCTCGTCACCAACATCGCCTTCGGCGGCGGCGATATGCGCGACGCCTACATTACCCTTTCCGGCACCAGCCAGCTCATCAAAACCCGCTGGCCGGAGCCGGGGCTGAAATTGAACTTTGGACAGTACTAGCAGCACGTTTCCCGGACGCAGCCCCGGCCTTGAGCCGGGGTGCGATCCGGGACGCAGAGCCAACGTTGCGCTTGTTGTTCTGCGTCCCGGCTCCCGTCCCGCTTTCGCGGGACATTCGGCCGGGAAGCGATGAAGGAGAATTCAATGACCATCATCGTTCATCACCTCGAAGAGTCGCGCTCTCAGCGTGTCCTGTGGCTGCTGGAAGAACTCGGCGTCGACTACGAAGTGAAGCGCTACGCCCGCAACGCGCAGACGCGTCTCGCGCCGCCGGAGCTGAAAGAGATTCACCCGCTCGGCAAATCGCCGGTGATCGAGCGCGACGGCAAAGTGTTCGCCGAGAGCGGCGCCATCATCGAATACTTCGCTGAGACCGAGGCGGGCGGAAAACTCGCAGTGCCTGCCGGCGATCCGGCGCGGTTTGACTATCTTTACTGGCTGCAGTTCGCCGAAGGCTCGGCGATGCTGCCGCTGTTGCTGAAACTTTATGTTGGCCTGCTCGGCGAAGCAGGCGCGCCGCTGATGCAAATGCGCGTCGAGCCCGAGATCGACAATCATCTCGCGCACGCCAACGCGGCGCTCGGCGATAAAGATTGGTTCGTCGCCAATCGTTTCACCGCCGCCGACATCCAAATGAGCTTTGTGCTCGATGCGGCCAGCCAGCGCGGCGGGCTGTCACGTTATCCCAACCTCGTTCGCGCCCGCGCCGCGCAGCAGGCGCGTCCAGCGTACCAGCGCGCACTGGAAAAGGGCGGCCCGTATAAGTTGGGCGCATAAAAGGAGCGCGGGTCTTCAGACCCGCATGTTCTGCGGCGTCACAGTAAAAGGCGGGTCTGAAGACCCGCGCTCCTTTCGCGTCATTCACACTGGACTTTCGCCGCAACGCACTGAATGTCTCCGCTGACCAACGGAGACAGCATGCGCGCACGCGATTGTAAGATCGTCGCCACGATGGGGCCGGCCAGCGATCCGCCGGAGCGGCTCGCCATGCTGATCCAGGCCGGCGTCGATTGTTTCCGGCTGAATTTTTCGCACGGCAGCAAGGACGATCACGCCCGCCGCATGGCCTCGATCCGTGACGCGGAACAGAAAGCCGGCGCCGCCGTCGGCGTGTTCGCCGATCTGCAAGGCCCGAAGATCCGCGTGGGGATGTTCGAAGAAGGCGAGATCAAGCTCAAGTTCAACGAAACTGTCACGATCGAAGGCTCGAACGAACCGGGCCAGCCTGGCCTCATCCGCATGCCGCACCCCGAGCTGGTCAATGCGCTCGAGGAGGGTGACATCCTGAAGCTCGACGACGGCAAGATGCAGCTCACCGTCACGGAGCGCGGCCGCACCCAAGTGAAAGCGCGCGTCGATTTCGGCGGCGTGCTGAAGAACCAGAAGGGCGTCAACGTCCCGACGCGGCGCATCCCGATCAGTGCGCTGACGGACAAGGACCGCGAAGATCTGGCTTACGCGCTCGATCTCGGTGTCGACTACATCGCGCTGTCGTTCGTGCAGCACCCCGAGGATGTCCACGAAGCCCGCGAACTAATCGGCGCGCGCGCCGGCATCATCGCCAAGATTGAAAAGCCCTCGGCGCTGACGCAGATCGAAGAGATCGTCGAAGCCGCCGACGCCGTGATGGTCGCGCGCGGCGACCTGGGCGTCGAGCTGCCGCCGGAGCAGGTGCCCATCGCGCAGCGCAAAATCATCCGCACCGCCCGTGCGGCCGGTAAGCCCGTGATCGTCGCCACGCACATGCTCGAAAGCATGGTCGAAGCCGCAACACCCACCCGCGCGGAAGCCTCGGACGTCGCCACCGCCGTCTATCAAGGCGCCGACGCAGTGATGCTGAGCGCCGAAAGCGCCGTCGGCCGCCACCCGCAATCGGCCGTCGCCATAATGGACCGCATCATCCGCGCCGTCGAAGACGATGAAGAATACTGGTCCTCATTGCCGCGCGATTTCACGCCGCCGCAAGCCACTACCGCCGACGCGATCGCGCTCTCCGCGCGCCACATCGCCGATGTCATCGGCTGCCAGACCATCGTGGCTTACACCGCCACCGGCTCGTCAGCCATCCGCGTTGCGCGCGAACGCCCGCGCTGCGGCGTGCTGGGCCTCACGCCCTTCATCGAAACCGCGCGCAAGCTGGCGTTGGTCTGGGGCGTGCGCTCGATGGTGACCGAGGACGTGCACAACGTCGAAGAGATGGTCGAGAAGGCCGACGCCGCCGTCCGCAAACTCGGCGTCGCCGAGGTCGGCGACCGCGTCGCTATCATCGCCGGCATCCCGTTCGGACGCGCGGGCAAAACCAATACGATACGCGTTTTGAGATTGGAGTAGTCTGCAGGCGCGGCAGGACGCTTTCCCCGCCACAAGCGGCTCAGCAGCTTGTACCGTGCATGTGAGCGAGGAGGGGATACATGGCAAAGGTCGTCGACCGGCGCTCCGTCGTCCGAAATCTCGCACTCTTGAGCGGTACGCTCCCGTTCGCCGCGGCCTGCGCGCACCAAGCCCGGCATGTGCCTCGTATTGGGTTTCTCACTGGCGCTCAGTACACGCACACCATCGCTGCCTTCAGAGATGAGTTGCGCAGGTTGGGCTACATCGAAGGCGAAAATCTCATCCTAGAAATGCGCTTGTCCGGGGCCAATCCCTCGGACCAAGCTGTTCAAGCCGCTCAGCTTGGCCAGATGGACCTCGAATTGATCGTCGCCGCGGCGCTGCCAACCGCATTGGAAGTGCGCCGGGTCAACCCGAACGTGCCGATGGTGATCGCGACTTGTCCTGGCATGGTCAGCAACGGGTTCGCACAGAGCTTGGAGCGTCCTGGCGGCAACGTCACGGGCATGGATGAATTGCCGCCGGGTTTGACGCGCCGGCGTATGACCTTGTTGAAGACCGCCGCGCCGGAGGTGTCGCGTGTGGCCCTGCTATCGACGACACCCGGGCGAGGCGGTCACGAAACCCAACTGGCGGACGCGGAGCAAGCGGCCGCGGGCCTTGGCGTCACAGTGAAGCCTTATCGCGTTACATCGGCTGATGCTTTCGAAGGCGCGTTTGCCGCAATCGTCGCCGACGGCATGGACGGGCTCGTGAATTTTCAGGGCGGCTTGTCGCTCACCCACCGCCAGCGCATCGTCGACTTCGCGGCCGAGCGCCACATACCTGCAATCTACCAGGCGACCCTGTTCGCGGAGGCAGGCGGACTGATGGCTTGGGCGCCCGATTTAGAGGATCAATACAGAATCGCCGCGCGCTATGCCGACCAGATTTTGCGCGGCGCCAATGCGGGAGACCTGCCGATCAGGCATCCTTCGCAATATTTCCTGACCATCAATGCGGGCGCCGCGAGGGGTCTGAGCTTGACGCTTCCGCCATCGCTTTTGAACGAGGCGACGCGCATTATAGAGTAGCCGCGGCTCAAGCCACCTTCTGCTTCAGCCATTTCGGCAACAGCGAGCCGTAGTCGACCTTCGCGTCCGCATCGAACGTCACGCCGGCTTCGCGCAGCCGCCGTTGCAGTTCACCAGCGCGCACCGCCTCGAACATCTCGGCATTGCCGCCGATCAGCTCGCCGCCAACGAACACCTGCGGAATGGTCGGCCCGCCCACGCGCGCGCCGACGGCGCGGCGCACGCGGCCGCCCCAATCGTCCTTCTGCATCGCCACCGAATCCAGATCGACGGCGCGATAGGGGATCGCGTGCGCCTTGAAGAGCTTCCGCGTCGCCCAGCAGAACTCGCACCATTCCAGCGCAAAGAGCAGCACCGGCTCCTCGCGGATGAGCTGCTCGACGAACGCGGCAGCCTCTTCGTCCACCGGCGCAGCAGGCGCTGCGGCATCGGCTGGCGCAGGCGCTGGCCGAATGTCGAAGCGGCAGAGCGGCGAGGATTTCGAGATCGCTTCCTCTTCTGGCGTCATGTCGACAACGATGTCCTCGAACAACGGCGTCGAAAGATAGCGCTCGCCCGTATCCGGCAGCATCGCCAGGATGGTCGAACCCTTCGGCGCTGTCTCCGCCACTTTGAGCGCGGCAGCAACAGCGGCGCCCGCGGAGATGCCAACAAAGATGCCTTCACGCGTCGCCAGCTCGCGCGCCAATCGCAAAGCATCGCCGCCATTCACGGGCAGGATCTCGTCGATATAGCCCGATGCTTTCGCATCCGCCGTGAGCTTCGGAATGAAGTCCGGCGAGGTGCCTTGCACCGGGTGCGGGCGGAAGCGGTCGGGGAGGCCGGTGCCGAGCACTTGGGAATTGTCCGGTTCAGTGACGACGATCTTCGTCCCCGGCGATTTCTGCTTCAGCGTGCGCGCAACACCCTTCACCGTGCCACCCGTGCCGTACGCACTGACCCAATAATCGAGCTTCTCATCTTCGAAGTCGCGCAGGATTTCTTGCGCTGTTGTCGCGGAGTGAATGTCGGCGTTGGCTTCGTTCTCGAACTGGCGCGTCAGGAACCAGCCGTGCGTTTCGGCCAGCTCAACCGCCTTTGCCAACATGCCGCTGCCTTTGTCCGCCGCCGGCGTCAGCACGACCTTGGCGCCGAGGAAGCGCATCAGGCGCCGGCGTTCGATCGAAAAATTCTCCGCCATCGCGATGACGAGCGGATAGCCCTTCTGCGCGCACACCATCGCAAGCCCGATGCCGGTGTTGCCGCTGGTGGCTTCGATCACGGTTTGACCCGGCTTCAGCAGCCCGCGGCGCTCAGCGTCTTCGATCACGGCGAGCGCGAGGCGATCCTTCACCGATCCCATCGGGTTGAAGGCCTCGACCTTCACGTAAAGCTTCACATGCGCCGGCGCGATGCTGTTGAGGCGCACAACCGGCGTGTCGCCGACGGTCTGGAGGATGTTGTCGTATTTCATAAGCAGTTCCTACCAGCAGCCAGCGCCCATCGAAGGCGGTGAAACTGCCAATCTGGGAGGACGAAACCGCCAGGCGCGATCACGTCCCCGAGAGCATGAACCTTAAGCGACTGGCCGACAAAAGGATTTGACCGCCGCGCCGAAACTCTTGTTCTTGCCGCCAGTAGGACGAATGGGGACGCCGCTTTGCTGAGAACTCTCGCCGCCGCGATGGCCCTGATCGTCGCCTCTTGCGCCAACGCGCCATCGGCGCCAGCGGCAGGCGGGCCGCGTATGCTTGCGAACGCCGAGGCCGTGGATGTTGAAATTCAGCGGCTGATGGCCGAGGAGGACGTGAAGGGCCTCGCCATCGCCGTGATCGACGATGGCCAGATCGTTCATACCCGCTCGTTCGGCTTCGCTAACGTCGAACAGAACCGCCCGCTCCAGACCGACACCATTATGTACGGCGCCTCGCTGACGAAGACGGCGTTCGCATACATGATCCTGCAGCTTGCTGACGAGGGCCAGCTCGATCTTGATCGCTCGATTGCGGACTACCTGCCGCGCCCATTGCCGGAATATGAGGACTACACCGATCTCGCGGGCGACGAACGTTGGCGTCAGCTCACGCCGCGCATCATCCTCAATCACGCCACCGGTTTCGCGAACTTCCGCTGGCTTGAGGATGACGAGAAGCTTCGCTTCCATTGGTCGCCAGGCGAACGCTACGGCTATTCCGGCGAAGGCATTTGGGTGCTGCAGCTCGTGCTGGAGCAGGGACTTGGGCTCGATGTCGGCGCCGAAATGCAGCGGCGCGTGTTCGATCGCCTCGGCATGACCAACACGTCGATGCAATGGCGCCCGGACTTCGCCGCCAATCTCGCCGACGGCTACGCCACGGACGGGACGTTTGAACCACACGACCAGCGCGACAACGTCGCCGCCGCCGGCTCGATGGACACCACGATCCAAGACCAAGCCCGCATGTGGCAAGGCATCATGAACGGCGAGGGGTTGTCCGCCGCATCGCGCGCTGAACTGGTGCGGCCGCAGCTGGCGATCCCGTGGGCGCATCAGTTCCCGACACTGCGTACTGAAACCGATCCGCGTGGAGCAGAGATCGCTCTTTCCGCGGGATTGGGCTTGGTCACCTTCAACGATCCCAATGAGGGCCTGATGTGGTTCAAGGGCGGTCACAATGATTGGACCGGCAACATCGTGGTTTGTCAGGAGGCGCGCCGCCGCTGCGTCGTCCTCTTGTCCAACAGCGTTCGCGCGGAACGAATCTACCAGCGTGTCGTCGCCGCTGTGATCGGCGAGACGGCAATGCCGTGGTGGTGGGAGTACAATAACTAGCCTTCCGCTGCGGAGAGTTGCGGCCGCGCCGTGGAATGGCGCACACTTGGGCTTGGAGGCGCGCATGTCCGACGTGACGATTCCGCAAGAACTGGCCCAGAAGCTGGTGTCATCACCGACATACGCCAGCACCGACCTGTTCGATACATATCGCTGGCTCCGCGCCAACAATCCGCTGGGCGTCGCGGAAGTGGAGGGCGTCGATCCGTTCTGGGTCGTCACCAAGCACGCCGACATTCTGGAGATCAGCCGCAACAACGCGCTCTTCCTCAACGAAGCCCGCGCCACGACGTTAATGACGCAGACGGACGTCGAGCGCGCCTACGCCATCACCGGCACGCCCCACTATGTCCGCTCGCTGGTTCAAATGGATGAGCCCGATCACATGAAATACCGGCTGCTGACGCAAGCCTGGTTCATGCCGGCAAATGTTCGCAAGCGCGAAGCGGATGTGCATGCGTTGGCCAAAGCGGCGGTCGAACAATTCATCGCGCTGCCAGGTCAATGCGATTTCGTTAAGGACGTCGCGCTGCACTATCCGCTGCGCGTGGTGATGAACATTCTGGGCGTGCCGGAGGAAGATTTCGGCCGCATGCTCCGTCTGACGCAGGAATTGTTCGGCGCCAGCGATCCCGACACGCAGCGCTTCAAGGATGCACTGGAGCCCGAGCAATATCGCCAGCTCATGCTAGCGGTGATCCAAGATTTCTCCGACTACTTCGAAGCCATCACCAACGACCGCCGCGCCAATCCGCGCGACGATCTCGCCACTTTGCTCGCCAACGCCGAAGTCAACGGCCAGCCGCTGCCGCCATTCGAGCGCACCGGCTATTACATGATCGTCGCCACCGCCGGCCACGACACCACGTCGTCCTCCACCGCTTGTGCAATGTGGGCCCTGGCAACGGTGCCCGGCTTGCTGGAGCGCGTGCGCGGCGACCTTTCGCTCGTGCCAGCGCTCATCGAAGAAAGCATCCGCTGGGCGACGCCGGTGAAGACGTTCATGCGCGCAGCCGCGCAAGACACCGAACTGCGCGGCCGCAAACTCAAAGCCAATGACTGGCTGATGCTCTGCTACGCCTCAGGCAATCGCGACGAAGACGTATTCGAGAACCCCGATACCTTCGACATTGACCGCAAACCTAATCGCCAGATCGCCTTCGGCAACGGCGCGCATCTCTGCCTCGGCCAACATCTCGCGCGCATGGAGATGCGCATCCTCTACGAAGAGCTGCTGCCGAAGCTAAAGAGCGTTCGGCTCAATGGCGAAGCGAAATTGAGCGAGAGCTTCTTCGTCAACGGCCTGAAGACGCTGCCGATCGCGTTTGAGTTGGCGTAGTTTCAGTTTATTCGTAGACGACGATATTTGTAGCGTTGGTCCTTTGCCCGCGATCGCTCCAGACCGTGAGCGAGTGGTCAATCAAAGCGCGCACTTCATCGGCGCTGACGCCCGGAACGCCGTTCCTGATAGGGGCCAAGTGAACGAAGAGCTTCTTATAGAGAACCTCATTGCCGTCGGGGCCTGGCCTTCGTTCGAAGGTTTCTTCATGGGGCTTTACACTCAAGGTGAAGCTGATGGTCGCGCCATCTGGACGCGCAAGCTTCATCTTCGTGGCCCCTTTGAAACGCTCCACGACGCGCAAAGACCAACCCAACTCAGCATCGTCTGCGCTTCGTTCGGCGCCATTCCAAATGAAGGGCATCACACGGCTCCTGACTTACTCCGCTGCCAACGACTGCGCGCGTGTCTCCTTCCCCCCGCTGGGCGAGGGATCAGGTGATGTGAATCCTCGGCGCAGGCTTATTCAGCCGCGCCACGTTCGCCAGCGCGCCTTCCGCGATCTCACGGAAGCGCACACTCACCGGATGCTTCGGCTTCGTCGCCACCAGCGGCTTGCCCGCATCCGCGCTTTCGCGCAGCGCCACCTCGATCGGAATTTCACCCAGGAACGGCACGCCGGCCTGCCCAGCAGTCCGCCGCGCGCCGCCTTCACCGAAGATGTGCGTGCGCGTTCCGTCCGGCGTTTCGAAGTACGCCATGTTCTCGACGATGCCGAGGATCGGCGCGTGCGTCTTCTCGAACATCGCCAAGCCCCGGCGCACATCCGCCAGCGCCATCTCCTGCGGCGTCGAGACAATCACCGCGCCCGCCAACGGCACGCGCTGCAACAACGTGAGCTGCACGTCGCCCGTACCCGGCGGCAGGTCCAACAGCAGCACATCGAGATCGCCCCAGGCGACTTCGTCGATCATTTGCCGCACCGCGCTGGTCGCCATCGCCCCGCGCCAAATCATCGCGGACGACGCTTCGACCAGATAGCCGATCGACATCGTCTTCAGTCCGTGCGCGTCGAGCGGCTCCAAAATCTTGCCCTCAAGCATCGCGGGCTTGCGCGCGCCCGTGCCGAGCAGGGTGGGCGCAGAGGGCCCGTAAACATCGAGATCCAAGAGCCCCGTCTTCATCCCCAACGACGCGAACGCGCACGCGAGATTGACCGCCACAGTTGATTTGCCGACGCCGCCTTTCGCGCTCGCCACCGCAATCACATGCTTCACACGCGAAATTCCACCGGCATTCGCAGGCTTCGCCTCATGCGCCGTCAGCACCGCAATCACGCTGGTGACGCCGTGCTCCGCGCGCGCTTCCGCTTCGGCGCGATCACGCACTTCTATGTAGCGTTCGGCTGCATCTGCGGGCGCTTCGATTGTGAACGAAACCTTGCCGCCGTCGCGCACATCGAGGCCCGCCACGCGCCCAGCCGTGAACAAACCCTTGCCGCTGAGGGGGTCATTGATCGCATCGAGACGCTGTTCGAGGCGTTCCTTGAGGGCCGCCAACCGGTTGTTCATGCTTGATCCCTTAGCACAAGGGCCACATATCGGCGCGCACGGGTGCGGAACAAGCGCGCCTATCGTCGCCAAAACGGCGCGCGAAGACACCAGAACGGCGGGACAGCTTTGCCTTGGAACGATCAATCGGGCGGCAACCAGGGTGGCGGCGGCCAAGGCCCGTGGGGCGGGGGCCCGCGTAAGCCGTGGGGTCAACCGCCGCGCCAGCCGCAACAGCCGCAAGGTCCGGATCTCGAAGACATGCTGCGCCAATGGCGCGAACGCTTTGGCATGGGCGGAGGCGATGGTGGCGGCGCGCGTACCGGCGGCCGCGGTCTTTCGGCGCCGATCCTCTTCGGTCTTCTCTTTGTCGGCTGGCTGCTGAGCGGCACGTATTTCGTCAATGAGGGCGAACGAGCGGTCGTCACGCGCCTTGGCGCTTTCTCGCGACAAGTCGGCCCCGGCGCCCACTGGCACCTGCCGCCGCCGCTCGAGGCGGCGCGCGTTGTCAACGTCACCGGTCAGCGCAGCGACGAGATCGGCTGCGACCGCACCAGCAGCAACTGCCCCGACGCCGAAGAAGGCTTGATGCTGACCGGCGACCGCAACATCGTCGATATCCACTTCAAGGTTTACTACAACATCTCGGACGCCGTCGCGTTCACGTTCAACGTGCGCGATCCGGTCAATCTTGAGCGCACCAGCGATCTGGGCGCGGTGGGCCAAGTCGTCGAAAGCGCGATGCGCGAAGTCATCGGCCGTCGCCAGCTTGAGCCGATCATCACCACCGACCGCGCCGTCGTTGAACAAGAAGTGCAGGTGCTGGCTCAGCAAGTTTTGGATGACTACCGGTCGGGCGTGCGCATTCTGCAAATCCAACTCTTGAGCGCGAAGGTGCCGCCGGAAGTCGCGCCCGCGTTTCGCGATGTCATCACCGCCAACCAGGACGCCCAGACCGCGGTGAACAACGCCAACCGCGACAGTGCGCGTATCCTCAACGAAGCCGAGGCCTACAAGGGCCGGACAATCCGCGAAGCCGCCGGCGAAGCGGCGCGCTTCAGCAGCGTCTACGACGAGTATCGCTTGGCGCCGCAAGTGACGCGCGACCGCATCTACATCGAGACAATGGAGCGCGTGTATCGAACCGGCAATCTCGTCATTCTCGATGCGCGCGGGGGCGCGGTGCCGTATCTGCCGCTCGACGGCATGATCCGCCGCAACAACCCGCAAGCCCCGAGCGGGGGAGCAAACTGATGCCGCGCAACGTTTTCGCCACCGCCGCGATCGTGTTCGTCGCGCTGCTCGTGGTGCTGAACTCGCTCTTCGTCGTGCGCCAGGATCGGCAAGCCATCGTGCTGCGCTTCGGTGAGTGGGTGAGGACGATCAACGCCCCGAGCGCCAACCAACCCGGACTTCATTTCAAGTTTCCATGGGAAAGCGTCACGATCTACGACAGGCGCAATCTGGGTTTGACCCTGGCGGGCCAAGAAATTGTCGCGTCTGATCAAGAGCTCCTTGTCGTCGACGCGGTGGTGCGCTGGCAGATCACCGATCCGCGGCGCTTCTATCAAAGCGCTCTCACCGAACAGGGTGGCGTGGACCGGATCACCACGTACACCCAGGCCGCGCTGCGCCGCGCGCTCGGTGGCGCTTCGTCGGACGACATCATTTCGGGGCGCCGCGCCGCCATCATGCAGGCGATCGAGGATAACCTGAACGCGACGACCGCCAACGAACTCGGCGTCCACGTCGCCGACGTGCGGATTCGTCAGGTCGATCTGCCAACGCAAACGCAGCAAGGCGTGTTCACGCGGATGAGCTCGGAGCGCGAGCAGGTCGCCGCACGGGTACGCGCCGAAGGCGAACGCAACGCAACGATCATTCGCGCGACGGCGCAGGAACAATCCGAACGATTGCGCGGCGAAGGCGACGGCGAGCGCGCCCACATCTTCGCCCGCGCCTACGGCCGCGACCCGGAATTCGCAGCGTTCTATCGGTCGATGCGCGCCTACGACACCGCCATCGACGCCAACACGCCGATCGTGGTTGCGCCGGACAGCGACTTCTTCCGCTACATGCAGCGGAGAAGGGGCGGGAATTAATGCTTCACGTTTCCCGGACGCAGCCCCGGCCTGAGCCGGGGTGCGATACGGGACCCAGAGCCGAGCGCGCCGCTCTAGGTCCCGGCTCTCGCCCCGCTTTCGCGAGGCATTCGGCCGGGAAACGTCGATCTGTTCCTGCATGTCACCGATTGCGCGGACACACGCGCGCGCTACGCTCCGACTCATGCGCGCCGCTTTCTCCGCTCTTGCACTAATGGCTCTCGCCGCACCGGCGCTGGCGCAATCGCGTCTGCCGGCGGCCGGTTTTGCCGATCTGAACGACCGGCTCTCGCCGGCTGTGGTCAACATCGCGACCTCGCAGCGCGTCGAAGGCGTCGAGGATCTGCCGCGCTTCCCGCCGGGCTCGCCAATGGAGCGGCTGAACTCGGACGGCCAGGCCCAGGTCACCTCGCTGGGCTCCGGCTTCATCGTTTCCGCGGATGGCGTCGTGGTCACCAACAACCACGTCATCGAAGCCGCCGACGCGATCGAAGTGATCCTGCAAAACGGCCAGCGTTACGAAGCGACCGTCGTCGGCCGCGATCCTGCTACAGACATCGCCGTACTCCGCATGCACGCGCGCACCCCGATGCCCTTCGTCGAGATGGGCGATAGCGACACCGCGCGGGTGGGCGACATCGTGCTCGCCATCGGCAACCCGTTCGGCCTGGGCGGCTCGCTCAGCGTTGGCGTCGTCAGCGCCCGCAACCGCAACATCGACGCCGGCCGCTACGACGACTTCATCCAGACCGACGCCGCCATCAATCGCGGCAATTCGGGCGGCCCGCTGTTCAACACCGACGGCGAAGTGATCGGCGTCAACACCGCCATCATCTCGCCGACCGGCAACTCCGTCGGCATCGGCTTCGCCACGCCAACCTCGATCGTGCGCCCCGTGGTGGATCAGATCCTCCGCTACGGCGAAATCCGCCGTGGTTGGCTGGGCGTGCGCCTTGCCAACCTTACGGCCGCAACCGCCGATCGCGCCGGCTATCGCGGCGATCGCGGCGCAGTCGTCACGCGCGTGACGCCGGATGGCCCCGCCGCGCGCGCGGGCCTGCGCCCTGGCGACATTGTCTTGAAGTTCGGTGATCACGACGTCGCCGACAGCCGCGCGCTCACGCGCATGGTTGGTGAATCGCAAGTCGGCTCGCAGGCGCAGCTCGAGATCGTGCGCGACGGCCAACGCATGACGTTGAACACAACCATTGAGCGCCTCGAAGAAGCCGACACCGGCGTTCGCGTCGCCGGCGGCAGCGAAGAAACCCCGCGCCGCGATGGCGGCCCGCGCGGCGGGCGCTTGTTTGGCGTCGCCGTCAGCGAACTCGACGCCAGCCTGCGCGAGGAATTCCAGATCGAGCCGGACGTACAGGGGCTCGTCGTGCTCTCAACCGACATCGACAGCGCCAACGAAAACGTGCTCCGTCCCGGCGACGTCATCGAGGAGATGGCGTTCCAGCCGACCGACAGCATGATCGCCGCCCGCGCCATCGCGGGCGAAGCGGCTGTCGGCGAACACGCTATCGTCGTCCGCATCAACCGCGAAGGCCATCGCACCTTCCGGCGTTTGCGAGGGCGGAGCAGCTAACCGGCATTCTGAAACAATTCAGAGTCATTCCGGGCGGAGCGAAGCGCAGACCCGGAACCCAGGGCCGCCAGCTCGTCGTCTGCTCTGGGTCCCGGATCGCGCTCCGCGCGTCCGGGATGACGCTAGTCAGATCAACCTGAGCACATCGCGCAGCGATGTCACCACCAGCGCTCGCTCGCGATCCACATCGCGCGGCGCGAGCAAATCCGGCACCATCACCGTCATGCAGCCCGCATCGACCGCGGAACGCACGCCGGCATAAGAATCCTCCAACGCCAGCACGTCACCCGGTGCGGCCCCGAGGAGGCGCGACGCGTTGAGATAGGGCTCCGGATGCGGCTTGCCTTCGACACAATCCTGCCGCGTCACCACGGCGCGAAACCGATCCGCCAACCCATGCGCCGCAAAATGCTTCTCCACCCACGGCCGCCGCGACGATGTCGCCAAGCCAAACGGCAGCGCCAGCTCATCCAACGCGTCCATCAGCTCAACTGCGCCCGTCTTCAGCGGCGCCACGCGCTCGCCGATATGCGTGCGCGTCAGCGTGATGAAGTCCTCCAGCGGGAAATCATCGCCATAATAGCTCTTCAGCTGCAGATCGTTGGCTTCGCGATGCATGCCGACCAGCGCCAGGAACTGCGCCTCCGTCATCGTCACGCCCATCTGCGCACACGCGGCGAAGTGCGCCTCTTTCACGAGCGCTTCTGAATCGATGAGCGTGCCGTCGAGATCGAAGACGACGGCGCGCGGCCGGCGGGGGAGTGTCACGGTTCGAGATAGTCCGAGCAGGCGGGTAGTTCCGCGTCCGGCGCATATGGGCCCGCCGCTGTCGCGCTGTAAGTGCGGCGGAATGAGCAGACGTCGTCTTGCGCCCAAACCAGATCGGCTTGCGTCAGCGCGGACCGCTCCAATGAATCCTCTCCACGTGTGACCCGCCCCGGGAACGTGCCCGCCGCCGTTTCCAGAACGATCCGCGGCGCGCCGCTCGTGACCGTTTCGTCCAACCGCACGCGCGACACAAAATTGTACTGGTCACTGCACGCATCCATGCGCCGGCGCGTATCCTCCTCGGTGAAGCACGCGCGAATATCGATCGCCGCCGCGTAGGGCAGTTTCGCAATCTCCATCGCCGCGCCATTCGCCACGCGATAGAGCGTCAGGTGCGAAGCACTGCCGCCGCCGCCGGAATAGGTCTGCGTCTCGGTTTCGATCACGCCGACGATCGCCGCACCTTGCGACACAATCGCGTTCGGCCACCGCTCGCCTCGCGTCGGTAGCGCAACCTGCGCGCCGCCATCTTGAGCGACAGAGACCGCGCCTTCATCACCCGTCAAAACACACCACGCCTCGCCACCAGCGCAAAACATGCCGCCTTCACCGATCTGCTCCAGCGCGACCATCTGATTTCCGGCGCCATCGCTTTGCGGCAGCGTCACCGCTTCCAGCGCAGGCGGCGTGCTGGGCGCCGTCGCCGCGGTTTCAGCGGCCGGTGAACACGCGCCAACCGCAAGCAGCGCCGCTGCAAGCATCAGTCTCATTGAAATTCCCCCCGCCGATAACCCTGAAAGAACAACGCCGCTTCCAAACTCATGTAATCGATCTTTGCATTCGCCTCAGCCGCCACCAATGGCTTGGCGCGATACGCGACGCCCAGGCCCGCCGCCTTGATCATGTCGAGATCATTAGCGCCGTCGCCGATCGCCAGCGCATCGCGCTCGGTGATCTTCAGCTTCGCCGCCTCGTCGCGCAAAGCTTCCAGCTTCGCCGCGCGACCCAGGATTGGCTCCTTCACCGCGCCCGTCAGCGTCTTGCCGTCGTCGAGCAGCACGTTGGCGCGGTTGGCGTGAAAACCGGCTTCCTTCGCGACGCGCGACGTGAAGAACGTGAACCCGCCCGACACCAGCACGCACCGTGCGCCATGCGCCGCCATCGTCTTCACCAAGGTCACAGCGCCCGGATTAAGCCGCACGCGCTCTTCGTACGTCTTCTGCAGCGCATCGAGCGCCAAGCCTTTGAGCTTGCCCACGCGCTCGCGCAACGCTGGCTCGAACTCCAGCTCGCCTTTCATCGCGCGCTCGGTGATCGCCGCGATCTCCGCTTTGATGCCGGCGAAATCCGCCAGCTCGTCGAGGCACTCTACGTTGATGACGGTCGAATCCATGTCGGCGACGAGCAGTTTTTTCTTACGCCCTTCGACCGGAACCAGCGCCCAATCCACCGGCAGCTCCGCCACGGCCGCCGCTGCTTCCTGGCGCAGCTCGCCGTCGACGCTCTCATAAATCCACTGCGCGCTTTCCCAGCCGCTCAGCACCTCGGGCGGCGGCAGCTTCCGGTTCAGCGCCACGCGCCCCAGCATCAGCAGCGCCTCGCGATAAGCAGGCTTGTCCTCCGGCGAGGCGACGAAAACGAGGGCGTGCTCGGTCATGGGGTTTAGGGACTAGGGATTGGGGATTGGGGGGGCAATATCCAGTTTGCACGGGGTCGGATAAACCTTCGGCATTCCGCCGGAGCGTTCCCCAATCCCTAGTCCCCAATCCCCAATCCCCAAGACGCTTCTCATCATGGGCCCTACGGCAAGCGGAAAATCCGCTTTGGCGCTGGCGCTGGCGGAGCGTATCGGCGGCGAAATCGTCAATGCGGACTCGATGCAGGTCTATCGCGATTTCCGCATCCTAACCGCGCGCCCGACGCCGGAGGAGGAGGCGCGCGCGCCGCACCATCTCTACGGCCATGTCGCCGCCGCCGAACTTTACTCCACTGGCCGCTGGCTCAACGACGCGCTGGCGGCAATCGCCGCGATCCGCGCACGCAACAAAACGCCGATCCTCGTCGGCGGCACCGGGCTCTACTTCAAAGCGCTGACGCAGGGCCTCGCCGACATCCCCGCCGCCGATCCCGAAATTCGCGCCGCATTGCGCGAACGCGCTGAGCGTGAAGGCGCGCCCGCACTCCATACCGAACTCGCCGCGCGCGATCCGCAAACGGCAACGCGGCTCGAACCTAACGACACGCCACGCATCCTCCGCGCGCTCGAAGTGCTGGCGACGACGGGTGAAAGCATCAGCGCGTTCCAAGGCAACACCAAACCCGCGCTCACGACTAACGAGTGGCGCGGCCTCGCGCTCGCGCCCGATCGCGAAGCGCTCTACGCCTCGATCAACATGCGCTTCGAGAAAATGCTGGAGCAGGGCGCGCTCGAAGAAGTTCGCGCCTTCGCTGAGCGCAATCTCGATCCGGCGCTCCCTGCCGTGAAGGCACACGGCAACCCCGCGCTCGCGGCCTATCTTCGCGGTGAGATCTCCCTCGCCGACGCCGCCGAGATCGGCAAACGCGACACGCGCCGCTACGCCAAGCGCCAATTCACCTGGATCGGAGGTCAGCTGCGCGATTGGCCGCGTGTTTCGGCTACGGACCTGCAATCGCGCGTGGATGCGGCGCTAGCGCTCTAACGCCGCCCGCAACGTCGCTTCATTGAAATACGTCTGCCGCTCCCGCCGCGCGACACGCGCGACAGCCGCATCGAACCGCACACGCCACCCGGGCAGCGCATCCGCCATAAGCTCGTGCACATTGTCCCGCCGCAGGCGGCCGAGTTCTCGTGACAACCGCTCCAAGCGCCCACGATCAGCGCCGAACCGGCGCGCCGGCAAGCGCTCTGCGATCCGCCCCATCGCGTCCTGCGCCGCCCGCAGAAGCAGCCGCGCCGTCGGAGCGTCTGCCGTTTCCGCCGCAGCGATCGCGCGCCGCACATCGTCCGCCGCGCTAGCAAGCGTGACACGATGGTCAGCCGAACACGCCCCCGCGTCCAGCGCGCGCAGATACGCGATCACGCCAGCCATTGCCTGAGACGGCGGCTCTGCGCCCTGGAACTCCTCAACCACCACCGAATGCGTGAAATGATCCAAAGAAGGATCGCGCAAATGCCCAAACGCTTCCCGCGCGCCAACGCCTGCCAGATCCGGAATGACGACTGGGTTCATCACCCCATCGCCGCGCACCTTGCTCGACCATTCCGAACTCACGTCCGCGTGGCCGAGCACATTCGTTAGCTCCGGCAGGTTGAACCGCGTATTCGTGCGCCCGTTGGAGTGGCACGCATTGCACGACAACCCCGCGCGCGCCGCAGGTCCACCGAGCAGGGCCGGGCTGCGGAACAGCGCCCGCCCAATCTCGGTTTCCGCCGTCCGCGCCGCCACGCACTCGCCCGGCGCAACAATCATATCGCGCGCCAACGTTTCGCCGGCGGGCGTCCAGGCTTGTTCGCGCAAAAGTATTTCGCTTGGCGCGGCGGCGCCGGTGAACACCAGCGCCGCCAACGCAAAGAGACGTTTCACCGTCCGGCCGTCTCGATCCAGCGCGCGAGTTCCTCGCGCTGTTCGCAGCCATAGGCGCAGAGCTCATCGAGCCGTGCGAGCTGCCGCTCAGCGCGATCGACTTGGCCCATCTGAATGTAAAGCTCACCCAGATATTCGGTGGCGCCCAAATGGTTCGGATCGATCCGCAGCGCCGCCGTGTAATAGGCGAGCGAGTCATCCAAACGTCCGAGCTTGCGCGAGACGAAGCCCATATAGTTCAGTACATCCGGATGCGGCCCCACCGCAGCTTCAGCGCGCCGCAGCGAGTCGAACGCGTCTGCAAAGCGGTCCCGATTGATGAAACCGACAGCTTCCGCATAAGCCGCGCGGCCTTCTTCCACATTCGGGAAATTCCAACCCGTGGTCGCCGGATCGGCAGCAGGCGCGGTCGCGGGCGCAGCGAGCGCCTCCGCGAGTTGATCGTGCGCCGCTTGCAATTGCGCGCGCCGCTGATCGCCACACTCGGCGTTGCATGCCGCAACCTTTGCCGCGAGCGCAGTTTCTTGCGCCACCGCGTCATCGCGGCGGCCGAGTTCGAGATAGACCAAGCCAAGCTGCAGCCAAGCGCCGGGCGGGCCATTCTCATCGCGCACCGAACGCTCAAGCGCCGTGCGCGCATCGTCATTCTCGCCCGCGCCGACATAAGCCAGGCCAAGCGCGAAATTGATCTGTGAGTCACTCGGCGCCGCGCGCCGCGCTTCGCGGAAATTGCGGATCGCCGCGCGATAGTCTTGCGCTTGAAGCGCCGTCACGCCGGCCTGATACGCCGCCGCCGGATCGATCCGAGGGCCACCCGATCCGCCGCTTGGGCTCGAAGACGGCCCCATGCCGCCACCGCCGCCGTCAGCCATGGCCGAAGGCGCCGCCATTGCAAAAGCCGCTACGATAATTGCGATGTGTGAGAGCCTCATGGGCGAACCTCCCCGGACTGGCCACGATCCTAGGCCAATTCCGCCCTAATGGCGCGCACGTTTTCGTGACGCCGCAGCGGGCGCCGACTATGCTGGGGCTGGGGACAAGTGATGAACCTTAGTCTGAACGATTGGATTGCCATCGGCTCCGCTGCCTTGGCGCTGGCCTCGCTGGTGCTGAATTGGATCGTGGTGCGCCGCCAAACCGAACTGCAATACGAAACCCTGCGCGCCGAGATGGACGCCGAGGTTATCGGCTGGGCCAACGAGGCAATCGATCAGGTGTCACAGAGCATCTCGCTCGCGCGCGGTCGTAACGTTGCCTACAGCGCTGAGGATTTCCGCCGCCAGGCCCACGAGACGTCAGAGCGCCTGTCGTCGCTCGCCGATCGCGGCCGCTTGTTCTTCCCAAACGAAGCGCCCGACCGTCACGGCCAAGATAAGGAAACCGCGTTCCAGGGTTACCGCCCACCCATCCTCGACGCCGTCGTATTCGCGCACACCCGGATCAGCCGCGCCACCAACGAAGGCGAGGGGCCCGACACCGAATGCGCGGAGTTCCTGACCAAGTGCCGGCGCCTCTTGGTCTCCGAAGCGCAGAACGCGATCGACCCACGCCGCCGCGGCCAGATGTTGCGCCGCCTCGCAACAGGCCGGCTCGACGACAAGACATCCGCCTACGCGCTTTCCGCTGAACTCGGTGAAGCGCTCGAGAGTTTGTACCCCGGTTATTTGTTGAGACGGCGCGACGCCGAATGGATCGCCAACCGCGAGGCCATCGCGCGCGCCAGCAGACGAGGATAAGCATGATGTTTCGACGCGCCTTCATCGCCATCGCCGCCGCCTTCGCGCTCGCGTCGTGCGCACCTGTCGATACGCCGCCACCGTCCAACGACGGTCCGGTGCGCATCACGCTGCAACGCGGCGTCTGCTTCGGTTTCTGCCCGGATTACACCGTGAGCATTACCGGCGACGGACAGGTCACCTACGAAGGCCGCCGCTTCGTGAACGTTGTGGGCGCGCAAACCGCGACCATCCCCGCGGCCGACGTGCAAGCCTTGCTCGCGCGCTTCGACGCGATCGGCTTCGAGCGCCTCGACAACGAATACCGCGCCCCCGTTACCGATCTGCCGACCTTCATCGTCACGCTGGAACGCAACGGCCGCACCAAGCGCGTGCTGGACTACGGCGGCACGGGCGCTGGCATGCCGGAATCCGTACGCCAGCTGCAGGACGAGATCGACCGCGTCGCCAATACCGGCCGCTGGGTGCTCCGCGATGGCCAACCCGTGCGCTCGCCGGCGCCCCAATAAACGTAGTGTCTTAGGACGTGATGCCTTTGCCGCTGGCGGCGGGAACCGCCGGCGGCATAGACTGGGACAATAACCTGACTTGAGGGTGGGGATGATCAAGCTTATCCGCGCGGCCGCACTGTGCGCCGCGGCTGTTCTTTTGAGTGTGCCGGCGGCGGCGCAGAATCTCTCGCTGCGGGCACCCGCGTGGGCGACGCCGCTGATCGCCTCCGACATCATCCCAACCACGGGAGGCCGCGCAGCCATCACGGGCGACGGCATCGTCATCGCCGCGCGCGTCACCATCGCGCCGCCGCGCGGCGGCATCGCCCGCGTCATCCGCTACGACCAGCGCGCCGATGGCGCCATCATCGCGTTGCGCCGCTTCACCGGCCACCCGTCCACAGGCTGGTGGCTTTGGGGACCGGACGCGCCGCTGGTGATCACGCCGACCGCCGCGCAACGGATCGAACTCGCCGCGCTCGCGCGCGCTGCCATCGGCGTCGGCGGCGCTGTTGGCGCAGCCGGTTCGAGCGAAGTGTGCTCCGCCGGCGAACAAGCCTTCATCGAGATCGCCGTCGAAGGCCGCGCCACCTCCGTCGCGCGCGCCTGCGTGACCAATGGCGACGCCGCCGGCCGCCTCGCACAACGGCTCTCCGAGATCGCGGGCTCGCGCACCGAAGAAGACCTCGCCGCCGCGGCCGTCGCCGAAGTGATGGCCGCCGACCGCGCCTTCGCCGCCAAAGCCGTCGCTGACGGCGTACCTGCAGCGTTCAACGAATACGCCGCGTCAGACGCTCTGATGGTGTCGAGCGACAACATCACCACCGGCCGCGAAGGCGTCGCCAGCCGCTTCCAGAACTGGCCCGAAGGCGCGCGTCTCGAATGGGCGCCGGAGACCGGCCGCGTCTCCGCGCGCGGCGACATGGCCTGGACCTGGGGCAATTCGGTGTACATCGCGCCAGACGGCGCGCGCAGCACGGGCCGCTACGTCTCAGTCTGGACGCGC
>Ga0268265_10001358_pt1 | contig 20854 bp, 23 predicted proteins | sample KBSSwiS52_FD_190355 | JGI IMG/M metagenome (GOLD analysis project Ga0268265, IMG submission 190355) | Switchgrass rhizosphere microbial communities from Kellogg Biological Station, Michigan, USA - KBS Switchgrass S5-2 (SPAdes) (version 2) | ecosystem: Host-associated > Plants > Roots >... | reverse complement strand
TGAGCAGAAACCCGGCGGATGCGGACGATCTGGGACAGGCGACGATCGAACGGGCACTCCGCTCGCGAGACCAATGGCAGCCCGGAACACGGCTCGACAGCTGGCTCTACCGGATCATGCGCAACCTGTGGATCGACACGGTTCGGGCCCGCGGCCGCAGAGAGAAGATCGAGGCGCCGGCGGAACTGGCCGACCGGATTGGCGAGGATCCCCGCGAGGCGATCGACGCGGCCATCGACCTGAAGCGAATCATGGGAGCGATGGAGCAACTCCCCGGCGAACAGCGCGAAGTCGTTGCGCTGATTCTGATCGAAGGCTTCGGCTATCGCGAAACCGCGGAGATGCTCGATCTGCCGATCGGGACGGTGTCGAGCCGGCTGGTGCGCGGGCGCACCGCGCTCCTGGCAATGGTGGGTGAACAATGACGAGTGACGAGAAATTCTTCGCCTGGCTCGACGGCGAGCTAGTCGGCGCCGAGGCTGACGAACTCGAGCGGCAGGTGGCCGCCGATCCGGCGCTTCAGCAGCGGGCTGCAGCGCATCGTGCGCTGCAGGCACGCCTGTCCCAGGTGTTCGACCCGATTGTGGCGGCGCCCTTGCCGGAGGGGATGCAGGAGGCTCTCCAGCAGCCGAAGGGCGAAATCGTCGACTTCGGCGCAGTGAAGCGAAGCCGCGATGCCGGGCGCAACTGGGGTCCGCCGCAATGGGCCGCGATCGCGGCGACGCTCGTCGTCGGCATCGTCGCCGGTGCGATGGTGTCGCAAGGGACCGGCGCACCCGTCGCCGTGCAGGGGGGCAAGCTTTACGCCGCCGCAGCACTCGATGATGCGCTCAACACGCAGCTGGCGAGCGCGCCGGACGCGGATGTCCGCATTGGGCTGACGTTCCGGGACCGTAGGGGGGCGATTTGCCGCAGCTTCACCGAACCGGCCGCGAGCGGACTGGCCTGCCGCGCAGGCAACCGCTGGCAGGTCCGGGGGCTGTTTGCTCCGCCCGAAGGCCAGGCCGGTCCCTATCGCATGGCGGCCGGCGCCGGCCCCAATCTGGCCGTGCTGATCGACTCGACCAGAGCCGGCGAGCCCTTCAATGCCGATCAGGAGCGCTCCGCCCTGGCGGCGGGCTGGCGCTAGGTGACCAGGATGCTCTTGGCGGAGCTGAGCGCCTTGGCGTCGTCGCTGCGCGGCGGGATGTTGCTGCCCTTGATGACCGCCGGCCGCGCGCCGACAGCGTCGATCCAGCGCAGCAGATGGTCGAGCCCACTGACGTCCACCCCCGACCAGTCGTAGGTCCGCGCCCAGGTCCAGTTGGCGATGTCGGCGATCGAATAGTCGCCGGCGAGAAATTCATGGTCGGCGAGGCGCCCGTCGAGCACCTCGAGCAGGCGCCGGCTCTCATGCTGATAGCGGTCGATCGCGCCCTGCAATTTCTCGGGGAAGTAGCGGTAGAAGACGTTGGCCTGGCCCATCATCGGCCCGAGCCCGCCCATCTGGAACATCAGCCACTGGATGACCTCGCTGCGGCCCTTGGCGTCGGTCGGCATCAGCCGCCCGGTCTTCTCGGCGAGGTAGATGAGGATGGCGCCGCTCTCGAACACCGCGAAGTCGCCGGCATCGCGGTCGACGATCGCGGGAATGCGGCCGTTGGGATTGATCTTGAGGAACCACGGCTGTTTCTGGTCGCCGTCGGACAGTTTCAGCCAATGCAGCTCGTAGGGCAGCTCGAGCTCCTCGAGCGCGATCGAGGCCTTGTAACCATTGGGGGTGGCGGCGCTGTAGAGGTCGATCATGCAAATCTCCTGCGCGGCCGGGCGATGACGAGCCCGGACCGGACGTACGATCCCCTATCAGCGCGACCTAGATTGCGCGGCGTCGGCAAATTTCAAGGAACAAATGTGGTGCCCAGGGGCGGGATCGAACCACCGACACCGTGATTTTCAGTCACGTGCTCTACCAACTGAGCTACCTGGGCTCTCGCAAATCGGGCGGGCGGCCCGTTCGAGCGACGCGTCCCCTAACCCTCGCTATCCCCGCTGTCCACCCTGCCCGGGAGATCGCGCTCCTCAACCGGCGGGCCGGGGATGCGATAGCCGTCGCCGAGCCACTTCAACAGGTCGCGATCCTTGCAGCCGGGGCCGCAGAAGGGCGCGAAGGCATCGTTCTCGGGCTTGCCGCACAATGGGCAGCGCTTGGCTTTAGGGGTGCTCGGCATACCCGCCCGACATGGCAAGCGAGGCGTCGGCCCGCAAGCTGATCGCGCCGCCGAGCTGGCGGGCGAGCGCGTCGCGCCAGTCGGGCTTCGTGTCCAGCACGGCGATCACCGCCGGATGCGCTGCGAGGCGTTTCGCTCCAGCAGCCTCGAATGCTGCCCGGCGCAGCAGGGCGCGGGCCTCGAACGTCGCGCGATCCTGCGCCAGCTCGACCAGCGACGCACGCAGGCGCGGCCGGACGATCTGGACGAACCCGAAGCCGTTGACCGCGGTCCGTTCGAACGGCTGCGGCAGATGCTCGTCGATCGCCGCCGCCGCGGCCTGGCGCGCGGCCTTGCTCCCCGCCGTCGGCAGGTCGATCCCGATTGAGCCGCCGATGTCGAGGCGGCGGATGGCCTTGGCCGCTTCCGCCGCGCCGAGCACCGCCAGCTCGTCGGGCGGGAGAAAGCCGTCGACGTCGATCAGGGTCATCGCCGGGGTCGGCGAAATGCGCAGCTCGCCGCCGGCGAATTGGACGACGCCGCCGCGCGCCTGCTCGATCAAATCGTCCCATCCGGCTGCGCTCAGGTCGCCGGCAACGCTGCCAACCGATGGAGCATCACGCACCGGCTCGTCCGTGGCCCGTGCCAGCGGCCGCTTCCACGGTTCGCCGCCGGGGATTTGCTCGCGGGTGATTTCGATGTTCAGCGTACCGCCTTCGCTCACGCCCGGCGCGCCGCGTGGGAGGAGGAATTCGACATTGCCGACGATGGCGATGGCTGGCTTGCTCGTCTGCTTGAGCCGCGCGGCGATAACAGTCCCGGCGCGCATCTGGCCGTCGAGCTCGATCCGCGCTTCAACAATCTCACCGTCCTCGACCAGCGCGCACCGGCTCTCGCCAATCCCGCGCTCGATCAGCCATTCAGGCAATGGAATAGCCCGCGCTCTTCAACAGCAACCGCGTTTCCGCCAGCGGCAGCCCGACCACGTTCGAATAGCTTCCGGCAATATGGCGGACATAGACTTCGCCATAGCCCTGCAGCGCATAGCCGCCGGCCTTGCCGCGCCATTCGCCGTGGCTCGCGTAGTGGTCGATCTCGTCGTCGCTGAGGCGCTTGATCGCGATCATCGTCTCGACCAGCCGCTCGCGGATGCCGTGGCCCGGCACGGCCAGCGCGACCCCGGTCAGCACCCGATGCCGCCGCCCCGACAGCAATTTCATGCACGCGCGCAGCGTCGCCTCATCCTCGACCTTGGGCAGGATCCGCCGCCCGACCGCGACGACCGTATCGGCGGCAAGCACCAGCGCGTCGGCATGTTTCGCGGCGACCGCCTGCGCCTTCTCGCGCGCCAGCCGCAGCGCATGGTCGCGCGGCAGCTCGCCCTTGGGCACGCTTTCGTCGACGTCCGCGGCGATCACCGCGTCCGGCACCACGTCAATGCGGGCAAGCAAGTCGAGACGGCGCGGGCTCGCCGAAGCGAGGACCAGCTTCATCCCGTGTAGCCGGGCGGTCCTGGGCGTCCGGGCATGAAGCGATAGGTGATCCGGCCCTTGGTCAAATCGTAGGGCGTGAGCTCGACCAGCACTTCGTCGCCGGTCAGCACGCGGATGCGGTTCTTGCGCATCTTGCCGGCGGTATGGCCCAAAATCTCGTGGCCGTTCTCGAGCTCGACGCGGAACATCGCGTTCGGCAGCAGCTCCACCACCTTGCCGCGCATCTCGAGTAGTTCTTCCTTGGCCAAAAGATCCTCAATCCTTGTCTGTCGAAAAGTCGCGGAGGCTTAGCGGCGGCGCGGCCAAAAGGGAAGGCGGGCGTCAGGACGGATTGTGTTTGGCGAGAAAGGCCTCGAGGCGGTTCATCCAGTCCTCCAGGTCCTTCGAGCTGGAAAAACTGTGCTCGCTGTCCTTGTAGAAGACCGGCGTCACGTTCGCCCCGGCTTTCTTCAATGCCTCGACCATCTTGTGCGACTGTTTCGGCGGCACGGTGCCGTCTTCTTCGCCGTGGCCGATCAACAAGGGCACCTTGAACCGGTCGGCGAATTTGATCGGCGAGACCGCGGTCAGCTCGTCCTCGGAGGGGAACTTCTTGCGAAACTCGCGAAAATAGCGCGTCGCCGAGAACAGCTTGCGGTCGTAGCGCATCATGCCCGGCAAGTCCGATGGCCCGGCCCAGCTGACCGCGCAGCGGTAGCGTTCGGGATTGCGGATTGCGCCCCACATCGCGGCGTAGCCGCCATAAGAAAAGCCGACGATACAGATCCGCTTCGGGTCGACCTGGCCGGACTTCGCCAGCCAGTCGACGCCATCGTCGAGATCGTCCTGCATCTTCTTGCCAATCTCGCCGTAGCCCTTCGCGACGAAATCCTTGCCGAACCCGGTCGAGCCGCGAAATTCAGGTTGAAGGACGGCGTAGCCGCGGTTGGCGAGCAGCTGGACGAAAGCGTCATATTCCCAGTCGTCGCGGGCGAACGGGCCGCCGTGCGGCATCATGATCAACGGCAGGCCTTTGGCCGCGCGGCCGCGGGGCAAAGTGAGGTAGCCGCGGAGGGTCAGCCCGTCGCGCGCCTGGTACCGGATCGGCTTTACCGTCGCGAGCTGCTCCGGGTCGATGCTCGGATAGAGTTCGACCACCGGATGCATCTGCAACGAGGTTCGATCGAGCAGGAAATAGCGGCCGGGATCCGCTGCGGAGGACGAGCGGACCAGCACCCGCTTCTCGTCACGGGACCAGCCGACCGGTCGGTTGATTGCGGTCGGAATGGCGTCGTCGAGCTTCTTCTGGAGCGCCTTCATGTCGGCGTCGATCCAGAAGACGTGCGAACGATCGTCCTGATACTCGACGGCATTCACCTCGCCAGTGAGCGCGTCATAGGTGACGTCGTCGAGATCGACTTCGGGATGTTCAAAGATCGCTTCGCCGACCGTCTGCGATTTCAAATCATATTTGTACAAGCCGAAGCGGCCGGTTCGTTCGTTGGTGATCACCCAGCTGTGATCGCCGCGAAAGATGAAACGATCGACGGTGCTGTCGTCGTCTTTCGGGAACTTGCCGCGGATGGCGCGGAGTTTCTCTCCGGCCTTGTCGCGATACCAGATGGTCCAGCGCGAGCCTTCATAGGACATGCCCGCGCGGACGACCCCGTTTTCATCGGCATACCAGTCCCACACGTCGGGTTTGGACCGCTCGACGACAATCGCGTCCCCGGTGGCGAGGTCGACGCGTTTGACCGACGGATAGGATTGCACATCGTCCTGCCCGGCGACCAGCGCCCAGCTCCCCGTCGGGTCGGTATAGAGAACATCGCCGGCGTAAATGCCCCGGCTGCGGCGATCGGCGACCCGGGACGCACCCGAATCGACGTCGATGGCGATCAGCCGCCGAAATGGAAATTCGTAGCCGTTGATCTCGGAAACGGATTGAACGGTGAGAAGCAGGCGCTTGTTGCCCGCCCAGGTCAGGCCCGCGACCGAAAATTTGCCAATGGGAATCCCGCGCGCTTGCGCCAGCGGGTGATCCGCATCGAGAATTACGAGGGTTGTTGCGCCATCCGCGGTCTTGCGCGCGGCAATGCGGTGGCCGTCCGGCGATAGCAGCGGCCGGTACATGTCGGGCAGCGCCGCAAACTTGCTCACCGGGATCACTTTCGGCGGAGGCGCCTTGACGTCCTCGGCCGACACAGGTCCGGCGCCGCTGGCGGCAAGCGCCAGCGCACCGAACAACCAAGTTTTACGCATTCCACCCCCCTGACTCGGCGGGTCCCAAGCTAACCATCCGGAAGCGAAAGAAAAGCGCGCTAAATCGTCAATATGGTGGAGCCAGTCGTTTTTCGCGCCTCAAGTTGCCGATGCGCCTCAGCCGCGTCCTTGAGTGCGAAGCGTTGCTTGACCTCTATCTTCACCTGCCCGCTGGTCACGACCTCGAACAGCTCGCTCGAGGCGGTCTCAAGCTCGGCCCGGGTGGCGATGTAATGATAAAGCGTCGGCCGGGTGAGGAACAACGAGCCCTTCTGGGCGAGGAGCCCGGGCGGGAACGGGTCGACCGGGCCCGAGGCATTGCCGAAGCTGACCATCATCCCGCGCGGCGCCAGGCAATCGAGCGAATGCATGAAGGTGTCCTTGCCGATCGAATCATAGACCACCGGCAGCTTCGCGCCGCCGGTGATGCGCGCGACCTCGGCGACGAAATCCTGCCGCGTGTAGACGATCGGATGGTCGCAGCCGTGGGCCCTCGCGAGCTCGGCCTTCTCGTCGCTGCCGACCGTGCCGATGACCGTCGCACCGAGTGCCTTGGCCCATTGGCAGACGATCAGCCCGACCCCGCCGGCGGCGGCGTGGATCAGGATCGTCTCGCCCGGTTCGACCCGATGGACCGAGCGCAGCAGCATGTGCGCGGTCATGCCCTGGAGCATCATCGCCGCCGCTTGCTCGGACGAGATCGAATCGGGCAGTATCACCAGCCGCTCGGCGTCGATCAGCCGTGCCTCGGCATAGCCGCCGACCGGCCCGGCATAAGCCACGCGATCGCCCGGCTTGAGGCTCGCGACACCGTCGCCGACTGCCTCGACCACGCCCGCGCCTTCGACCCCGGGGATGAACGGCAGTGGCTGCGGATAGAGGCCGGTGCGGTGATAGACGTCGATGTAATTGAGGCCGGCGGCTTCCTGCCGGAGCAGGACTTGGCCGGGGCCGGGTGCGTCTACCGCAACCTCCTCCCACTGGAGGACTTCAGGGCCGCCGGCCTGGTGGATGCGGATGGCGTGGGTCATGCGCGCCAGATGGGTTGAGCCACGGGCAAAGAAAAGCCCCGCCTCGGCGAACCGAAGCGAGGCCTCCCCTTTTAACCGTGGAGCGTCGCTTAGTGGACGCCGCCGCCCGCCAGCGCCGCCAGCAACAGCAAGGCGACGATGTTGGTGATCTTGATCATCGGATTGACGGCCGGACCGGCGGTGTCCTTGTAGGGATCGCCGACCGTGTCGCCGGTCACCGCGGCCTTGTGGGCTTCGCTGCCCTTACCGCCGTAATTGCCGTCTTCGATATACTTCTTGGCATTGTCCCATGCGCCGCCGCCCGAGGTCATCGAGATAGCGACGAACAGGCCCGAGACGATCACGCCGAGCAGCAACGCGCCGAGCGCTGCAAAGCCCGAGGCCTGACCGGCGACCCAGGTGATCACGTAGTAGACGGCGATCGGGGCCAGCACCGGCAGCAGCGACGGGATGATCATCTCGCGGATCGCGGCCTTGGTGACGAGGTCGACGGTACGGCCGTAATTGGGACGCGTGGTGCCTTCCATGATCCCCGGATTGTCGCGGAACTGCGCGCGAACATCCTCGACCACCGCGCCGGCGGCGCGGCCGACCGCGGTCATGCCGAAGGCGCCGAAGCTGTACGGTAGCAACGCGCCGAGCAGCAGGCCGACGATGACGTACGGATTGGACAGCGAGAAATCGACCGCCACGTTGGGGAAGAATTCCTTCAAGTCGGTCGTGTAGGCGCCGAACAGCACCAGCGCGGCGAGCGCGGCCGAGCCGATCGCATAGCCCTTGGTCACCGCCTTGGTCGTGTTGCCGACCGCGTCGAGGGCGTCGGTGCGGGTGCGCACGTCCTCCTCGAGCCCGGCCATTTCGGCGATGCCGCCGGCGTTGTCCGTGACCGGACCGTAGGCGTCGAGTGCAACGACCATGCCGGCCATGGCGAGCATCGCGGTGGCGCCGAAGGCGACGCCGATGACGCCTGCGAGCTGGTAGGCGGCGATGACCGCAATCACGATCGCGATCGTCGGCAGCGCGGTCGATTCAAGGCTGATCGCCAGGCCCTGGATGACGTTGGTGCCGTGGCCGGTCTGCGACGCCTTGGCGATGCTCTGGACCGGGCGGTAGTTGGTGCCGGTGTAATATTCGGTGATCCACACCAGCAGGCCGGTGAGACCGAGGCCGATCAGCATGCAATAGAACAGCTTCATGCCGGTCAGCGCGATGGTGGCGCCGCCGATACCCGGGATGGTTGCGACGACGGCGTTCATGTCGCCGAGCACATATTGGGTCGCCGGATAGGCGATGATCGCGCCGAGCACGGCCGAGGTCCAGAAGCCCTTGTAGAGCGCGCCCATGATCGAGCCCTTGCCGAGCCGGACCATGTAGGTGCCGATGACCGACGTGATGATGCACACGCCGCCGATGATCAGCGGCAGGCTCATCAGCTTCATCAGCATGTCGGCATCGCCGCCGGTGACGGTCAGCGCGATCGACACCATGGTGATGCCGAGCGTCACCACATAGGTCTCGAACAAATCGGCGGCCATGCCGGCGCAGTCGCCGACGTTGTCGCCGACGTTGTCGGCGATGGTCGCGGGGTTGCGCGGATCGTCCTCAGGAATTCCGGCTTCGACCTTGCCGACCAGATCGGCGCCGACGTCGGCGGCCTTGGTGAAGATCCCGCCGCCGAGACGGGCGAAGATCGAAATCAGCGAAGCGCCGAAGGCGAGGGCGCCCAGCCCGGTGGTGACGACTCGGTCATTCGGCGCGTGGCCGGCGACCGCGGTCAAATAATAGAAGAAGACCGAGATCGCGAGGAGGCCGAGGCCGGCGACGAGCATGCCGGTGATCGCGCCGGAGCGGAACGCCATGGTCAGGCCGCCCTGGAGCGACGTCCGGGCCGCTTCGGCGGTGCGGACATTGGCCTTCACCGACACGTTCATGCCGACGAAGCCGGTCACGCCCGAGAGCAACGCGCCGATCAGGAAGCCGATCGCGGAAACCGCCCCGAGGAAATAGAACACCAGGGCCACGACGACCACGCCTACGATGGCGATGGTGCGGTACTGGCGGGCGAGATAGGCCCGCGCGCCTTCCTGGACGGCGCTGGCGATGTCTTGCATCCGCTCATTGCCGGCGGGCGCTTTCAGCACCTGCATGGTGGTCAGAATCCCGTAAAGGACGGCGATCACGCCACAGGCAATGGCGATCAAAAGCAAATTCATCTGGTTTCCCCGTTCGCGGTAAGCAGAAAGGCCGGAGCGCGGGTGCGCGTCCGGCGTTAATCGCGCCCCTTTATGAGGCGCCGCTCAAGCTTGCAATATTTAGTGGAGCAGCAGCGCGAAGGTCATGCCGGAGGCGAGGCCGCTAAGTCCGATCAGCCACTGGCGGAGCGTCACTGCTGCGATGTTCATGCCCCAGCCTTTCCGGCAATTCGACTGCCCGGCCATTGTTCACCACCCGGATTTCCGGCCGGCCCTTGGTCAAGCTGCCAACGCAGGCCATCGTCGTCCCGGACGGTAAAGAAAGGGTTAAGGGATCGAGCCCGGCGGGCAGCGCCGCGAGCAGCGCATAATCGTCGCCGCCGGTCGCCGCGAACAAGCGCGCCTCGAGATCATTTCCGCGGGCCGCAATGAACGCTTCGGACAAGTGGATGTCGGCAAGGTCGATGTCGGCGGCGCAGCCGCTCGCCTGCGCCAGCCGCAGCGCATCGAGCAGCAGGCCATCCGACACGTCCATCATCGCCTTGGCGTGCGGCGCGAGCGCCTGCCCTGCCGCGAGCAAAGGCACCGGGCGGCGGTAGACGTCGACCAAAGGCCCGATCGCCTTGGGATCATCGAGCAATTGCGCCAGCCCCGCGGCGGATTCGCCGATGGTGCCGATCAGCCACAAGCGGTCGCCAGGCTCGCCGCCGGCGCGGTTGGGTACGCGCACCCCGGCATGGCCGATCGCCGTCAGCCCGAGCACCCGCGGCGCGCCATCGGGCAGTGCGATCGTATCCCCGCCGATCAGCGGCAGCGTGTAGCTTTCGCACGCCGCTTCGATGCCGGTGATGAACTCGTCCTCCCACTCGCTGTCGCCGGCGATGGTCAGCGACAGCAACGCCACCGCCGGGGCCGCACCCTTGGCGGCGAGGTCGGACAGATTGACGGTGACCAGCTTCCACCCGACGCTCGCCGGCGGGTCGAAGGGCAGGAAATGCACGCCCTCGGCGATGCTGTCGTGGGTGATGACCAGGCCGTGGAACACGGCGGCGTCATCGAGCAAGCCGCGCGCCGCCTCATGCGTCGCCGAGCGCCGCAGCCGTTCAATGACCTCGGATTCGCGCATCAGTCTGCGCGCGCCGGCCGCGCCTCTTTGGCAATGGCGTCGAGTAGGCCATTCACGAAGCCGCTCTCGCGCTTGTCGAAAAAGGCATGGGCGACATCGACATATTCGGTGATGACGGTGGCCACGGGGACGTCGGGCCGCGCGATCAGCTCATAGGCCCCGGCACGGAGGATGGCGCGCATCGGCCGGTCGAGCCGCTCGAGCGTCCAGCCTTCGGCCAGCCGCTGGCTGATCAGCTCGTCGATCTCCGCCCGCCGGGCGTCGGTGCCGGTCACGATGTCGTCGAAGAAGTCATGCTCGGCCGCATGATATTGCGCGTCCTCGATGGTCGCGCCGAGGCGGTGATCGTGGAACTCGGCGATCAGCCGGGCGAGGGGCGTGCCCTCCATCTCCTGCTGGTACAGCGCCTGCACCGCGGCAAGGCGCGCGGCGGAACGCGAACGGGAACGGGCTTGGGTCATGCCGCCGGGGCACTAGCCTTTGCGACCTCGGCAAGGAAGGGTGCGAGCGCGGCGACGACTTCGCCGGGTGCTTCCCAGGGGACGAAATGGCCGGCCTCGGGGATGCGCGCGATGCGCAAATCCGCAACTTGCTGGTCGAGGCCGTCGAGCTGGAGCGGGAGCAGCGCCGGGTCCTTCATCCCCCACACGACGAGGGTCGGGACCTTCATTTTGGGGAATGGCCGGCTGACCCAGTCGGGCGCGGCGGCATTCTCGCCCGGTGCCGGGACGACCAGCTTCGACCCGCGATACCAGTTGAGCATCGCGACCATCGCCCCGGGCCGCGACCAGTCGGCGATGTAGCGCTGTTTCTCGTCGTCCGAGACGATCGCGAGGTCGACGTGGCGGCTGAACGATTTGTCGAAGAAGGTGTCGTAGCCCATCGCTTCGATCGACCGCTCGAAGCCGGGAATGCGAAACGCATTGATATATTGCGAGGCCTCGCGCTGGGCGGGATCGTCGATCAGGCTCTTCTGGAAGATCAACGGGTGCGGTGCGTTGATCACCGCTAGCCCGATGAGCCGGGGATCGCCGCTGAGCGCCGCCGGCCAGCTAATCGCCCCGCCCCAATCGTGGCCAACCAGAGCGAAGCGTTCGAGCTTCAGCGCCTCGGCGAGCGCGAAGATGTCGCCAACCAGAGCGTCGGTCCGATAGGCGTCGGCCTCCTGCGGCCGGTCCGATGCCCCGAACCCGCGCTGGTCGGGCATGACCAGGAAGAAATCACCCTCGAGCTTGGGGGCGATGTCGCGCCAGGTGCGGTGCGATTCGGGAAAGCCGTGGAGCAGGATCACCGCCGGATTTTTCGGATCGCCGGCCAGCGCGACATTGAGCGTGACCCCGGTGCTGAGCGCGACCTGGCGGAATTCGCTCACGGGTAGCTGACCGTGAGCGGGACCTCGGGCAGCGGGATATACTCCTGGTCGTCGCCGGGAATCGACGGGAAGCGCTGCTCCTTCCAGTCGGCCTTGGCCTGGTTGATCCGGTCGCGCGACGACGAGACGAAGTTCCAGAACACGTGGCGCGGCGTACTGAACGCGCCGCCGCCCATCAGCATCACCTTGCCGCCGGTCGCGCTCGACAGGCGCGCGGCATGGCCCGGCCGAAGCACGTACAGCGTGAACGGGTCGAGCGTCTGGCCATCGAGCTCGGCCGCGCCGCCGACCACCATCACCGCGCGCTCGTCGGCCCCGGCATCGATCGGGATCGCGCCCAGCGCATCAAGCTCGATGTCGGCGTAGATCGTTGGCGAATGTTGCGGCGTCGCGGCGGTCGCGCCCCACAATGTGCCCATCAGCACCCGCGCCGAGGCGCCGCTCGCCTCGACCAGCGGCAGGCCGTCGCCGGGCACGTGGTCGAACGCCGGATCGGCCTCCTCCTGGCCGTCGGGCAGAGCGAGCCAGGTCTGCATGCCATAGAGGCTCGGGCCATCCGCCCGGAGCGCGGCCGGCGAGCGCTCGGAATGAACGATCCCGCTGCCCGCGGTCATCAGGTTGATCGCGCCAGGCTCGATTACCTGGTGCGATCCGATGCTGTCGCGATGCTCGATCGCGCCCTCGAACAAATAGGTCACGGTGGCGAGGTTGATGTGCGGGTGCGGACGCACGTCCATGCCTTGGCCGGCGGGCAGCCGCGCCGGCCCGAACTCGTCGACGAAGATGAACGGCCCGACCATCGTTCGCTGCTTGCCCGGCAGCGTCCGGTGAACCTTGAACGCACCCAGGTCGTGGGTCACCGGGGCGATTGTCTGGAGGAAGGAATCGTCGGCCATGCCGCCGCCCTAATCCCTTCCGCTTTGGCGCGAAAGATTACGGTTCGTTCATCTGGGATTCATTGCGCAAACGCATTGAGCGAGCCTTCCGATCGGGGCCGTGGGGAGTGCGGCTCCAATCCCAGCGTGAACCTATCGCTGCTCAGGCGGCGCGCTTCTGCGTGTCCTGTGCCCGGGCTGCGCCGTCGGCCGGAATCGGCCAAATATTGCGGCTCGGACTGTCCTTCCGTCCGCCGAAAAAGGGGAATAAAATTAATGCGTTGTTTGCTTGCTGCCACCGCTCTCACCCCCGTGGCCCTCGGCGTTCTCGCCACTCCCGCTTTCGCTGAAACTCCCATCAGCACCCCGATCACCACCCCGGTTTTCACCGGCACCGCCAATGACGACATCCGAATCACCTCGACCGGATCGGTCAAGCCGACCAGCGGCGCCGCGGTCACCATCAACAGCAACGACAGCGTCAAGAATGAAGGCACGATCGCGATCACCGGCGCGAACGATTCGACCGGCATTCTCGCCAACACCAATTTGACCGGCGACATCACCAACACCGGCACGATCACCATCGACGAGACGTTCACGCCGACCGACACCGACAATGACGGCGACCTCGACGGCCCGTTCGCCCAGGGGACCAATCGCTTCGGCATTCACGTCCTTGGCGGCGGCACGTTCATCGGCAACGTCGCCAGCAGCGGGACCATCACCGTCGAAGGCAATCAGTCGGCCGCCATCGCGATCGACAGCGCGCTGACCGGATCGATCAGCCAGACTGGCACCATCAACGTCATCGGCAACGACAGCTTCGGCATCAGGGCCGGCAGCGTCAGCGGCAATGTCGCGCTCACCGGCGGGACCATCAAGGTCCAGGGCGCCAACGCGGTTGGCGTCGCGCTCGACGGCAATGTCGGCGGCTCGGTCTCCATCCAGAATTCGGTGAGCGTCACCGGCTACCGCTCGACCGTCGCCCCGGCCGACCCGTCCAAGCTCGATGCGGACGATTTGCTGCAGGGCGGCCCCGCGGTGCGCATCGCCGGCAATGTCGCCGGCGGAATCATCTTCGATGCCGCGCCGCCGGATCTCAGCACGACCGACAATGACGAAGACGATGACGGCATCGTCGACTCGCTCGAAGGCACGGCGAACATCATCAGCTTCGGCGCCGCGCCCGGAGTTGTGATCGGCTCCGCCAATGCCGACACCACGATTGGTGCGTCGGCGGCGTCAGCCGACGGCCATGGGCTCGTCATCAAGGGCACCATCGCCGGATCGGGCATTTACAAGAATATCTCGGCGACCGGGCTGTCGATTGGCGGCCTCGGCCACAACGTCAACATCGCCGGCGGGATGACCGTCACGGGCAACGTGCTCGCCAGCGCGGTCGAGGCGAATGCGACCGCGCTCAAGATCGGCAGCGGCGCGTCGGTGCCGGAGCTCAAGATCAGCGGCTCGATCCAGGCGCAGGGCGCGGGAACCGATCCGACCAGGGCGCAGGCGATCCTGATCGAAGCCGGTGCCAACGTCACCACGATCCGCAACAGCGGGATCATCCAGGCCGTCCGTTCGGGCACCGCCGGGACCGCGGCGGCGATCGTCGACCAGGCGGGCACTGTCACCCTGATCGAGAACAGCGGCACGCTCGGCGTCAGCAACGCGGCCACGCTAGGCGACAAGGCGATTGCCTTCGACCTGGCGGCCAACGCCTCGGGCGTGACGGTCAGGCAGATCGCCGCGGCAAGCGGCAAGCCGGACCCGACGATTTCGGGCGTGATGCAGTTCGGCAGCGGCAGCGATACGCTCGATGTCGCCGACGGAACGGTCACCGGCGCGGCCAAGTTCGGGCTCGGCAACAATCAGCTGAAGCTCTCGGGCGACGCCGCCATGACCGGCGCCGTGACCTTCGGCGGCGGCACCGACAGCATCCAGCTGGCCGGCACCTCGGTGCTCACCGGCAATGTCGATTTCGGCGGCGGTGCCGACACGATGGCGCTGACCGGGACTTCGGCGTTCCACGGCACGCTCGCCAACAGCGCCGGCCTCGGCGTCAACGTCGGTGCAGGTTCAACCTTCGACGTCACCAACCTTGGCACCGTCAACCTCGCGTCGCTGACCACCGGTGCCGGCTCGACCATCGGCGTCAGCCTCGACCAGGGGGCCAATGCGGTCACCTTCTTCAACGTCACCGGCGCCGCGGATTTCGGCACCGGCACCAAGGTCCAGGTCAACCTGCTCAGCGTCGGGGGTGTCGCCGGGGCCTACAAGATCATCCAGGCCGGGTCGTTGACCGGCTCGGCCAATCTGTCGGCGTCGCTTACCGGGCTGCCGTTCCTGTTCGGCACCAGCCTGATCACCAGCACGCCGGGCGAGGTCTCGCTCAACGTGCGGCTCAAGACCGCCGACGAACTCGGCTTGAACGCGTCGGAAGCGAGCATCCTCAACGCGGTCATCGGCGCCGCAGATTCGGACGCGCCAGTCGCCGGCGTGTTCCTCAGCGCCGCCGACAGCGAAACGCTACGCGCATCGCTGCAGCAGATGCTGCCGGAACATTCCGGCGGGGCGTTCGAGAACGTCACCAAGGGCTCGCGCCTGATCGGCCAGATCCTCGCCGATCCGCGTCCGCCGGTGATCGGCGAGAGCGGCCTGGGCATGTGGGCGGAGCAGGTGACGTTCGGCACCAGCAAGTCGATCGGTAATACCTCGTCCTACGATATTGTCGGCTGGGGCGCGGCGATGGGCGTCGAACGCAGCCTCGGCGGCGCCGGCAGCATCGGCCTGTCGCTCGCTTATTTGACCGGCAAGGACACCAAGCACGACAACGAACTGATGAGCCATCAGTATGAAGGCGGGCTCTACTGGCGGGCGAATTTCGGCCGCCTGCACGCCTTTGCTCGGGGAACCGCGGCCCACATCAGTTTTGACGGTACGCGGGTGTTCAGCGGCCTCGCCGATGGCGAGGGCGTGACCCGCTCCGCCGAAGGCAAATGGACCGGCAAGCTGTACTCCGCGAGCGGCGGCCTCTCGTACGAGATCCGCAGCGGCCGCTTCACCGCCCGGCCGATCGCCCTGATCGAATATTACCGTCTCAAGGAGAAGGGCTACACCGAGACCGGTGGCGGCACGGCGTTCAACCTCACCGTCGACGGCCGCAGCAGCGACGAAGCGGCGGCGAGCGCGAGCCTCGCGCTCGGTTACGACTTCCTCGGCCGCGAGGCGGATGCCGACTGGCTACGGCTGGAGATCGAGGGCGGCCGCCGGCAGATCCTCAGCGGCTCGCTGGGCAAGACGGTGGCGCGGTTCGACGGCGGCCAGCCGTTCACTTTGACCCCGGAAGCGCGGACCGATGGCTGGCGCGGTGGCATCCGCCTCGCCGGCGGCGGCACCGGCATCACCATCTCCGGCGAAGTGAATGCCGAACAGCAGCAGGGCAACGCCTCGATCGGCGGCCGCCTCGGGCTGCAGTTCAACTTCTAAGGTGGAGACAGGAGGGGCGGCGGCGTCCGCCGTCCCTCATTCCCCCGGCGCGGTCGCGCGGATCGACAAAGCGTGGACCCGCTCGTCCATCAGCTCGCCGAGCGCGGCATAGACCAGCCGCTGGCGCTCGACCCGCGACTTGCCGACGAACGCCGGGCTCTCGATGACTAACGTGAAGTGGCTTTCGCCAGCGGGGTTGTAGCCGCCGTGCCCGCGATGGGCCTCGCTATCGTCGCGCAACTCGACTTTGGTCGGGGAAAGCGCCGAGCCGAGCCGCCGCCGCATTTCGGTTGCGACCGGGCCAGTAGCTGAAGCGTTCATCGCGCCTATATAATGGTGTTGAGCAAGCGAGGAAGCGTGGCGTCCAAACAAGGCAAATTGCACGGTCGGGTCGAAGGAGCGAGGGCGCTATGCGCAGTCCCCGGCTGCGGCGAGCCCGGCGAATATAAGGCGCCGCTGCAGCCCGCCAATTTCGACGGCCCGGGGAGCTGGCGCTTCCTCTGCCTCGACCATGTCCGCGAGCATAATTCGCGCTACAATTTCTTCGACGGGATGAGCCCGGAGGAGATTACCGACGCCCAATCGCCGCTCGCCGGCTGGGACCGGCCGAGCCGCAAGTTCGCCGCCAACGGCGCCGACCCGCCACCGCGCTGGAGCGACTTCACCGACCCCCTCGATGCCATCGCCGCGCGCTTCCCCCATTTGCGCGAAGCAGCAAAGCCGTCGCGCTTCGGGCGAGAGGAGCGGCGCGCGCTGGCCGTGCTCGGCCTCGGCGAGGACGCCGACCGGCACGCTCTGCGGCAGAGCTACTCGCACCTCGTCCGCCGTTATCACCCCGACAAGAATGGCGGCGACCGCAGCCACGAGCAGCGGCTGAGCGAAGTGATCGAGGCCTATCAATTGCTGCGCAAGTCGGCGGAGTTCGCGTGACTCATTTGCGGTTGTGGCGGTTCGACGTGCCGGCCCAGACCGAAGCGCGGTTCGTCGCCGCCTACAAGTCCGACGGCGACTGGGCGCGGCTGTTCGCGACGGCGCCCGGGTTCATCCGCACCGAACTGTGGCGCGAGGCCGACGGCACGTACCTCACCGCCGACCATTGGGAGTCGGCCGCGGCGTTCGAAAATTTCCAGGCCGGATCGGGCGACGCCTACCGCCAGCTCGACGCGCGGCTTGAAGGCATCGCCGGAATCGAGACTTTCCTCGGCGCGTTCGACCTCGTCGACTAGTCGCGGTCGGGGGCACCGTAGGGGAAGTGGGGCCGGTAGGGACGTGCGTCTTCGACACAACGGCTGACCGGCGGCAGCGCCAACAGCTCGGCGCGCAGCGCGGCGAGGCGCGGGCAATCCTCGGGGATCGGCTCGACCCAGTCGGCATAGAACAATGACGGCGCCGCCGCGCATGTCACCAGCGAGACGTGCGGGGGCAATGCGTTTTCCGCCAGCCAGCGCTCGAGCCAGGCGTAGGCGCGCCGCAGCCCCGCTTTGCCGGCCGCGACTTCCGGTGCGTAGGGTTCGTCCCTCAAGCCACCGGCTCCGGGATCGTCCTTGTCGACAAAGTAAGCGGCGATGACCCGTTGCATGTTGCCCATCACATACTGGTCGAACACGCGGTCGATCATCCGCGTCACCACCGCCTCCGCCGGGTCCGCGGGGATGAGCGGAGCGGGGCCGGGATGGTGCACTGCCAAATGCTCGACGATCGCGCTCGTCTCGACGACGATGGCGTCGCCATCGGTCAGCACCGGGAACTGGCCCGACGGGTGTGCCTTGCCGGTGAAGCTCTCGAACTTCGGCACAGACGGATCGATTTCGCGGAACTCGAACGGTGTCCCGTTGGCGTACAGCGCGATCAACGCTTTCCAGGTGTAGGACGAGAACGGGTGCCCGTAGAGCTGGAGGCTCACCAGGCTCCTTCCTTGACCTTCTCGCGCCGCGCCACCTCTTCCTCGCTCGGCGGCTTGGTCTCCATCGTCCCGGTCGGCACTTCGCCGGCCGGCTCATAGCTGGCGATGGACACGCCCTTGGGCGAGAAGAAGTGGTCGACCAGCTTGAGCGCGCCAGGCTTCTCCGACCCGTCGAAGATCCGTTTGCCGTTGCCCAGCAGGATCGGAAAGGTGATCAGCATCAGCCGGTCGATCAGCTTAGCCGACAGCAACGGCGGATAGAGCGTGCTGCTGCCCTGGATGAGCAGGTCGCGGCCGTCGGTCTGCTTGAGCTGCGCGACCGCGTCTGCCGCATCGCCGTTCCCGACCTTGTGGCTGTTGTCCCACTCCAACGGCTCGTCGGAATGGGTCAGGACATATTTGTTGATGGCCTGGAATTTGGCGCCGATCGGATCGTCCTGGTTATACGGCCAGTAAGCGGCGAAAATGTCGTAGGTCCGCTTGCCCAGCAGCAGGTCATAGTCGCTCATGATGAGCTGCTCGAACGGGCCCATGTCCGGATCCCAGAACGGCGCGACCCAGCCGCCGAGCTTGAAGCCGCTGGTGCGGTCCTCATCGGGTCCACCCGGCGCCTGCATCACGCCGTCGAGGGAAATGAAGACCGCACCAGTCAGCTTACGCATTGACGGCCTCGCCCTTCAGCGCCGCTTCGATCTTGGCGACGTCGATCTTGCCCATCGTCATCATTGCCTCGAACGCGCGCTTGGCGGCGGCCTTGTCGGGGTTGTCCATCGCCTCAAGCAGCACGCGCGGCGTGATCTGCCATGAGAAACCCCATTTGTCCTTGCACCAGCCGCACGCGCTTTCCTCGCCGTCATTGCCGACGATCGCGTTCCAATAGCGGTCGGTTTCCGCCTGGTCTTCGGTGACGACCATGAAGCTGACCGCTTCATTGGGCTTGAAATTGGGGCCACCGTTGAGGCCGACGAACGACTGGCCGAGGACGGTGAACTCGACCGTCAATTCCTCGCCTTCATGCCCGCCGGGGAAGTCGGTCGAGGCATTGTGGGCGGGTCCGACGCGGGTGTCGGGGAACACCGTGGAATAGAATTCCGCGGCTTTGCGGGCTTCGCCTTTGTCGAACCACAGGCAGGTGGTGAACTTGTTCGCCATGTCTTTCTCCTCTCGAATCTGAAGTGTTTGCGATCGCGCCTAGGCGCCGCCGACGAGCGCGAATTCCGCGCCCTGCGGATCGGTCCCGATGATGATGAAATCGCCGGTCGGAACCTGGTGCGGACCCATGTTGATGGTCCCGCCATTTTTCTCGGCGATGTCCTTGGCGGCGGCTATTGACGGGACGCGGAAATAATAACGCCACCTGGGCTGCTGGCCCGGCATCACCCCGCACAAGGCGCCGATCCGCGTTCCGCCTTGGGCGAGGAAGCGATATTCGCCCATCTCGCCCATATCCATGAACTCGGAATCATCCCATCCGAACCGGTCGCTGTAGAAGGCGCGGGCCGCGGCCGGATCGGTTGTCGACAGCTCGTTCCACGACACCCGTTGCTGCTGGTCGGGCGAAAAGACGTCGCTCGCCTGCTTCTCCTGGCCCGCCGGCGGGATCGGCTTCATCACATAGAATGGCGCGCCCTGCGGATCGGTGACCATGGCGATACGGCCGACGTTGGGGACGTCCATCGGCCCCATGATCTTGGTCCCGCCGGCCTGCTCGATCGACGCGATTGCAGCGTCGGTATCGTCGACATTGATGTAACCGAGCCAGATCGGCCGGGCGCCGTGCTGCTGCATTTCATCGGTCAGCGGCAGCACGCCGCCGGCGGACTTGCCGTCGGACCGGCCGATCATCCGATAGCCGGCAAATTCGGGTGCGCCTTCGCTGATGTCCCAGCCGATCAGCGCGTCGTAAAACGCCTTCGCGCCGTCGGTATCCGGGGTCATCAGCTCGTACCAGATGAACGCACCCACCGGGTTCGGCTGGTTGTCATTGGTCGAGGTCGTGGCTTCAGCGTCTCGAACATCACTCATGGTTCGATCTCCTGGTTTTCAGACTTGAACCGGCACGTCAGGCGGTGACGGGCGTCCGTGCGTCGGCCGTGTCGACGATCTTGTCGAACCCGCCCCAGAACATGCGCTTGCCGTCGAACGGCATGTCGCCTTCGGGCTTCAGGCTCTCGTCGGACATGATCTTGCCCCACGCTTCGTCACGGGTCGCCTTGTCGGGCCACTCGATGAACGAGAAGACGATGCCTTCGCCGTCCTCGGCCTTCACCGCGCGATAGAAGTCCGTGACTTCGCCTTTCGGGACATCGCTCGAAAAGGCTTCGACCACGCGGCTCGCGCCATGCTGGCGGAACACCTTGGCCATCTTGGCGGCGAGCTGCTGGTAGGCGTCGCGTTTGTCCTCGGGCACCGGGACGACGAATCCGTCGGTGTAAGCGCCGCCGGCCGAGCCTTCCTCGACGATGGCGTCAAACCCGCCAACGATCATGCGCTTGCCGTCGAACGGCATGTTCGCGCCCATTTCGGCCATCCGCGGATCGGTCCGGAACTTCTCGTTCGCGGCATCGCGCTCGGCTTTCGAGGGATATTCGAACCACGAGAAAACAACCTTCTCGTCGGCCTTGGCGTCGACCGCCTTGCGGAAGTCGGTGACCTTGCCTTCGGGCACGTCGCTGTCCCACGATTCGACCATCCGGCCGACGCCGACGCCCTGGACCAGGGGGGCGAACTCGCTCGCATGCTTGCGATAGCTGTCCCGATTGGCCTCGGGGACGGGGACGATGAAACCTTCAAAATAGGTCATGCTGTTGCTCCTTCGGGCTGGGGTTGGGGTTGCGGCTCATTGGCGGCGTAAACCGCCATCTGGTCGGCCAGTGCGCGCTGGAAGGCCGGCCGCGCTTCGGCGCGCTTCACAAAGGCGTCGAGGTTGGGGAATTGCGCGAC
>Ga0268265_10001355_pt1 | contig 20876 bp, 20 predicted proteins | sample KBSSwiS52_FD_190355 | JGI IMG/M metagenome (GOLD analysis project Ga0268265, IMG submission 190355) | Switchgrass rhizosphere microbial communities from Kellogg Biological Station, Michigan, USA - KBS Switchgrass S5-2 (SPAdes) (version 2) | ecosystem: Host-associated > Plants > Roots >... | reverse complement strand
ACCGCGACGGCTTCGAACGCGAACGCGTCAACGTACAACGCGCAGACGCAGGACGTGCCGACAGAGAACCTTTCCAGCTCGCGATTGAATGCGATCACGAGTCAAGACAGTCCGCTTATGCAGCGTGCGCGTCAGGAAGGCATGCTGCTTGCCGCTCGGCGCGGGCTGCAGAACTCTTCAATCGCTGCAGGTGCCGCGCAAGGCGCAGTGGTTGATCGTGCAACTCCGCTCGCTACGCAGGAAGCGGATCTCCTGCAGGGTCAGCGGCTCGCCAATCAGAACGCCAGCAACACTGCCTCGCAGTTCAACGCCGGTGCGCAGACTGATGTCAGCAAGTTCAATGCAGCGAACACGACCGATGTCAGCAAGACCAACGCCGGGTTGGCGACTGACACGAGCAAGCTCAATGCGCAGCTTGGCACTGATGTCTCGAAGCTGAATGCGCAGAACGCCACAGAGACTAGCCGTTTCAATTCGGAGACTGCCGCGCAGAAAGCGCAGCAGGATGCGCAGGCTGAGAATGCGATGCGCACCGCCGTGATGAATCAGAACGCGGAACTGAACAAGCAGTATCTGCAAGGCTCGCAATCAATTGACCTCGCCACGGTGCAAGCGCAGTACCAAGCGCTCATTCAATCGAACGCGTCTGCTGCGAATTTGTACAACACATATTTCCAGACGATTGCGCAGGTGATGTCGAATACGAACATGGACCCGTCGCGCGTTGCGCAGATCGTAGGGTCGTTGCAGCAGTCACTTGTGGGCGGCATGGATTTCTTGAATGCGATGGGCGGTGGTACGGCTCCTGGCGGCACAGCTCCGACAGGCGCGCCGGCATCAACAACTCCGACGACGGGTGCGACGACACCCACCGTTGGTGTGGCACCTCCAATTCGCATTCCTCGAACTCCAACATCAGGAACGCAGATTTTTAACGCCGCTGGCGGGGAAGCCGCCACGACAGGTACACTGAGCAATGCACGAAACGTGCTCGCCAATGGCTTTGCACAACAGCAAGCCATTGCGAATCCTGCACCGACGTCGACGCCAGCACCGGGCAGCGCTGACACCGTAGCCCCGTCCACGCCAGGACCGAGCGTGGGTGATGTGGCTGGCGTTCTGGGCACCGCGGCCAAGCTAGGCGGCAAGGTAGTAGGTGGCTCCCTAGGCGGCACGTTGGGCGCTGCGGGCAGCGGGCTCAGCGCGGTTGGTGACATTTCCTCGGGCAACTATCTGGGCTTGATTCGCGATGCCAACGGTGCGCTAAGTGCTATTCCGACCGCCGCGGGAAGTCTCGTAGGCACAGGGGCCGGACTGAGTTCCGGTGTTGCTTCAGGCGCTGCGGCCAACGCGGCACTCGGTGAAGCAGGCTTCGGAAGCGGGGCCGCTTCCGGTGCAAGTTCTGCTGCCGCTAGCGGCGCCGGTGCGAGTCTTGGAACGCTTGCGACAGGTGCAGGATACGCTGCAGCGGTCATCGCGGCCGGGCAACTGATTCACAAAGCATTCAATGCGAATGGTAGCGTGGATCGCAATCGAGCCAGCTTTGCGCAAGTAACGAATGACTGGGAGCAAGTGCCGCTGGCGCGAGTCGGCGCCAAAGGTATGTATCCAGTGACGGCGTACAACATCCCGAACATCGGATGGATTGCGATGACACAAAAACAGTACGATGATTTGGCGGGTAAATGGTACGGTGCAGTGTTTCATCCTGATGGCGATCAGGAAGGATGGCAGAAAAAGTTGCAAGATACGATCGCCGAGCTGAAGCCTCTAACTCAACAAGGCATTGATGAGCTGAAATCGAAGATGGGTGGCAGTTGGAACAACGACTCGATCAAGAAAGTATTGGGTGGCTGATTTTGGAGGTATTTCATGAGCTGGAAAAACGCAGCTAAATGGCTCGGAATTGCAGGCGCAACGTATCTCGGTGCCAGCGCGCTGAGCAATTCGTTGTTTGACACCAATTTCAAAACCATCGGCAACATGGATGGCGACAGTTGGCTGGGCGGAGACACCGCAAAGAACATCGGGGCCGCGCTCACCGCGGCTACGTCAGCCTCAAGCGCAGGCGGGAGCGGGCAGAGCACGCTCGGCAAAATCGGTTCAGGGCTGCTCGACTTCGCAAAGTCTGCGGGAGGCGGCACGCTCATTGCTGGCGCAGTCCAAGGACTCGCCGCGGGCAAGGCACAAGAGGAGCAGATCAAAGAGGAGCGCCGATACAAGCGCGCCTTCACGCCTGAAGAGATGGCACAGATGGGCGGTGCGCCTCTGAGCGGCACCGAAGCAGCTCAAGGCGGCTACGCCACGGGCGGGCATCTTGATCGTGCTCGACGTGTAAGCGATTTCATGAGAGACCGACGCGAGCCCGCGGTGCGACCGCCGCTCACGCCTGACCAACTGGCCGCGTACGCACGAGGAGGCTGATATGGCGATGCTGAGTAAAGCGAAGGCGCAAGTACCTGAAGAACAGGAGACGCCTGAAGATGAGGCTGCGGAAGCGCCGGAAGAACAGCAAGCCGAAGAGGACGCCGGTACAGAGCAACCGATGGAAGAGGGCGCGGATGTGGACACACCAGCGACAGATCCTGCCGAGGAATCTGCTGAAGGTGGCCTCAGCGATCAGCAACTGGGCGAGTACCAGAAGGCTGTCGACATGCTGCACAACGTGCTGTACAAAAATGAAGCCACTGGACGTGCCGTGCTCGCACAGATCAATGAGCAGGACAAAGTAGGTTCGCTTGCACGCGCCGGGGTGCTCATCATTCAGCAACTCGACAAGCGGCTGAACTTCAGTGATCCAATCATTCCGCTGGTGATTATCACAGTGGTAGACCGCTTGCTCGAACTGGCGGATCGTGTGAAGAAACTGGCGTACAGCGAGCAAGAGTCTGCGCAAGTTGTGCAGGCTGTGACTGCAGGAACCAAAGCGCTGTACGGTCAAAGTCCGCCACAAGGGACTGCGCCGCAAGGTCCTCCGGAAGAGATACCGCCGCAGTCGCAAGGGGGCCCAGTGCCTGCCGGGCCTGGACTTCCGTCGGCACCGCAGGCCGGTCCTGCTCCACAACCGGGAGGTTAAGACATGGGTAAATTGGCATTGTGGGGTGCAGTCGGTGGTATTGGCGCGGGCATGCAGCGGAACATCGACGAGGAGCGCAAGCAGCAAGCCGCGCAGCAAGCGCACGAGCGTGATATGGCGATCCGTAAGTTTGAGGCTGAAGAGGCCGCCAAGCGTCAGAGCACCGGCATTGAAGCTCAGAAGGGTATGCAGACTGAAGAGCTGGGTGCGCGTGAGAAGATGCAAGGCACCGAGGTTAGCGCACGCCAGAAGCTACAGGAGCAAGAGATCGAGGCGAAACAATCTGAGGGCGGAGAGGAGCGTAAGTTCCGCGGCAAGGAAGGCGCAGCGAACCGTGCTTCGGCCGAGAAGATCGCCGGCATTCGCGCATCTGCTGTTGGTGCGCGCGGCGCCGCGGGCAAGTCGCGTTGGCAGTTCTCCTCGCAGAAGACAGACGCGACGATTGATCCTGCAACGGGTCAGGTCATTCCTGGCAAAGCGCAGCAGGTGCTACGCGACACCAACAAGGGTCTGATGTTTGTAGCTTCGGGCGATCGTTTCCTGCTGCCGGACACGGACCCGGCCACTACGCGACGCGCAAAACCGGCTGCAGTTCAACGGTTGCTTGAGAATCCGGATCAAGCAGACAACTTTCTGGCGATGTACAAGTATCTACCGGCGCAATTCATTGCGCGTGAAAATGCGCGTGCAAACTACGTGGGTCCGACTCAAGCACCGACTGACGACTCCGCTTCTGCGGATCAACGCGAAGACGATTTCGAACCCGCACAGTAAGCGGTAACTGATAGGGTTCGAGCTGGCGCAAGCCCGCTGCACCCGGAGGACAAGAGCATGGCGAAAAATCTATTCGAGAAGCCAGAGTACGAAGACGAATCGCACCCAGAGCCACTCGTAACTGCTGAAGATCGCGCAGACCCAACGCTTGCCGGACTGACTGATGCTCAGATAGTCACTGCAAAAACCAACAATCTTTTTGCGGAGCCGGAGTACGAAGACGAACCGGCTGCGGCGACAGCGCCTCCGCCCGAGGACAAGAGTCTCTGGGAGACGTACAAGTCCCGAATCCAGGGCAACAAAGATGTTGCTTACGCTGCCGCGCAAGGTCTCGGCGGCGCGTTCAACAAACTGGCGGGGTCGGTCAGCACAGTGGCCGGCGCACTGCCTGTGGTGTATGACAGTCTCAACAGTCTGATTGGCGGCAAGACCAACACCGATGCGCAAGACGCATGGTTCCGCACGTTCGTCGACCCCGCAGTAAAGGCGCAGTCGGATTTCGAACTAGGGCCGGATGCTTCATTCAAAGAGAAGGCGACGCACGCCGCCAGCACAATGCTCGGTGTCATCTCGCAAATTGTTCTCACGGGCGGCGAGGCAGCGCCAGAAGCTGCGGCGACGTCTGCTCCCGGTGCCGTGGGGGCCGCAGTTCGAGGCGCAGCGGAGCACGGTGCCAAGGCAATGGCGGTGCCCGCGGTGTCAGACGCCGTGGACACTGGGCGTAAGGTCTACGAAGCCACCGGTGACGCCAACAAAGCCACTGCGGCGGCGCAGATGCAGTACCTCACTTCTACGCTGGGCGGTGTGGTGCCGCTCTCGGCACCCGGCAAGCTGGCGACTCGCGTCGTGGGCGGCGCGGTGTCCGGCGCGGTCACAGGCGAGACGTCGCGCGAGCTGATGAATACAGTGCTGCCCGAGGAGCTGCAGCAAGCCACCACGAAGTCCGATGTTGCGCTAGATGCGCTGGCGGGCGGCATGCTGGGCGGCGTGATGGGGCCGCGCGCCGCGCGCCCTGCCGAACGTCCAAACCCTCTGAGCGCGATCGAGGAGGCGTCCAGGCAGGCGGAAGCGCAGACGGCGGCTGAAGGCGGCGACTTGCTGGATCAGGCGCTCAGCGCCGCCCAGGCGCACTCTGAAACCACCAGCCATCACGCCAAGGCGTTCTACGAGCACAGCAACCAGATCGAGCGGGTGCGCATGGCCGACGAGGCGCGCGCTGAAGCGCTCGCCGCGGAAGAGCAGGCTCAACTCGAAGCCACCGCGCAGAAGCAAGCGCAGGTGGAAGCCAACGAACGCAGCCTTGCAGGGCAGGACGACTATCTCACCACAGAGCGTCCGCGCCCGGCCGACGAGAACATGAGCTTGGAACGTCCTAACGTCGCAGAGTTCCGACGCGTCGAAGCGGAACGTGCAGCGGCGAAAACGCGCGACACAGAGGCTGCCTATCGTCAACGTGCTGAGCAAGAAGTCACGAGCGCAGTTCGCGAGACGGGCGAACCGGTAACCACCGGCGAGTTCGAACCGGCGACGCTCGGCAGCGTCATGCCACGTGAAGTCAAGGAGCTTGGCCGCACGTCGGAACTGCCGAAGCGTCCTGTGAATTTGTTCGAAAAGCCCGAGTACGAGCCCCCGACAACGCTGGCAGAACGACGCGCGCTGCCCGCGCCGAAGCGTGCCCGCTTCGAGGTTGACACAGAGGGCCGCGCCCGTGCTGTGACTGAAGGCGAGCTGTCACAGCGCGCGGGCCCACCAGAAACCACGATCGCCCGACGGGCGGAACCTGTGGAGATTCCTGCCAAGCCGATCGTCGAGAAACGCACCCCGAGCTATGAAGAGATCAGCGCTGCCGCACACGAGGCTGCGACCTCGCCGCGCAACCAGCTCGCGGAACCCACAGAGGCGCAGCGCGAGGCCGGCAACTACAAGAAAGGCCACGTACAGATTCAAGGTCTCGACGTGTCGATCGAGAACCCGAAAGGTTCCGTGCGCAAGTACACTGGCGGCGAGCGCCAGATGCGCGACCACTACGGTTACGTGCGCGGCACCGAAGGCGCCGACGGAGACCATGTCGACGCATTCGTCGGCGAGCACCCCGAAAGCGACCGCGTGTTCGTGGTCGACCAGCTCCGTCCGGACGGCGGCTTCGATGAGCACAAGGCGCTCATCGGCTACCGCAACCGGCTCGATGCCGTGCGCGCATACAAGCGCAACTACCAGTCAGACTGGAAGGTCGGCCCGGTCTCTGAGATGAGCGTTGACGAATTCAAAACGTGGCTAAAGGAAGGTGACACCACGCGTCCGCTCAAGCCCAATGAGATCGCGCAGCCGTCGACCGAGACGGAGGTGAAGAACCTCGCACAACGCCGCGGGCAAAAGCTGCGGTTTCGCGAAGGCGACGTCACATACAAAGAAGAAGGCGCCAACAGAAAAATGCAACTTGAAGGCGCCGCGGGCATGCGAGCGGGCGAGGTCAGCGCTCGACGACGCGGTGACGTTGTTCAAGTCACCAGTGCAGAGATAAATGAATCGCTGCGCGGCAAAGGCCACGGCGTACGCATGTACGACCAACTTGCGCAGCGCGCCCATGAAGAAGGTAAGCCGTTAGTCAGCGACACTGTTGTATCGCCTGAAGCTGCGCGCATGTACAAAGCGCTTGAGCGCAGAGGTTACGACGTTCGGAAAAACGATGTCGAAGTAACGGCTGACGGATATCTGCACAGCACGGACACACGTCCCGTATTCGAAGTGCATCCGAAAAAGTACCGTGCCCCTGCCGGGTATAAAATCCGTAGATTCGCTGAAGGTGAATACGAAGCCCTTGACAGCACCGGCAAACGAATTGGCGACTTCGCAACAGAAGGTGAAATTCCGGCCTGGGTGCATGTTGACGAAGCGCACAGGCGCAAAGGGATTGCATCTGCACTGTTTGAGGCTGCGAAACAAGACTACCCAGAGATGCACCACGGCACTACTCAAACACCGCTAGGAAAGCTGTGGGCTGAAGGACGGCAAAAGAAACTTCGAACTCGTGAAGGCACTGGCACGCCCCCGGTGGGGCGCAGCACCGATGAGATCAACCGCGCTGAAGTGAAGCACGGCGAGGTTGTTCGCGCTATCGAGCCGCTGAATCGTGAGATGCCTGAGATGAAGGCACAGGTACTGCGCAACCACACTGAGGCTCCCGCGTCAGTGCGCGCTGAGATTGAACACCTCGAACAGCAGGATGCGCGCGGTGTGTACGATCCGGAGACCGACACTGTCTACATCTTCAGTGACAATCACGATTCGCCAGAAGACGCACTGCGCACCGCTGTGCATGAAGGTGTCGCGCACAAAGGTCTGCGCCATCTCCTCACCAAAGACTTCGCGAAGACGATGGACGACATCCACACCAACGCAAAGGACAAAGCGTGGATCAAAGACTTCATGGAGCAACACGGGCTCAAAGACAGCAATCCGGAAGACCGCATCGTCGCCGCCGAGGAGTACGCGGCAAGCATCGCCGAGAGAATGTCTGATCCCTCCATCTTCCGAAAGGTTGTGGATGCAGTGCGTGTCGCGCTTCGTCGGATTGGCGCTGTGCGTGCCTGGACTGACGCCGACGTCAGTGCGCTTCTGCGCAAAGCGCGCACCGCGCTGCGCGACCGCAGCCCCCATGCGACGGATCGGTATGGTCATTTGCGCTTCGCCGAGAAAGGCTACGAGAAGCAGGCAGAGCGGCTGCCGGACGGGCATCCGCTCAACGTCTTCTTGAAGCAAGGCGCCACTGTGGAAGAACAAGCCAACTACAATCCCGGCTTTGTACGCTCACGGCTCGATGCCATCCGCGACTTTGGCGAGAACCACATCGAAGCTCTCCTCGGGGCGATTCCGCGGCGTAATCTTCCGGACTTTGTGGCGCCGGGCAAGATGAACTCCGCGAGCGCGTACGTGCGAGAGGCGGCGCGCATGGACGGTCGCCGCAATGAACTGCTCGTGAAAGCCGACAAGGTTGCAAACCGGTGGGTCAAGTTCATTCGCAGCAATCGCGATGATGCGCGCACGCTCGGCGAGTTGATGCATGCCGCCACGCTTGCAGGCGTTGAGCCTGCAAATGAATACCGTCCGAAGTATTCGTCGCCGGACACCCCAGAACAGCATGCGATCGAGCGACAACGCAAGCAGCAATGGCTGGCGCTGAAGAAGTTCTGGAACGCATTACCGGGCGAAGCTAAGGCGCTCTACATCGACGTACGCGACAGCTACGCCGCAGACCGCGATCTCGTCATGCAAGGGCTGCAGTCACGCATTGAGGCCACAGACGCTGACGGCAAGACGAAGCAATCGTTGCTGGCAGAGTTGCGTAAGAAGTTCGAAGCCGGTCGTGTGGAGGGGCCTTACTTCCCGCTTGGCCGTTACGGCAAGCACTGGGCAGTGGCAAAGGATGCTGACGGTACAGTCGTGTCGTTTACGCGATTCGAAAAGCCTAGCGAGCAACGGCAATGGCTGGCCGAGATGGAGAAGGCGGGATACAAAGTTGATGGCGGCGTGCAGATGCAAGATCGTGAGATGGCTCGGCGCATCGATCCGAATTTCGTCGCTAAGATCACGGACCTACTGCAGCAGGTGGATCCGGAGCTGGCAGACGAGGTGTGGCAGAACTACTTGCGCGCGATGCCGGAGATGAGCATGCGCAAGCACTTCATCCATCGCAAGGGGCGTCTCGGCTTCACGATGGATGCACTCCGGAACTTTGGATACCAGAAGTTCCACGGTGCGCATCAGATCGCGAAGCTGGAGCACATGCACACGCTCGAACGCCATCTGGAGCAGATGAAGGTTGAGGCAGTGGGGCTGAGCCGTACTCCGGAGGAGAAGTGGGCTGCTGCGGTGTCGAAGGAGTTCGACAAGCGGCACGAGTGGATGCGCAATCCCAAGGCATCCGGCATTGCCACAGCGCTCACATCGCTTGGATTCACGTACTACCTAGGCGCGTCTCCGGCGGCGGCGCTCGTGAACCTTACGCAGAATCCCATGGTGGCGTTTCCAACCCTAGCCGCCAAGTTCAACTGGACCGGGGCAGGAATTGAACTGACTCGCGCGAGCATGCAGTGGGCCGGTAGTCGCGGGCAGCTCGCGAATCGCCTGCGCGGTGACGAACGTCTTGCATTCGACGAGGCAAAACGCATCGGGCTCTTTGACAAGACGATGGCTCATGATCTTGCGCAGATTGGCGAGGAAGGCATGGACTACGGCAGCGCGCGTAACAAAGCTATGAATGCCGTCTCGTGGATGTTCCACCAAATGGAAGAAGGAAACCGACAGAGCACATTCTTGGCCGCTTACCGACTTGGACGCCGCAAGAACCTGAGCCACGAAGCTGCAATCGATCAGGCCGAAGACATCGTGTGGGATTCGCACTTCGACTACTCGAATACGAATCGTGCTCGCTACTTGCAGAGCGACACGGCCAAAGTTCTGCTCTTGTTCCGTCAGTACTCTGCCAACATGACTTACCGCCTTGCGCGAGACTTCAACAACAGCTTGCGCGGCGCGACTCCTGATGTACGCAAGGAAGCTCGTCGCCGGTTTGTCGGCATCCTCGGACAAACAATGCTATTCGCGGGTGCCTCGGGCATGCCACTCTGGTGGGCCGCTACGGGAATCATCAACACTATCTTCGGCGATGAAGACAAACCGTACGACGCCGAAGCTGAGATGCGTGCATGGATGACTGAGCACGCAGGCGAAAGCACGGCAAGTGCAGTGCTCGACGGTCCGGTAAGCGCTTATGGCGGCATGGCGCTGAACAGCCGTGTGGGGCTCAACAACCTTTGGGTGCAGGAGCCGCCGACAGGCATGGAAGGTAAGGAGCTTGCAAACTTCTATATCGGTCAGGCTGCCGGCCCGCTTGGCGGGCTTGTAACGCGAGCGTTCGATGCTGCGCAACCCGGCCCCGACGGGTTCGGTCAGCGCGGTTTGGAGAAGCTCACGCCGAAAGCATTCGCTGACGTATTGAAAGCGATCCGCTACGCGCGCGACGGTGTGACCAATGTTCGCGGTGATGTCGTCAAGCCTGCTGATCAGATCAGCAAGTACGATGTGTTCTTGCAAGGTATAGGCTTCACACCGTACGACGTGGCTCTGCAGAATGAGAAGAATCGCACTGTCAGTGCGTACAGTCAGCAGATCATGACGCGTAAAGCGTTCCTGAAAAGCAAGTTGTACCTCGCCGCGCATAACGATGATCCGCAAGGTGTCAAGGACACAATGCAGGAAATTCTGCAATTTAACCGTAAAAATCCTGGCGTAGCGATAAAAGCGAACGATCTTGTGTCGAGCGCAAAGGCAAAAGCAAAGTACAGCGCTGAGGCTGTAAATGGACTCCACGTCGAGCCCGGCTTGCGGTACCTTTACCGGAAGTTTGACTCGCAAAGGGAGGCGCAGGAGTGACACCAGACGTTGTACGAGCAGTGATGCCCAACTGCAAAGACCCTGTCGGCTGGGGCCTTTGCCTCATTGATACGTGTACGCGTTTCAAGATCAGCACTCCAGATCGACAGGCTGCCTTCCTCGCGCAGATCGCGCATGAGAGTCTGGAAACAACGCGACTCGAAGAGAATTTGCGGTACACCCCGGATCGCCTCAAAGCTGTCTGGCCGAAGCGATTCACCACAGATGCGCTCGCGACGAAGTACGCCAACAACTCACACGGGCTCGCCGATTTCATCTACGCGAACCGTATGGGCAACGGTGACGAGTCGAGCGGCGAGGGCTGGAAGTTCCGCGGTCGCGGACTCATCATGGCCACGGGCAAGGACTGGTACCGACGTCTCGCGGCGGTGCTCGGTGCGCCACTGCTTGACTGCCCTGACATGCTCTGCACGAAGCAGTACGGGTCGCTCAGCGCCGGCTATATTTGGGCGTCGATGGACCTTAATCCGTTGGCGGATGACCTACCTGATGATGACGATCAGGCGGACTTTTTTGCTATCTCTCGCCGAATCAACGGCGGAAAGACCGGGCTGGATGCCCGCGTCAAGTATTGGAAACGCGCTCGCGCGGCTCTCGGTCTCAAGGAGGTGTGACATGGGGTTCCTCGATTTTCTCCCGATCGTCGGCAAGGTCATTGACCGAGTGCTGCCGGACAAAGCTGCAGCGGACGCTGCGAAGCTGCGACTCGTCGAACTGACCCAACAGGGTCAGCTTGCAGAGTTAGAGGCCGACACGAAACAAGCGCTGGCTGCTGCGGACATCGTCAAGACCGAAGCTGCAAGTTCACACTGGCTTGCGAGCTGCTGGCGTCCTCTGCTGATGCTGACGTTCGGCGCGCTTATCGTGGCACGGTTCCTGGGCTGGACGGCATCCGGAATCTCCGAAGCTGAATACGTCAAGCTGTGGGACATCATTCAACTCGGCATCGGCGGCTACACCATCGGACGTAGCGTCGAGAAGATCGCGCCGGTTGTTGCAGGAGCGCTCAAAAAGTGACCACTCCGCAACACACCGCTGAATCACTCGCCGTCGTCAGTGGCAGCTCTGCTTTGGTGTCTTGGTTCGCAGATGCTATGCCCGTGCTGCAAGGACTCGCTGCTATTGCAGCGATTCTCTCGGGCTTCATGGCTGCCGCATGGGTGGCGTTCAAGTTCTACAAGGTTTGGAAAGCCGGACGTATGTGAATGACCAGCATCGCGTATCGCGACGGAGTCTTCGCGGCTGACAGCCGCGAGACTTGGGAGAGTGAGGCAGGCGGCACGGTCATTCGCACCTGCCAGAAGCTATTTCGAAAGCGAATCGGAAAACGCGATGTGGTGATCGCCACGGCCGGGGGAACTTACGCTGGTATGATATTCGTCGACTGGTACGGGTCTAGCAAGCCAGTGCCTGAGATCCTCGCTGATCTCGACACGGAAGAAGACTTTGCCGTACTTGTTCATGATCGCGGCAAGCTCTTCCACGCCAACCACCTTTGCAGACTCGTAGAGGTTCAAGACCCGTTCACTGCAGTTGGCAGTGGTTATAAGGCTGCGCTCGCGGCTATGCACTGTGGTCGCTCGGCTCGGGAGGCGGTGCGGATTGCGTGTCTTCTTGATCCGTATTCGTCACTGCCGATTGCCACCATGCGAGCCGGGCTCTCGGCGCCAAAGCGCCGAGTTTCGCTAGCGGGTAGCCGCTAAGGTCTGCTTTTATCCTGTCTCCTTCGCGGAAGTTACGCAAGCCGATGTACATCGGATCTTTCTCTATACTCATATGACGTCCTCCACATAGTCAGCCACTGCACGAGTCAGATCATCTTGACTCGCGCCTTTGCGATCGATCAGCGCCACCAGCTTTTCGTCTACAGTGCTGTGGCACACGAGCACATGAACAACGATGTTACGCCCGGCGCGTCTGTGCCCGCCAGTTAAGCGCGCGTTAAGCTGCTGCCAGTACTCTAGGTTGTTCGTCAACCCAAACCAGATGAGCGTTTCGACGCCAGCTTTGTAGACATCGTTGAGGCCGTGCCCTGCGCTCGCGGGATGCAACACACCGTAGTCATACTCGCCGAGCGCCCAGGCTTTGAAGCTGGCGTCTGTGCGCAAAACAGTCCACTTGCGATGGTGCTTCTTGCAGAAGACGTCGAGCGCACGGCCGACTCGCGCGATGTCATGCTTGAAGCCATAGCCGATGAGCGCCTTGCCTTCTGTTAGGTCTAGCAGCTCAAGCAGCGCGTCTATCTTCTCGTTGTGGACGTCGTGCCACGCACCCTCAGCGTCGTACACCGCGCCGTTAGCGAGCTGCAAGAGCTTCGTACCAAGGGCGCCCGCGTTAGAAGCGGTGATGTACTTGTGCGCCTGCAGCTCGAAAATCTTCTGTCGTTCCATTTTGCGGTAGCGCGACAGCGTGGCCGTGTCCATGGACACTACTATCGGGTTGAACTTCACTGGCGGAAGTTCGAGGTAGTCTTCCGCCTTTAGGCTCAGTGTGATATCGGCGACGAGACGTTGAATCTCCTTCTGCGCGCTCGCGTTCGGCCACCACTTAGTGTAACCATCTTCGTTACGCTCGCTGGAAAACCAGCGGTCGCGGAAGGGCGTTATATGCGTGCCGAGGCGCTGCCCCTGATCGAGCAGGTAGAACTGCGCCCAAAGGTCATGCACACCATTCGGGCTGGGCGTCCCAGTGAGATGGATGACACGGTCCATTAGTTTGCGCAGCAGGCGCGCAGCGCGGAAGCGCTCACTGTCGCTGTTCTTGAACGACTGGCTTTCGTCGAATGTGGTGACATCCCACGGCCATCGACGTAGCTGCTTGCCGCCTTTCACAAACTGCGCGGCCAGCCATGTCATCTGCTCACGGTTGATGGTATGGATGTCCGCCGGTGTGCGTAGCGCCTTTAACCGTTGCTCTGGCGTGCCGACAATGCGCGCGATACTCAGTCCCTGTAGATGGCTCCATTCGTCGATCTCGTCTGACCACACGTTGCGCGCAACGCGTAGCGGCGCCACTACGAGCATGCGACGAGCGTCAAAGCCGCGGTACAGATCGCTGAAAGCGGTGAGCGTGGACACCGTCTTGCCCAATCCCATGTCTACCCACAACGCGCACTGCGGATGCTCTTTGATGAAGCTCACCGCGCGTTGTTGATACTTGTAGAGGTTATCGCGCCCAAGCATCAGCTATGCCGTTTTCGCAAGTAAGAATCCATTGAAAGTGCTTTTTGTTGTCGCATATGTACACCGTCAGCCCGGCGGCGCGCATCTCTGCGTGACATGCAAGTTGGTCCGGGTCCGGCTCTTCGCCGGGCTTCTTGAATTCCACCCAGAAGACGCGGCCGTTCTTCGCGAAGTAGTCATCCGGGGCGCCGTTGTGTCCTGGCGTGCGGTGCTTGCGCACGAACCAGCCGTCGTCGCGCGCCATCTTCTTGCACGGTCCTTCCACCGCACGCTCGCGGCGCTGCTCCGGCTTTGCCTCGGGCGTGCCTTCTTCGAATGCGTCTTTCATTTGCGGTAACGCTTCGCTCTGTGTCCTTCAACCGCAATAGGCAACCCCACGGCCCAAGAGGGTGTTTCACACATCAACGCACTCGCTTCATCTAGCGAGCCCCACCCTTCGTCAATCTCCATGATGGGCTCATCGTGGACCGAACCGATGAGATCGTAGCCAGCGCGCTCCAATTTGAACTTCGCGGCCACGAGCAGGTCTCGCGAGATCGCCTGCACCGCGTTCTCGTCGAGCTTGCCGCCGTAGGTGGAAGTGATGCCCCACTTGCGCGTGTACGTGTCGGTGCCGTAGAAGCGCAACTGCTGCTCGGTCTCTTCGGTGACCCGGCCATCAGGCCACTTCCGCTTCTTGACGATCGTCTTTACGAACGGCTTGTAGTACCACAGCCGACGCCCGCCAGGGAGGCGCATTACCAGCCACTGATGGCCATTTTCAGTGACCACCTTGAACATCAGCTTGCCGCCAGCCGCCTTGTATACGCGACCGGGATTCTTCACTGCTTCAAGCGACACTTCTTTAAGCTGTGCCCAACCTGCCTTAATTCGCGGATTCGAGTCACGCCACAGCCGCTTCAGAACGTCGCACGCAATGAACTGCTCATCGGTCAGATCGTACGTCTGTTTGCGACGCTTTGACTCCTCAAGCCAGCGAATCGCCGCAGCTTTCTCAGCTTCCGGCAGTGTTGGCCAAGCTGCTTCGGTCAGCTCCTGCAGATCGATGCCATACGTTGACACCATCTTCACAAACGCAGCAACACCGCCTTCGTAGCCAAGTGCCAGCTCCATGACCTTGCCGACTTGGCGCTGTGCCTTCGTGACTTGGTCTATTGGAATGCCGAACGCGCGGGAGTACGCGACCTTGTACAAGTCAGGGCCGGTGCCTGCATCATACGCTTCGAATGCGCGTAGCTTCCACTCTTCATTCCAGAGCCACGCATTGACGCGAGACTCAATGCCTGCGTAGTCGGGGAACAGAAGGTCTCTGCCGGGCGCGGACACGAGCACGCCGCGCACGCACGAGCCGAGGACTTTCATCGGGTCCAACCCGTCGTATAGCCAGCGCATTGCTTTCAGCGCTTCGTCACGACGCCTACACAGGCGTATGGCAGTACCGGCGTCCTCTATCTTCGGCCGATACAGATTCTGCAACTGCACGATCTTGGAGGACCAGCGACCCGTGTTCGCGCCATGGTAGTAGAACATGCCGTGCAGGCGACCGTCGTCGCACACTGCGCGTCCAATGGCGTCGTACTTCGCCACAGCCTTCATGTTGTAGGTGGAGAAGAGCCGCAGCACGCGCTTCACTTCGTCGGGGCAGACAGGGTCTTTCACTGCCTTGTTAACGGTCTCCACCTGGAGATTTTCCAGGGTCGCATATCCGTGTTTGCGAACCCAGTCCGCCAGCGCCCCGGTCTGCGACGGTGACACGCCGGTCCACTTGCGGCAGAGCGCTTTCAGCTCTGCCTTGTACTGATCGCGAACAAACATCAGATCGCCATTCGCTTCGAGGTCGACTGCCCAACCGCGATCGTTCATCCGCTGATCGAGCTGATATACGAGCTGCTCGTTAGGCGAGAGATCAGGCACGACACGGTCAGCAGCGCGTTCCGCTTCCACGTCATCGATGCCATACGAGTACATCTCCGCGTATTTCAGCGGCTCCTCGTCGGGCATCGCGAACGTGCCTTTGAGCTTGCCGGAGGAGCGCGGCTTGCACAGGTACCGCATCGAGCTGGCGCCAGCTTCGTCTTTCTTATGAGTGTCGAGTGCTTTGGCGAGATGCTCCAACGCGTGCGGCAGACCGTGCGCAGCGGCTTTCGCCATCGTGCAAACCATCTGCGCGATCATCAGCTTGGGGAACTCAACCTCTTCCCCGGCGGGACCGTTAAGCACGTTTCGTTCGAAGGCTGCGTTGTGTGCGCGGACCTCGCCGCCCATCACGATGTGCATCTTCATCCGCGTAGGTGGACGCTTGCCGAAGTGTACGACGGTGTTCGGGCGCTTCAGGCGGAAGTGAATGAACACCGACGCGCACAATTCAATCTCCAGCACCGGCACCCAGAGCTGCACAGGCTCATCGTCGAACGCGAACTGCGCACACATGAGCTGTGTGCTTTTATGCTGCGCGTAGTTGTACAGACCCTTGGCTTTTAGGTCCGCGCGACTACGCGTCTCAATGTCGAGGTGCAGTACTGTCACGTACGATCCGCGTCATCGATCCCGCCGTCTGGCGTCGATCCGAGAAAACCGCGAGGTGTTGTGGCTTTCAGCCCCTTCAGAGCCGCATCACGCATCTGTTCGATGATTCGCTGCTGGTATCCCTCGGGCGCTGTCTCCGGTCGGAATCCATCCATGCCGGCGTATATTTCGAACACCTCGCGACAATGGGCACATTCCGTCTCGTGAGCACGTCGAGCAGCTAATGCATAGGCCCGCATCGACGCCGCATTCCAAACAAGAATGTCTGGCTCCTCGCCTTCAGGGTCCTGAAACGCGTGATCGTGCTTCGGCAGTGGCGGCAGAACGGCGTCACGCAATTCCCGTCCAAGACAGTAGCCAACGCGCTCGCACTCGCCCTGATAGGCGGCGCAGCCGGCGCGATGGATGCACTGCTGTTTTGAGGTCATGCAACCTCCTCGTAAGACACCAGTTGGGCGATCAGCTTTGGCCGTGCCCGCTCTTTCTCGCGCAGTTCGCGTTGCGTATTCGATTGCAGCTTCTTTATTGCTTCGAGATGATCGACGACTGACATGTCGGCTTTATCCACCAGCACCTGCTCAAACTTGGCGATCGGTGCGAAGATATTGAAGTCTTCAATGCCACGTATCGGCGTGTCGACGTACTGCTGTCGTGCGTCGATCGGTTCGAAGCCTGACAGGTCATCGAGTATTTGATGCACCTTGATATCAGACACGACGTGCTTGACGATGAAAGCTGGAATTTCCGACATGTGCCACGGCTCGTTTAAATACGTGTTGCGCAACTGCGTGTAGTTGCTGATCGCGTACAACTGCATCTCCGGATGCTTCATCGCTAACCGGTATCGTTGGCCGTAGTCACAAGCTTCCACAGACAGTTGCCAGCCGCAAGACTGCAGACGTCGAGTGTCGGTCTTCCAACCTGCCCACTCGACGCCTACAGGCCGGCTCAGCATGCGCGGAACCGACCGTGCGTCCATCAAATGTTGCCTTGCTCAACCGCCTGTTCGAGATCGGCGACCTCACGTTCGATGTTGGTCACCACGGTCTTCGCGGCCGTCAGCTCGCGGTACTTCGTCTTCAACTTCGCAACGCCCTTCTGCAGATTCTCATCAGCGATCTCCGCCTTGGCACGGGCAATCGCCTGCTGCGCAGCGTTGGCACTTCCAATTTTCGTTACATCAGTCATGTTGCATTCTCCTGTTTGACTTGAGGAGACGGCGCGGCGTCTGTAAGGCAGCAGACTCTGTTGCGTTAGAATCTGAGGAAATCGCCCCTATCAAACGCCGCGTCGTCTGTTCGGTTTAGTCGAAGTCGCTCGACGACGTGCTGGCTTCACCGTCGCTGCCAGCCTCATCCTCCAACGCCTCGAACTCATCGTCGGCATCAACCGGCGCAATACCGAACGCTGCGCCGTCCTTGACGAACTGAACAGAGCGCAGGTTCGCGTTCACACGCTTGCCATAGCTGTTGTCCTGCCCCCAGAGCGTCACCTTCGCGTTCACGTAGCACCCGCTGTACGGCGCCCCCGGCTCGCCTTCTGCCACCGGTTCGCGACGACGGTTCACCACCGTCGGCCGAACCTTGTTGTGACACGCGACGTACATCATGCCGGCGTAGCCGTCATAGCTCTTGTCGTCTCCGTCGCCCATTGCGATCTTGATACCGTCCGGCTTGTCCTTCGCCGGATCGAGCTTCTGCCCCGGAATGAACTTCGCGGCCAGCTTCTTCACCTCGTACGGCACCTTGCCGTGCTGCTGCTTGCCGACTTCGGCGGCAGTCTTCAGCACAGCTTTAATACTGGTGAGCCCCTTCTCGTCGGAAGGATCGAGCAGGTAGGTCGCTTCGAAGCGCGGATCTTGACCGGGCTGAAACGCCTTCGGGGAGTAGAGGCGGGCGAACGAAAGTCGCGCATACAGGGGAATCGGCTCACTCGTCACTGACTTTGGCAATTGATTGCTCCTTTCACTAGTTAAACACACGCATTAAGCAACAGTCTCAACATCGAGATGCTGCGATCCGAAACTTAGAGGCAGGCCGCAATGTTGACAGTCTGCCAGCTTCGTTAGCGGCGTCGGACGAGTTCCATCCGGGTAGACTGTCTTTCGAGTTTGCGGGGCAACGCCAGGACCAATCAGGCCATCGTAGAAGAACACAACGCCGTTGCAGGCTCGATGTCGCACTACACTAATCATCGTCCTTCTCCTCTTCCTCGCCGAGGTCGGCGAATTCCAGCAGCACGTCCACGCTCAGCGCAGGACGCTTGTCGCTGCCCGGTGCGAGCTTTGGCTTGCCGCGCGGCTTATTCACATACACAGGGCTCGTGATGAGCGGGTGTTTTTTGCCGATGAGCTTCTCCGCCTTCGGCGGCGTGAGAATCTTCTTCTCGTACACCTGATCTTCAGACAGCCCGCCCTCTTCCTGTAGTACTTCGGCAATTTTCTCCTCGGGTAAGTTCCACTGCCGTTTGCTGCGGCCCTCTACGAGCTTCCAGTCTCCAACTGGAAATCCTTGCTGAAGAAAACGCATTGCCACCGCTTTGACATCCTTGCACCAGCCCGCGATGAGATCGACCACGCCGAGCGCTTTGGCAAGCTGTGCATTCGACATCATGTCATTGCCCGTACCCACGTCTTTCAATGGAGCCGCCTGCACCGCTGCTATCGCAGCGTCAAGGTCCTCGAACTCGCTCTGCGGTACTTGGAGTACCTGTGATGTCGCCCAAAGCGTACGCGTCTCGCACGCGCCCTTTATCTTGCAGAACTGGCACCAAGAGCCTGCAGCAAATAGAGCGTTGGGATAAGTGGTAGCCACCGCATCGCGAGATAGAACGTTTAGCGACCAATCCAGCAACCGTTCAACGCTGATTGTCCAGTCGTCGAAATGATCAAGGCGCGGTTGGCTGATACGCAGCACGAACTCTTTGAACTCGAAGAGCCAGTCCCACTTCAAGTACACCGAGAGTGCCTGACACATAAGCTGTTCATTCTCTTCCGCGTATACCTGCACGCCCTTGCCGTGCTTGAAGTCTGTGATGACGCCGATGCCCGGCCGCAGCCGCGCGTCGTCGAGCGTGCCGAAGCCGCCGGGCACGTATTCTTCAAACGGTAGGAGTTGCTCCACCAGCACCATCGACGCGGGTACTTCCTCGCAACGATCGATGAATTCCTGAACGCTGTCGATCATCTCCTGCGTCACTTCGAAAGTGCGTTTGTCCTCACCGCGCAGGACGTCGATGCGCCAGCCCAGAAACCTCTTCGCTCGCACGTTGTGCAGACGGCAGTGCTCGCTGAGTCCGTGCGCAGCGGTGCCCTCGTCGGCGTACTCACTGCTCGATGACGGCATGCCGGCCGTGGCACGCACTGAGCCTGGACAATTCAGCCATCGCTTTGCTGATGACGGACCGAGCGGCGAGTGCAAGCCGTCCTCGACGATGATCCGCTTTGCCTTTTTGTCGACCTTCACGCTAGATGCATCCCGGCTGCAAAGGCCGCGTCGGTTCTTTGTAGCGTTGCACAGTGGCTCTGTGTGTTTTACCCATCAGCGGATGTTCAGGGTCCATGCCGCCGCTCCAAGAGCGCACGGCATCGCGGATGTAGGCAGCCGCCATGCCCGGTGTGACGCCTTCTGGGACTTCGAGATTGACGACAAATTTCATTTCCATTCCTCATGCGGTATGAATTGATCCGGTGTCTTCCAGAAGCCCCAACGCCTGTTGCTCACACGCCCGCTGATGACGAACGTCCAGAACGGCGTGGTCTTGCCGTCCGCGCGCCCTACAACGATGTGTCGGAACTTCGCCGGGCGGAAATGGAAGCGCCACGCTTTCACAGTACGGGTGCGCTCGTGCCAGTCGAGTGTTGCGTAGAAGCCTGTGTCTACGTCTCCCATAAACTCCACGCCATCTACGACAGTCTTTGAGTAAGTACCAGAGCTGAAGTGGATCGTACGGTAGGGAGTCCAATACCGCTCCACGTAACTGACTAACGGGAACGTGATGAACCACCAAGGGTGGTCATGCGGCGCACGATTGTCATCGCCGCGCCAGAATTTGTGCAGGCGCAGTGTCGCGCCGAAAACGTAAAGAATGTACCGGTCTAAGTAATTGCCCGCGTCGATTAGAACGCGGCTGAATTCAGGGCCGAGTCGGCCAAGATCCACAAACCATCGAACGCTGTGTCGCATTGCTTCTCCCGTTAAAGGCGGGCGCCACCACAGCGCCCGCCTCAGACTGGATACCGAGTTGATTACTTCTTCAGCTTCGCGGCGGCCTCGTTGGCCGCCTTGAAGACGTCGGCATACTTCTCTTTCGCCAGCTCGCCGATCTTCTTCGCGCCGCCGATCTTGGCCATCAGCTCGCGCGCCTTGTCAGTGCTGCCGGCGGCCTCGCCGTACGCGGTGAGCGCTTCGATAACCTGCTCCTTCGTGACGGTCACTTCTTCCGACGAGTCGTCGCTGAGGAAGTCATCCTTTTCAGGCTCCGGCGTCGGCTCTGGCGCCGGTTTCTCCGCTGCCGACTTACGCGTCTTCTTCTCCGGCTTCGGATCAGCCGGAATGACAGTCGCGTCCGTCGACTGTGCGGGAGCTACGCGGCCCTCGGCGAGAGCCACAAAGCGCTCCAGTGAGTTCGCAATACGCTCAAGGTTGGATTCAATCGTCATTGTGCAATGTCTCCTTTGTGGTTAAAACTTCTTGCCGCCTTCGGCGCGGCGAGCTTCGTGGGTGTGGTCCTGTCTCATCGCATTGTACGCAAGTTTCTCGGTCATCGCGCCGAAGAGATCGAGCTTGTACGCTCCCGCGTAGTCGAAAATACGGATAAGCGTATCCACCAGCTCAACTTCTTCTGCTGAACGCCAGGGCAGGTGT
>Ga0268265_10001354_pt1 | contig 20879 bp, 20 predicted proteins | sample KBSSwiS52_FD_190355 | JGI IMG/M metagenome (GOLD analysis project Ga0268265, IMG submission 190355) | Switchgrass rhizosphere microbial communities from Kellogg Biological Station, Michigan, USA - KBS Switchgrass S5-2 (SPAdes) (version 2) | ecosystem: Host-associated > Plants > Roots >... | reverse complement strand
CTACACAGAGGTCCGTGACCAAGGACAACGTCGAGTTCTCTCGAGTAAGCATCCCCGAAGGAGGTTGTGCCTTGGTGCGCAGGATATGTCTTAGTCTGGCGTTAAGCTCTTCTTGAGCATACTGTACCCTGTAGCTCATCAAGGATGTTGCAGCTAATCTCCGATCTGTGTTGCAGGTTGTGCTGCACAAATGGTCTAAGGATAACTCGATATCGGGCAGTCCCACTGTCCGCCTCTCCGGGGGGGCTTCTGCCATGCCTGCCCCGATGTGATCGCGTCTGGTGAGGGGCTCGGCCCCTGCTGTACCTTCTGGAAGAGAACGGCGCTACGAGCCAGACTCGAAAGAGTCTTTGTCAAGGAATTGGAGACATGCTGCGGATCAACAGGACGGAAGGTGGGCGCGCTCATCCTAAGCCTGGTGCTATCCTGGGATTTCGCACCGGCAACCCAGAGAGTTCACGACTCGGGCGTTCCCGTCAAGTGTGGGACAGGGGACCGGCCATTCGGAGATGAACGTGAGTTCCCCCATTTCGAGATCCAACGTGCGGTAGGACCAGCACTAATTCTCGACTCGCGCTACGCCTCGATCTCCCGTTGACTCTCTGGAGACACTGCCTATAATGAAGTAATCGCCGGTAGGTATGCGTGAGTGCTTGTCCCAAGCGGGGCAGCAAGTCCATGTCGCGACACTGGCGACGATACAAAATTATCCTCTCTAGGTTGCATCCATGTCCCCTCTTCGGCGCCAAAAAATCAAGATCCTTTTTCTTGCGGCGAATCCCGTTGACACCGAGCCTGTTCGTTTGGATCACGAAGCCCGCGGAATCAAAGAGGCGTTAGGGGGGGCGAATATTAACTGTGAAGTGCAAACTGCAGTTCGAACACGAGATATACCCCATGCTCTCCGTAGGTTTCGTCCGAATTTCGTCCACTTCTCTGGCCATGGCGAAAGAGACAACGGAATTGTGGTGGAAAACACGAGTGGCCACGCTACCTTTGTACCGAAGCAGGCGCTAGCCGAGCTTTTCCGGATTTTCGAGGGAGTCAAGTGTGTAGTATTCAACAGTTGTTACTCGCGTGAGCAAGCGGAAATAGTCGCGAAGCACGTGCCGTTCGTAATCGGGATGAGCCAAGAGATCAGCGATGAGGCGGCCATCGAATTCGCTTTTGGCTTCTACCAAGCCATTCGTGACGGGGAAGAGGTCGCAAGAGCATTCGAGTATGGGAAACTGGCCGTCGGTCTATCCTATGACATCGCCAATGAGTTCGCCGTGCCGGTGCTCTTTTATGAGGGGCGCGAATACCTCCGTCAATCGTCAAGGCAGTCCGGAGAAGCTGAAAATGTGAGTGGAGCGCCCCTTGCTAGCCCCAGTCACAATAAAGAGCAAGGCTCCGAGCTACCACGGGACAAGCCTGATAACTGGAGATTATCAGAGGCGGAGCCGACGCGCCTGATTTCTGTAGACGACTGGACAAAGCTGGGCTGGAAACGCTTCCAGGATCTTATTCTTGAATACCTAAATGCCCAGTTCGGTCGACAGGCAGCTGCAACGATAGTTGCCACCAGTTCTGGTGGACCGGATGGCGGCCGCGACTTTGAACTAACCTTTGTTAACCCATATCGACGGTGGCGCGCTTTCGTTGAATGCAAAAACCATAAGGATAGCCTGGGTCTTGACACCTTGGGCAAGTATTTGGTCGTCGTAATTGTCAATCACGTCGAAGAGTTGTTTGTTATCTCTTCCAGTCCGATCACTCGGGCTGCGCGCGCACAGTTCGTACAGGCTGCCTGTAGTACCCGTGTTCAGGTGTCGCTTGTCGATGGTTCATACTTAGATGGGGAGCTGCTTAGGCATCCCCATGTCCTGGCAAAGTACTTCCCTCACATCGTTGCACCTAGCACACCTAATGAATCACCAGATCTGCAAGTTACATTGCACATCACTCCCTTCCCTGAAGTAGATCCTTCTTCACTGCCGAATAGCGCTCGAGTAAAGCTGTATGACGCTCAATTTTATCTACATCTAATACTTAAGAATTTGTCGACTGCTCCACTAACTGATATCGACATTCAGATCTCACAATTAGGTAACTATATTGCTCTGCGGCCGCTTGCCGAACACGAATTCCCGGCACGAGCGTTAGCGCCACTCCAAGATGCGTCGGTGGTCTACAACTGTCATCTGCGGGTGCCTCAAGATGAGATACGCATCGATACGATTCGTATTAAATATAGACGCGACGCAACAATTCATGAGATCCAGATTGCCCCCCCCTTGCTTGACTTTACCTCTCTAAGCTCGCCTCCTTTGGTCGGGCAGTCTCTGATAAAGCTGATTAGCGAAAGGGTGCCTCAAGTCGCCGCTGATGTTTCCAGCGGTCAATCTCGCCTATTGGATATACGTGGAGCAAGCGGTGTGGGCAAGAGTCGCTTACTGGACGAAATCTGTGGCCGCTTCCGTGACGCCGGTTTCTTGTGTCTAAGGTATGATGCGATACGAATGAAGGACGGAGTCTTCCGCCGCCTCTTTGCAGACTTGGCGTCTCTTCCTATCTACAAAGGTAGTCTTACTTTTGCGACAAGCCAAATCGCAGAGTTGCTGCGTGCCCGTGGGTGTTCACCCGACTTTGGGGCAGATATGGCCTCTTTTCTGATTGAAGAGGACTGGTCTCATTTCTACTCAATCGCTGAGTGCTTCAAGCAATTTTTCCGAGGACGAGGCAGGGGCACAGCGATCATCCTCGACAATATACAAGAGATTTCCCCAAAAGCACTACAGCTACTATTATTATTGGGAGAGTTTCTTTACGAGAATGAAGCCTGCATCTGCTTGGTCCTTGCGACTAATACCGAGATCATGCCAAGCGGCAATATAGCGCCGCTGGGAGAATTTCTCGACCGGTTAGATTCTTTCTGCCTCGGAGTCTTTCGCGTTCGGCACGACATCGAGCCACTGAGTGACGCTGATGCCAAGCTCCTCCTATATAGTATTCTTCACTCTGAGACTTCGCCTCGACTGGATTCTCCCTTGGCCGCAGAGGACGCGGTCATAAACACGCTGGTAAACAAGGCGGGGACACGACCCTTAGATCTAATTATGGCGGTCCGTTGGCTGGAGGAGACGGGGATTTTACTTAGGCGAGGTGCACTAACTTGGTTCATTCGTGATTTCGATCGCTTAGCTGAGGCAGTGCGCATGGTGCCGCGCGGTTCAGCAGAGCTCATTAGAAAACGTCTGAAAGCCATCAGTCAGGGCGTAGACGCCATCTGCTGGCAAGATATTCACGACCATCTTCAGTATCTGGTTGCATTCTCTGGCAGAATTCCAACGGTCTTTGCATCCCATCTTCTCTCAAGTGACGCGACCGAAGTTCTGCTCGACCGCAGTATTCTACGTTTTGAATCTGAGTTGGAATCTTTAAGCTTGGTGGCCTTTCACGACAACATCTTTCGATACCTTGAGTCGTCGCCCACTTGGGCTCCAAGGCGGCAGCAGTCGGACATCATAATTAAATGGCTAGCTAATCAACACGCCTCAGTGCGTGAGGAACTCGCACTTGTTCATCTATTTAATGCTATCAACTCTGGTAAACAGTCGACGGAAGTGCTAACAATCAGTGAGCACGTGATATCCAGATCCCGTGGTCATAACCCCGGTGATGTGCGTGAGGTTGGGAGTCGACTAAAGCACTATTTATGTAATGCCAAGTTAGACGATGTCGATTTCCAACGATACTTCGCTCTAAGGGTTCACTATGCAGACGCACTTCTTCACCAAGCAGCAATCTCCGAAAGTCTTAAGGAATTTGAGGAACTCTACCGCCACATACGTGCGGGTGTGCTCACGAGAGCAGATGCTCGTGACCGCTTCTATCATAAGTTTATTAATGCGAATCTACATTCAGCTCAGTGCCAGCGTGCGCTAGCAATACTAGACGAAAGAAGGCGAGACCCTCCAACAGATCCTGAATTTAAATTCTTGATGTACGATAGATACGGTGTCGCCTACACGGCTCTGGGTGATGTTGGCTCAGCAGAGACATGGCTCAGTCAAGCCTTGACAGAGGCGCGGGCAACTCAAAGGCCTGATTGGGAGAGCATAGCGCACTACGATAGAGCGTACGTACATGTTCATATCACATTCGATAAACAGAAGACTGTTGAAAGTTTTCAGCTTTCTCTCGATGCATTCGAGCGCAGCAGCGATAAGCCTCCTTGGCGGCGAATTGAGAAACATTCTATGTGCGCACTGATCTCCCTTATTGAGTATCGATTAGAAGACGCGATCAACGAGGTTGAGGCTGGCCTTTGGTTAAGTAAGCGAGAGAACGCCCTTTACTCACACATTAAGCTGCAAAATCTTTTGGGCGTTTGCAAGATACTTGCGGGTCGATTTGAGGAGGCTCATGTAGCTTTTGAGCTAGGTCGGTCCCATGCAGCGATGTCGTTCAACGCACGTGCATTCTGGAGAGCTATAGCTAATCTAGGAGCACTGGCTGCCTTGGAAAATGGTCCCTCCGCGGCTCTCGATTACTTCATCGAAGTAGAACGTTATCTTCGTGAGATGCTAACGGACAAGCGCATGATAGTGCGCGAACTTCCAATCTTGGCCAACTACATCGCTTTGCATTCAGAACTTGATGACCAGCGGGCTATCGAAGAGATCCTCGATAACTGGGGTGACGAGCGCCTCCGCAAGTTCGCACGTCAGCTCTCAATCAGGCAACCACGAAGTAGACGGCAGGTGTTGGGTATTGTGCAATATGGCGGGTTCGGGTTTTTACCAACGTAAGAGTCTAAGTCGTAACCATTTCCTGGAGTCTACATGCATTACCGTTCCTGTCAATGACGATGTCTTCCGAAGTTGGCCTGTGTAGAAACCAATAAAAGTTACTGGCGAGTGCGCCGAAACGGTCAACAAAGTAGATGATGGGCAACTTCAAGCGACATGTTTGCCAGTCTAAGCGGTCTTCGAGTCTTATGTGGGATGCGTTTCGCTCAATGGCCGGAAACGAGTAACTTTGAACAACGTCAATGCCAAGCGCTGATTCGGCCGTGTCGATATAGTCCGACCAGCTCAAACTGCTCGATAGGTTTATTGCCAAGAACGGCTTTGTTGCCATTGATCTTTCCGCGCGGAGAAGTCTGCAGGCGTCCTCCAGGAAATTTAGCCCCTGTGCATTAAGCTGGGATGACCAGCGATGGAAAAAGAGAGATTTGGTATCTGCATAATAGGCGTGGCGAATTGCGCCCGAGACTGCGCCGCGGTGATATACAAGAGACCCAGCGCTTACTATCCCGCCCCGCCCCATTTGCTGTAGCTTCATGGATAAATCAAAATCGCAGAATGCATTGCGGAATACAAGGTCAAACCCGCCAATGCTCCTAAAGATGTCGCGCTTAATTAGCATTGTGCCGGATGGCACGAGTTGGAAGTGACGGTTAGTCATTGTTAGCCTGTAGTCAGCTCTCGCCCCTCTGTAGGGGTGTATTGTATCAACGACGTGCATGGCTGCGCCGTACGCCACAATCCTTCCCGATGAGAGATCTAAAATTTTTGAACCAATGGCCCCAGCTTTTGGATTTTCGGCAGCTGCCAACAAGAGTGCGTCGAGCCAACCCTTTGTAGCGACGATGTCACTGTCAACAAAGACTATGCGGTCCCCCCGAGCGGCTTCGACTCCAAGATTGCAGGCTCCTGAATAGCCAAGGTTGGCTCTTGAGCGAACAACGCGTGCCCAACGTGGAGCTAGTATAGACCGGGATATTGGATGGTCTGGATTGTCATCGACAACAATAACCTCAACCTCATGTCCGGAGAGTGTCGGACGCAGCCGATTGAGGCACAGCTCAAGCATGGGCCTATTGCCGTAGAAGCTGATTATAATAGATATCATTGCTCGTATTCAGTTTCCAAAAAGAATCGACTTCCGCGAGCAAGTGCACGTCGCCGGACGAGATCTTTGGCCGCATCATAGTTGTAATTGATCAGTCCACACATACTAAGAGGATTGCCTGTTCTGTATACATACAGGGGCTCGTCAACGGCAGATATGTTTGTTAATTCAGCTGCCCGCACCAAAAAGTCGTAATCCTCGCCTACGGCTCCATCGAAGGCTGTGTCATAGCCATGTAGTGCATCAAAGATAAACCGAGAGCCCAGAATCGAGGCTCCTGCGAAGGGCATAGCATTGACAAGTCTCTTGCGTACCTGGCTGGGAGCTGCGTAGGCCTGATTAGTCTTGATAAATACTCCGTCAGCTGATATTATATGGTAGCTGCAGCCGACAATCTCTATATCTTCATGCTCGCGCAGGAGATCTACCTGAGCCCTGATTCTCGTCGATTTACTCAGGTCATCTGCATCTTGTCGTGCGATTAGCAACCCCTTGGCATACATTAGCCCCTTGTTAAGTGTGGATACAAGGAATCCTTCTGGTTGGTGCAGTTGAACGATCCTGTCGTCCTCGATTGACTTCACAATTTCCCATGAGCGGTCAGTCGAGTTGTTATCGACTACCAATATCTCCAATCGATTGTATGTCTGGCTAAGCAGCGTCATCACGGCATCTCTTATCCATGCTTCTGCATTGCGCACTGGGAGAATCACTGACACTAGCGGCTCCGCCTCTGATAATCTCCAGTTATCAGGCTGCCTGTCCTTTAAGAGCCTCTACAAAATCTGCCTCCTTGATGTAGGAGAGGAGTTTACTCCCTCTCGGGTGGGGGCAAAGCCCGCCCCTGCAATCAGGTTTTGTTAGTCGCTCTTAACCCTTCCCGCCGCTCCATTGGTCAGCCGAACCTTGATCCGTGCAGATGCGTCGGCGAAAGGGTCAGAATCTCCTTCACCACCCCGCGGGTCCTCTTTGCCAGTAGCTTGGTCTTGCTTGAGGGCGACCTCGACGGTGAGGCCTGAGCGGATGTCCTGTCTGCGTACCATCCATGGCAGAAATTCCATATGCTGGGCCATACGGGATGTCCCGCCTTCGGACGCAGCCGTACCCTTTCTTGTAGGTCGACCAGAACCAGCCAACGGCCGAACGAGGAGAGATCGCAATGAAAAAGGCAGAGATGAAAACCGTCGTTGCCGTCTGTGTGCTCCTGCTCGGCGCCCTCGCGGCGTCGCCCACGATGGCCTACACCCTCACCACCACTGTCATCACTGACGGCGTCCAGTCACCGGACGGGGGATACCTCGACATCGCCTGCCGGGCTTCGTTGAGCAGTCCCTGGGGCTCGTGCGGCAGCTCGGTCGCGGCAGGGACCCAAGTGTCCATCTATGCCGTGGCTAACGAGGGCTACTGGTTCATATGGTTCTATACCAGCCCCTATCTCCAGGGATGCACCACGATGAACTGGGGATGGGGATACTACGCGAACCCGGAGACCCCATTGCGCCTTCACGATGCCCTCCAGCAACGTGAGCGTCAGCGCCGAGTTCCAACTTCCCTAGATTTTCGGGCAGGACGAGTCTCCCTCTCCGGAGGAGACTCGTTCTCGGCGGGCCGGTTCGCCCCAGCTCAGGCCTTCCGCGTTGTCAGCGCGTCGCGGATCTCGCGCAGCAGGACCACGTCCTCCGCTGGAGCCGGCGCGGAGGCCGGCTCTTCCTTTTCCCGGCGCAGCCGGTTCATCGTCCGGATGAGCAGGAAGAGCGCGAACGCGACCAGGAGAAAGCTCACGATCGATTGAATGAAGCTGCCATAGTTGATCGTGGCGGCCCCTGCCTCTTTCGCGGCTTCCAGAGTCGCGTATTCCCCGGGACCCAGGGTCCAGAAGAGGTTGGTGAAATCGACGCCTCCGAAGAGGTAGCCGACCGGCGGCATGAGCACGTCGTCCACGAGAGAGGTCACGATCCTCCCGAAGGCAGCGCCGAGAACGACTCCGACGGCGAGATCGAAGGCGTTCCCCTTGGCGGCAAACTCCTTGAACTCCTGAACCATGCTCATGGCATCTCCTCTCTCGGTGGGGCGGGTTTCGACACGATCGCCTTCACCCTCCCGACCGCGCCGCTGGTCAGGCGGACCTTGATTCCATGCGGATGAGTGGGCGAGGGGGTCAGAATTTCCTTCACGATGCCGCGGGTCCTCTTGCCCGTCGCCTGATCCTGCTTGAGGACGATCTCGACGGTGAGCCGAGGCGGATGTCCTGTCTCCGCGCGCCCTCCATGGCTTGATTCTGCCGCTCGGACGCCTCGGCCACGGCCATGTCCCGCTTCGGAGGCAAGCCGCACCCTGCTCTTGTAGGAAGATTGAAAGGAGATCCCAATGAAAAAGACGGTAACGAGAATCGCCGTGGCCTTCTGCGTAACCCTTCTCAGTGCCCTCGCGGCGTCGCCCGCGATGGCCTACACCCTCACCATCACCGTCACCACCGACGGCGCCCAGTCGACGGACGGGGGGTACCTCAACATCTTTTGCCGGGCATCGTCGAGCGATCCTTGGGGATCGTGCGGTAGCTCGGTTGCGGCGGGGACGCAGGTGTCCATCGACGCCGTGGCCAACGAGGGTTACTGGTTCATGTGGTTCGGCACCAGCCCGTATCTCGCCGGTTGCTCCACCATGAACTGGGGCTGGGGCTACCACGCGAACCCGCAGACGCACTGCGGCTTCACGATGCCGTCCAGCAACGCGAGCGTCAACGCCGAGTTCCAGCTTCCCTAGGATTCTTCGGCCAGGACGAGGCTTCTCCGGAGGCGGGCTCGTCCCGCCCGGCTGGCTCGCTCCGCTCAGGCCTTCCGCGTTGTCAGCGCATCGCGGATCTCGCGCAGCAGGATCACGTCCTCCGCTGGAGCCGGCGCCGAGGCAGGCTCTTCCTTTTCCCGGCGCAGACGGTTCATCGCCCGGATGAGCAGGAAGAGCGCGAACGCGACCAGGAGAAAGCTCACGATCGATTGTATGAAGCTGCCGTAGTTGATCGTGGCGGCCCCGGCCTCTTTTGCGGCTTCGAGAGTCGCATATTCTCCCGGACCCAGGGTCCAGAAGAGGTTGGTGAAGTCGACGCCTCCGAAGAGGTAGCCGACCGGCGGCATGAGCACGTCGTCCACGAGAGAGGTCACGATCCTCCCGAAGGCAGCGCCGAGAACAACTCCGACGGCGAGATCGAAGGCGTTCCCCTTGGCAGCAAACTCCTTGAACTCTTGAACCATGCTCATGGCATCTCCTCTCTCGGTGGGGCGGGTTTCGACACGATCGCCTTTACCCGCCCGACTGCGCCGCTGGTCAGGCGGACCTTGATTCCATGCGGATGAGTGGGCGAGGGAGTCAGGATTTCCTTCACGATGCCGCGGGTCCTCTTGCCCGTCGCCTGATCCGGCTTGAGGACGATCTCGACGGTGAGGCCGGGGCGGATGTCCTGTCTGCGTGTGCCGTCCATGGCACGAAAGTCTATCGCGGCTCTCCTCCCGATCGCCGAAGCGTTAGAATCGAATCCCATGCGCGGAATTCTGATTCTCTCGCTCCTGCTTTCCGGTTGCGGAGTGCCTGCGGTTCTCCGGGAGGCGAAGGATGTGGCGAATCCGTCGGTCGCCGGGGAGCTGACGCTCCGTGCTCCGGAGGGCGAGCCCGTCGTCTGGCGGCCGGATGCCTGCTTTTCAGGCGAGCACGAGCAGTTCTTCGGGTTCATCGTCCGATCGAACGGCTCGCCGGTCGTGCTGCGCGCCGTGATCGATCCGCTCGACGGTCCCGGTCTCCGGGTCGTGGGATTGGAGGGGGCGGACGATCTGGTCGTCCGCCCCTCCCGGTGCGAGAGGCTGGACCTGGTCGTCGAGCCGACGGGCTGGCGGGTCAACGACATCCAGGACCTGACCGGCACGCTCGACGTGAGGTGCAAGACCGAGGATGGCGCGAGCGTCGAGGGCTCGGTCGAGGTCCGGCACTGTCATTGAGCCGTCAGTTCGTCGACAGGCGCTCGGCGAGATGCCGGCGGAGCCGCTCCAGGTTGCGGCGGGAATCCGGAGCCTGGAGGCCCAGGGCCGACGCGGTGGGGCATTGGGCCTCGGTGTTGCCGCAGAGGTGGAAGATCGTTGCCGAGGCCGTGGGGCACTGGCCGTCCGTGCGTCCGCAGGCGAGGCGGCTCGGTTCCAACGCGACCATCAGCTCCTTGACTTGGAACGCCATGCTGTTCCTCCTTGAGGGATCGTCCCCCGGAAAAAAAGGGTGAATCGCTCATCCGGGTACGGGAGCGGACGGGGCAAGGTTGCGTGTATCCTCGTCGGGTGAACGCCAGCACGCGGCCTGTGCCGATCCTCCGCGCTGTCACCTTCGATGTCACCCACACGCTGATGCATTGCCCCCGGCTGGGGGAGATCTATGCCGGCGTGCTCGGCCGGCACGGCGTGCGCGTCCCTCCCGACGAGGCCGGGCGGCTGGTGCGGCTGGTCTGGCAGGAGATGGCCTGCGTGGCCGATCCGGCGCGGGACCGGTTCACGTCCCATCCCGAGGGGCCGGCGGGATGGTGGAAGCGGTTCCTGGAACGCCTGTGCGAGCACCTGGACGCGCCGCCGCCGTCGCGCTTCGCCGCGGCCGAGCTCTTCGCCCGCTTCGCCCGCCCCGATTCCTGGGAGGTCTACCCGGATGTGCGCGCCACGCTCGCCGCCCTGCGCGAGCAGGGCCTCCGGCTGGGGATCGTGAGCAACTGGGACCACCGGCTGCCGGAGCTCCTCGACCGGCTGGGGCTCGGCCCCCTGTTCGACGCCCTGGTCTATTCCTCGGACGTCGGCGTGGAGAAGCCGGACCCGCGGATCTTCGAGGCGGCGCTCCGGCGGCTGGAAGTCCCGCCTGGCGCGGCCCTGCATGTGGGGGACGGCCGGCTGGAGGACGTGGAAGGGGCCCAGGCCGTGGGCATGCGGGCGCTCCACCTCACCCGCGGACGCGGCGCGGGCGATCTGCGCGACCTCGCTCCCCTGCCCGGGCTGCTGTCCGGACCGGGCGCGTGTGTTAGAATGAGGTAACAAATCAGGAGGCAGGCTCTTCCGCCGTTCCCTATGAAGATCTCCACGAAAGGCGAATACGGCATCCGTGCGATGCTTTTCATCGCCATGCAGAGCGGGCGCGGTCCGGTGACCAGCCATGAGATCGCGCAGCGCCAGGCCATCCCCGAGCCCTACCTGCGCCAGATCCTGGCGCTGCTGTCGAAGGACCGGCTGATCGCCTCGAACCGCGGTCCCCAGGGCGGGCACATGCTCGGCCGGCCGGCCTCGGAGATCAGCCTGCGCGACATCCTGATGACGCTGGAGGGGCAGACGACCCCGATCGACCAGATCCTCGCGCTGCCGTGCACGATCGAGATCGGCACCGAGCACTGCGTGATCCGCGAGGTCTTCCTGGAGGTCAAGAGCGCGATCGAGAAGCTGCTCGCCTCCATGACGCTCGAGCAGATGGTGAGCCGCCAGCGCGAGATCCTGGTCCGGGGGATCTCGGTGCCGCTCGACGTGTGCAGCACGCCCAGGCCCGCGCCGGTGCTCCCGGTTCTTCCCGACTGAGAAGAAAAGGACATCAGGGACACCAAGGACGGCAAGGACGCCGGGTCCTTGTCCTTGAGGTCCTTGAGGTCCCTGGTGTCCTTGATGTCCTTTCCGGAGCGCGGGCTCCGGCGGTGCGGTATGATGCCCGGCTTATGGCACGCAAACAGACCGAAGATCCCCAGCTTTTCCGGATGCGCCATTCGGCGGCGCATCTGATGGCCGCCGCGGTTCAGCAGCTCTGGCCCGAGGCGAAGTTCGGCGTCGGGCCGCCGACGCGCAACGGCTTCTATTACGACATCGACCTGCCGCAGCCCCTGGGCGCGGAGGACCTCCCCCGCATCGAGGAGAAGATGCGCGAGCTGCGCAAGGCGAAGCTCCCCTACGTGCGCCGGGAGATCGGCATCGACGAGGCGATCTCCTACATGGCGGACGCGGCGCAGCCGTTCAAGGTCGAGCTTCTCGGCCTGCTCAAGGAGAAGGGCACGACCGCCGTGGCCAAGGAGACGGGCGACGACTCGATGGCGGCTTCGACGGACGGGCAGGGGGCCGACCAGGTCAGCTTCTACGAGACCGGCTCGTTCGTGGATCTCTGCCGCGGCCCGCACGTGGAGCACACGGGCGAGATCGGCGCGTTCAAGCTGCTCAATGTGGCCGGCGCCTACTGGCGCGGCAACGAGAAGAACCCGCAGCTTCAGCGCATCTACGGCCTCGCCTACAAGAACGACCAGGAGCTGAAGGCCGAGGTGCAGCGCCTGGAAGAGGTCAAGAAACGCGACCATCGCCGCCTGGGCAAGGAGCTGGAGATCTTCACCTTCGCGGACGACGTCGGCGCCGGCCTGCCGCTCTGGCTGCCGAACGGCACCGTGCTGCGCAAGGAGCTGGAGAAGCTGGCCACGGAGTTCGAGCGCCGCGACGGCTACCAGCCGGTGGTGACGCCGATCCTCGCCAAGGAGGACCTCTACTACCGGTCGGGCCACCTGCCCTACTACAAGGACGACATGTACGCCCCGATCGACATCGAGGGGCAGAAGTTCTACCTGCGGCCGATGAACTGCCCGCATCACCACCTGGTGTTCTCGTCCACGAACCGGTCGTACCGCGAGCTGCCGCTGCGCTTGGCGGAGTACGGCGTGTGCCATCGCTACGAGGCGAGCGGCGTGCTCACCGGCCTCATGCGGGTGCGCGGCTTCGCCCAGAACGACGCGCACATCTACTGCACCTTCGACCAGGCGAAGGAGGAGTTCAAGCGCGTGATGGCCCTCCACGCGCGCTATTACGATCTCCTCCAGATCCAGGACTACTTCATGCGCTTCTCGCTGCCGGACCTGGAGAAGCTCGACAAGTACGTCAACGAGCCGGACAAGTGGCTGGCGGCCATGAAGATCGTGCGCGAGGCCATGGAGGAGTCGGGCCTGCCCTACGAGGAGAGCGCGGGCGACGCCGCCTTCTACGGTCCCAAGATCGACTTCATCATCGAGAGCGTGGTGGGCAACGAGTATGCGATCTCGACCAACCAGCTCGACTTCCTGGCGACGGAGCGCTTCGACCTGCGCTACATCGGCGAGGACGGCGCCGAGCATCCGGTCTACGTGATCCACCGGGCGCCGCTCGGCTCGCACGAGCGCTTCGTGGCGTTCCTGCTGGAGCACTACGCCGGCGCCTTCCCGACCTGGCTCGCGCCGGTCCAGGCCATGATCGTGCCGATCTCGGACCGCCACGAGGAGTACGCGCTGCAGGTCAAGGAGAAGATCTTCAGCGCCGACGTGCCGACCGCGACCGGCGGCGCGCGGGTGGAGGTGGACCTCTCCTCGGAGCGGATGCAGAAGAAGATCCGCAACGCCCAGGTGCGGAAGATCCCCTACATGCTGGTGATCGGCGATGCCGAGCGCGATGCGGGGGAGGTCGCCGTCCGGCACCGCTCCGGCACCGACCTGGGGAAGATGACGGTCGAGACGTTCCTGGAGCGGGTGAGGCAGGAGGTCCGGACCCGAAAAGACAGCTTGTGACAGTTGTCACAAGCTGGGTGATTCTGTGTTATGCTCCGCGCGCCGAGGGAGAGAGGGAGTGCCCAGGAGAGGTCCGTGATGCCCGAGGACCGGGGAAAAGCTGACACCGAGTGGATGAAGCTCTCCGGGGTGGGGATCGAGCTCGCGGCCGCGGTCGGCGGGCTCACCCTGGCGGGCTGGTGGTGGGACCGCCACTTCGGCACGGAGCCCTGGGGGTTCTGGATCGGGCTCACGATCGGCATGGTGGGCGGCATGTACAACCTGATCCGTCAGGGGCTGGCAGCCGGCCGCAACGAAACCAAGAAGCGAAACACGAAGCGCGACGACGAGCCATGACCGATGCCCGACCGCCGGCCGCAGAGTACCTGCGGTTCGTGGCATGGGTGGCGGGGGTGGCGGTCCTGATCGCGCTGGTCGGCGCGCTGCCGACCCGGCGGCTGGGTGGCGACGAGGCCATCGCCGCCATGATCGCGGGGTGCGCGGTCTGCGCTCTCGCCTCGGCGGCGGGAGGGATCGCGGTAGCCCGCGGACGCAAGGCGACGGACCCGGCCGGACGGCTCAACGCCATGCTGCTGTCGATGGGGCTGCGCCTGGCCGTCGTGGTCGGCCTCGGCGCCGCCGCCCTGGCAAGCGGATTCGAGCGCAAGCCGCTGCTGCTCTGGATCGGGATCAGCTACCTGGCGCTGCTCGCGGTCGATGTCCGATACGCGCTGAAAGGCTTCTAAGAGAGACCGAAGGGAACGTGGAGACGACATGACCTTCTTCCTGATGTTTGCGACGGATCCCATGGAGCACGTGGTCCAGCATCCGCTCATCGAGCGGACGGCCGACTTGGGACTCCTGACCCCCGAGGGCAGGATCTCGCTGCTGACCAACCAGACCGCGACGATGATCGTCGCCGGCCTGCTCCTGATCCTGTTCGTGCCGGCGCTGGTGCGCCGCCGCCGCGGCACCGACGAGGTCGGCCGCCTGGTCCCGACCGGCCCGGCCAACGCCATCGAGGCGATCTGCGAGTACCTGCGCAAGGAGGTCGCGCAGCCGAACCTCCTGGGCTACACGGACCGCTTCATCAAGTACGTCTGGAGCGTGTTCTTCTTCATCCTGCTCAACAACCTGCTGGGCCTGCTCCCGATCGCCGCGATCTCACCGCTGTTCGGCACGCACGTCGGCGGCACGGCGACCGGCAACATCTGGGTGACGGCCACGCTCGCGCTGATGACCTTCTCGCTGATGGTCTTCAACGGCATCCGGCTGGGCGGCAAGCATTACTTCGCGCACTTCTGCCCGGGTCCGCTCTGGCTGGCGCCGATCCTGGTGCCGGTCGAGCTCGCCGGCCTGCTCGCGAAGATCTTCGCGCTCACCGTGCGTCTGTTCGCCAACATGCTGGCCGGCCACATCCTGCTCGCCGTGCTGCTCGGATTCATCCTGAGCGCCGGCGCCAGCTCCCCCGCCATGGGGTACGGCATCGCCATCCCGGCGGTGCTGGGCAGCGTCGCGATTACGCTGCTGGAGATCTTCGTGGCCTTCCTGCAGGCGTTCATCTTCACGTTCCTGACCTGCCTGTTCATCGGCCAGTCGATCGTGTTCCATCACGGCGACGATCACGGTCATGGCCACGAGGAGGCGGCAGCGCATCACTGATCTGATTCCAATCGCCATGCCTGGACAAGCGCGGGGCACTCGGGCCGTGAGGCGTGACTGCGATGGCGATCGAAAGAGGGCGGCCGGCCCCGCACGGCTGCCGGGACATGAAAAGAAAGGAACTGTTTCCATGAGCAAGAGGGCTTCCAAGATCTCCCTGATGATGATTCTCCTCGGCTTCGTGCTGATGTTCGCCTCCGTCGCTCCTGCCGTCGCGCAGGAGGGCGAGGTCGATCCGGGCGCTCGCCACGAGGGCACCTTCCTGAGCGACAACGGCGCGGGCCGCCTGGGCGGCGCGATCGGCGCCGGCCTGGTGATCATGGGCGGCGCCGCGGGCATCGGCCGCATCGGCGGCAGCGCTGTCGAGTCGATGGCGCGCCAGCCCGAGGTCGCCGGCTCGATCAACACCTCGATGATCATCACCGCGGCCCTGATCGAGGGTGCCACGCTGTTCGCCGTCATCGTCTGCCTGCTCGCGGTGCAAGGCTGATCGAGATGGACCTCGCTCCCCTCCCCAATCCCGGGGAGGGGGCTTTGATCGAGTAACCCGCAATGATGCAGAGAGCTTTGACGATCCTGATCTCCCTGGCCCTCGCGGCCCCGGCCCTGGCCCAGGAGGCCGAGCACGCCGCGGGCGGGGGAGAGAACAACATCTTTGCCGGCAACGTCGGCAACATGATCTGGACGCTGGTGATCTTCCTGCTGGTGGTGGTGGTGCTCGGGAAGTTCGCCTGGGGTCCGATCCTCAACACGCTGCAGGCCCGCGAGAGCTTCATCCACGAGGCGCTCGCCACGGCGAAGCGCGACCGCGACGAGGCCGAGGCGCGGCTGCGCGAGTACGAGGCGCGGCTGGCGGGGGCGCGCGCCGAGGCGTCCGCCATCGTCGACGAGGGGCGCCGCGACGCGATCGTGGTCAAGCAGCGCATCGAGGAGGACGCCCAGCGCGAGGCGGACAAGCGGCTGGAGCGCGCCAAGCGCGAGATCCAGATCGCGACCGAGACCGCGACCAAGGAGCTGTACCAGCTCTCCGCCCGCCTCGCCACCGAGATGGCCGGCAAGGTGATCGGACGCGAGCTCACCGCCCAGGACCATGAGCGCCTCATTGCCGAGTCGCTCGACAGCCTGCAGGCCTAGCCGGAAATCAACTATGGCAAATGTGAGCGATCAGGACCTGTCCATCGCCCGTCTCTACAGCCGGGCGATGCTCCAGCTCGCCGAGGAGCGGGGCGAGTCCGAGAGCCTGCTCGAGGAGCTGGGCGGGCTGGTGGACTACCTCGACCGCAACCCGGACTTCGAGCGTTTCCTGGCGAGCCCGCTGGTGGACGACGAGGACCGCGCCGGCATGCTGGAGCGCGCCTTCCGCGGCAAGGCGAGCGACCTGCTCGTCGACGGCTTGCAGGTGGCGAACCGCAAGGGCCGGCTCGGCCTGCTGCGCGGCATCGCCGAAGGCTACCGCATCGAGCACCGCGACCTGCGCGGCATGGTCGAGGCCATCGTGCGCACCGCCGTGCCGCTCTCCGAGCCGCTGCGCATCCGGGTGCGCGACACGGTCGCGCGCCACACCGGCAAGCAGCCGGTCCTGATCGAGAAGGTGGACCCGGCGCTGATCGGCGGCATCGTGATCGAGGTCGGCGGCGAGAAGATCGACGGCAGCCTGGCGAGACGGCTGCGCGAGCTCGGGGAGAACCTGGAGCGCCGCGCCACGCAGGAGATCCTGCGCTCCCGGGCATCGCAAGAAACTGAGCAATCCGAGGGCAATCCATGAGATTCAAAGTCGACGAGATCGCGTCGGTCATCACGGAAGAGATCCGGAAATACCGGACGGAGGTCGACCTCTCGGAGGTCGGCAAGGTGCTCGAGGTCGGCGACGGCATCGCGCGCATCTACGGCTTGACCGGCGCCATGGCCGGCGAGCGCCTGGAGTTCGCCAACGGCTCGTTCGGCCAGGTGTTCAACCTGGAGGAGAGCTCGGTCGGCGCGGTCGTGCTCGGCGAGTACCTGGGGATCAAGGAGGGCGACGAGGTGCGGCGCACCGGCGAGCTGCTCTCCGTCCCCGTCGGTCCCGAGCTGATCGGCCGCGTGGTCGATCCGCTCGGCCGGCCGCTCGACGGCAAGGGCATCATCGAGACGCCGCACCGCCGGCCGCTCGAATTCAAGGCGCCGGGCATCGCCGAGCGCCAGCCCGTGAACGAGCCGCTGCAGACCGGCATCAAGGCGATCGACGCCATGATCCCGATCGGCCGCGGCCAGCGCGAGCTGATCATCGGCGACAGGAAGACCGGCAAGACCGCGGTGGCGCTCGACACCATCCTCAACCAGAAGGGGAGCGGCGTCATCTGCGTCTACGTGGCGATCGGGCTCAAGGAGTCCACGGTCGTCGGCCTGATCGACCGGCTGCGCGAGCACGGCGCCCTGGACTACACGATCGTCATCTCGGCCTCGGCGGCCGACCCGTCGCCGCTCCAGTACATCGCCCCCTACGCCGGCGCGGCCATGGCCGAGTACTTCATGTACCAGGAGGGCAAGGCGACCCTGTGCGTCTACGACGACCTGTCGAAGCAGGCGCAGGCCTACCGCCAGCTCTCGCTGCTGCTGCGCCGTCCGCCCGGCCGCGAGGCCTATCCCGGCGACGTGTTCTACCTCCACTCCCGCCTGCTGGAGAGGAGCGTCAAGCTGCGCGACGAGTACGCGCTGGTGCCGAAGGACACGCCGCAGGACAGCAAGGACCGCAAGCTCGCGGTCAAGCATCCCGAGGGGCTCGCCGCTCCCGCGGACGTGCGGCCCGACGACGAGTTCGGCCTCTACCACCGGCCGCACGGCAAGCACAAGGCCGAGACCTATCTCGCCGCTCTGGAAGACAAGGACAAGTACCGCGTCCACCGCTTCCCGGACAGCGGCGGCTCGATGACGGCGCTGCCGATCATCGAGACCCTGGAAGGTGAAGTCTCGGCCTACATCCCGACCAACGTGATCTCGATCACCGACGGCCAGATCTACCTCGAGCCCGACCTGTTCTTCGCCGGCGTGCGGCCCGCGATCAACGTCGGCATCAGCGTCTCCCGCGTGGGCGGCAACGCGCAGCGGAAGGCGATGAAGAAGGTGGCCGGCACGCTGCGTCTCGACCTCGCGGCGTTTCGCGACCTGGAGGCGTTCGCGCAGCTCGGCACCGAGCTCGATCCGGCGACGCAGCGCCAGCTCGACCGCGGCCAGCGCATGGTGGAGCTGCTCAAGCAGCCGCAGTACCAGCCCTACCTGGTGGCCGACCAGGTGATCTCGATCTTCGCCGGCATCAACGGCCTGCTCGACGACCTGCCGGTCCCCGAGGTGCGCAAGTTCGAGGCGGCGATGCTCAAGCACGTTCGCGACGAGCACCCCGAGATCGTCGAGGAGATCGACCGCACCGGCGAGCTGTCGAACGACCTCGCGGACCGCATCCGCCAGGTGGTCGTGGACTTCAAGACGCACGCCCGTACGACGGCGTAGGAAGACGCCATGGCAAACCGAAGAGTCCTGGTCAAGCGGCGCAAGTCGGTGCGCAACATCCGCAAGATCACGCGGACCATGCAGCTCATCGCGACCGCGCGGTTCCAGGCGGCGTTCAACCGCGCGATGGCGACGAAGCCCTACACGCAGAAGCTGGCCGAGCTGGTGGCCGACCTCTCGCGCGCGGCGGGCAGCGTCGACCATCCGCTGCTCCAGACCCACGACGACGTGCCGCGGTCGGCCCTGGTGGTGATCACCAGCGACCGCGGCCTCGCCGGCGGCTACAACGCCAACGTGCTGCGCGGGGCCATCACCCACCTCGACGAGCTCAAGGAGCGCGGGGTGGAGACCGACGTCCACATGGTCGGCAAGAAGGGGAGCAACTTCTTCCGCTTCCTGCGCCGGGCCATGACGGAGCAGACCACGGGGATCGGCGACAAGCCGCGCTTCGAGCAGGTCGAGCCGATCGCGAACGCCCTGATGGAACGCTTCATCCGCGGCGAGATCGCCTCGGTGCACGTCGCCTACATGCGCTTCCACTCGGCGGGCGTGCAGCGGCCGGCGGTCGTCCAGCTCCTTCCTCTCTCGGCGGAGCAGGAGCAGGGCAAGGAGGCGGCGCGGCCGGTCGAATATGAATTCTCGCCGGACCCGCGGCAGCTCCTCGACGAGCTGCTGCCCGCCACGGTGCGCGCGCGCCTGTTCCAGGCCTTCAACGACGCGTCCGTCTCCGAGCAGGTGGCGCGCATGGTGGCCATGAAGGCGGCCACGGATGCGGCGGCCGACATGATCAAATCGCTGACGCGGGAGTACAACCGCGCCCGGCAGACGCAGATCACCATGGAGCTTCTGGACATCGTGGGCGGCGCCAACGCCCTGTCCTGAGCCCGCAAAAGATCGGAAATCACGATGCAAACGCAAAATACGGCAGGCAATATCGGGAAAATCACCCAGGTGATCGGTTCCACCCTGGACGCCCAGTTCTCCGACGATCAGCTCCCCCTGATCTACAACGCCCTGCGGGTCGAGGTCGAGCGCACGGTGCTCGGCGAGACCTTCAACGAGACGCTCTGGTGCGAGGTGGCCCAGCATCTTGGAGGAGGCCGCGTGCGCGCCGTCGCCCTGGGCTCGACCGACGGTCTCCAGCGCGGCTCGGACATCGTCGACACCGGCGCGCCGGTCAGCGTGCCGGTCGGCATCGAGACGCTCGGCCGCGTGTTCAACATGGTCGGCGAGCCCATCGACGGCCTCGGCCCGGTGCAGGTCGGCGAGCGCCGGCCGATCCATCACGTGCCGCCGGAGCTGGACGAGCTGTCCTCGAAAACCGAGCTGTTCGAGACCGGCATCAAGGTCATCGACCTGCTCTGCCCGCTGGTGCGCGGCGGCAAGGCCGGCCTCTTCGGCGGCGCCGGCGTGGGCAAGACGGTCATCATCCAGGAGCTGATCGCCCGCCTCGCCCGCTTCCACAGCGGCTACTCCTGCTTCGCCGGCGTGGGCGAGCGCACCCGCGAGGGCAACGACCTCTGGCTGGAGATGCAGGAGGCGAAGATCGGCGACACGGGCAAGCGCGTCATCGACCAGACCGTGATGGTCTTCGGCCAGATGAACGAGCCGCCCGGAGCGCGCCTGCGCGTGGCCCTTTCGGCGCTCACCATGGCCGAGTACTTCCGCGACCAGACGGGCGTGGACACGCTGCTCTTCATCGACAACATCTTCCGCTTCTCGCAGGCCGGCTCCGAGGTGTCCGCCCTCCTCGGCCGCATGCCCTCGGCCGTGGGCTACCAGCCGACGCTGGGCACCGAGATGGGCGAGCTTCAGGAGCGCATCACCTCGACCTCCCGCGGCGCCGTCACCAGCATCCAGGCCATCTACGTGCCGGCCGACGACTACACCGATCCGGCGCCCGCCACCGCGTTCACCCACCTCGACAGCACGGTGAACCTGGAGCGGAGCATCTCCGAGAAGGGCATCTACCCGGCCGTCGACCCGCTCGCGTCGAGCAGCCGCATCATCGCGCCCGAGTACATCGGCGAGCGGCACTATGCCGTGGCCCGGAAGGTCCAGCAGATCCTCCAGCGCTACCGCGACCTCCAGGACATCATCGCGATCCTGGGCGTGGACGAGCTCTCGGAAGAGGACAAGGTCATCGTCCGCCGGGCGCGCAAGATCGAGCGCTTCCTGTCGCAGCCGTTCTTCGTGGCCGAGCAGTTCACCGGCCTCCCGGGCATCTACTGCTCGCGCGAGGACACGATCCGCTCCTTCGACGAGCTCTGCGACGGCAAGTGGGATC
>Ga0268265_10001352_pt1 | contig 20890 bp, 22 predicted proteins | sample KBSSwiS52_FD_190355 | JGI IMG/M metagenome (GOLD analysis project Ga0268265, IMG submission 190355) | Switchgrass rhizosphere microbial communities from Kellogg Biological Station, Michigan, USA - KBS Switchgrass S5-2 (SPAdes) (version 2) | ecosystem: Host-associated > Plants > Roots >... | reverse complement strand
CTGGGAAGACCACCGCTGCCAAGACTTGGCAGCCCAGGACCGCCGTTGCCCTGACCGCCGCCGAGGTTCAGTCCAAGAGTCGAGCCATTGGCCGACGCCGAGCCGCTGGCGTTGGCGCCCTTGCGGCCAGCCTTGGCGTTGGCGTTGGCCGAGCCATTGCCCGACGCCGAACCGTTGAACAGCATCGAATGACCGCTGTTGGTAAGCGCAAGCGCCCCATTGGCGGCGCCGTTGAGGGTGCCCGCCAAGCTGAGGCCACCGCCATTAGCCTGGTCGCCTCTGGTGACGGCGAGCGCGCCGTTGGTCACGCTGTTGGCCATACCGGCAACATTGATGCCGTGACCTTCGCCTCCGGTTCCACCAGCGCGTACTGCCGCGTTGGTAACACTGGCTACGGTACCGGTCAGGCCGTTCGCATTGGCGCCGTCGCCGCGCGTCACGGCGAGTGCGCCGTTGGTCGCGTTGCCAACCGTGCCAGCAAGCCCCAGTGCGTCGCCATTCCCGCCGCCCCTGGTCACCGAGCCGGCAATGCTTGTGGCGCTGGTGACAACGCCGGCCAAACCGACGCCATGACCATTGCCATTGCCATTGCCGACGCCGGAACCAAGGCCGGCAACACTGTTGGTGAGTCCTCCGGCATTGCTCAGAACGCCATTCACGGTGTCGCACAGGCAATTGCCAACGCCGTTGTTTCCAACCGAGCCGGTGACGCCGCCGAGGGTGTTCTGCACGGTCCCGCCGAGCGTTGCGCCAAGATTTCCGGTGACGCCACCGAGCAGGCTTCCGCCGCCCGGCCCACCGGCAACCCCTGGGCTGGCCGAAAGGGCCATCGCGGCCCCGGCAATCAGAATGTAGGTTTTCATCACTGTCCTCCTTTGTCAGGAGGGACGGGCGGAACTTACCCCGTCCTCCACTGACAAGAACGACAGCGCTTTGGATTTTCATCCTGACGCTATTTCGCGCCTACCGCTTTTGGCTCGATACGGCAGTCGCCGCAGACGATCCCGCGACCGACCCGCCCGCGCCCCGGACGAGCTTCGTTGACGAGTCGGACGGGGGAGCCGGCCAGCAGAAGGCGCGCGGCGGCGAGCGGCGCGGCGAAGCTGGTCCCGCGCACCCTGGTGTAGCCCTTGCCGGGAAGGGCCGCGGCCATGTCCGCCCCGGGCGCGGCAAAGTCGAGGTGCGTGGCTTTGCCGGCTTCGACCAAGGCCCGGCCGCGACCGTCGACAGCGGTCACGGCCACCACGCCGGCGTACGAAGCCGGATATTGCGGAGGCGCCGCGGGGCCGTCGTTGCCGACGGCGGCGACGAGCTGAATGCCGCGCCGCTGGACCAGCTGCACGGCGCGCTCGACGAGCTTGTTCGGTGGCCCGACGAGGCTGATGTTGATCACCTGCGCGCGGTGTCCGGCAAGCCAGCCGAGCGCTTTCACGATCGCGGTCGCGGATCCGGCGGCTCGATTTCCGCCATAGACGTCGGCGACATAGAGCGATGCGCCAAGAGCGGCGCCGCGGAACGGCCCCTGGCTCCCGACGAGCAGCGACGCGACCGCGGTTCCGTGACCGGTCGCTTCCGGGTTTCCGGAAAAGCCGTTCTGCTCGATCGAGGCGCCGGCCAGTGATGGATGGGAAGCGACGCCGCCATCTATCATTCCGACAACCCGTCCGCCGCCGACCCCGCCGACTGAGGCGAGCGCTGCCTTGAGCGGCATCAATCCGCCGCCGGCTGGCTCAAAGACGTGGTCGTAATCCGCTTGGAGCTGGGGTGCGGCGCTGCGCAGCCGTTTTAACCCGTCGCGGGCGCTCATTCCCCGCGGCACGGCGAGCTGCACGCTGCGCAGGCCGATGATCGGGTCGGTCTCGTCGGCGATCACGTGAAAACCGGCGTGGGCCGCAAGCTGCAGCGACAGCGAATCGGGCTCGACCGCAACCAGCACCCCGCGCCTCACCGGCTGTCCGTTGCCATCGCTTTCGAGCTGATTGCGATTGCCCCGGATTAGCTCCTGCAGGCGAAGGCGGCGAAGATCGAGCAGCGTTCCCGCGCCCGCTTCGGCAATTGCCTCAGGCAGGCCCGACACTGTGTCGAGCGTCGGACGAATGACTTGTTGCGCCTCAGGCTGCCTGAGCATATCCTGCAGCACCGGTCCGGCGACCGGCACGTTGCCGACCGGAACCGGGAGCGAGACTGGGGGCAATCCAACGCCCGGCAAAAGCTGCGCTCCGGCGCTGCCGGCGACGAGTGCGGCGGCGACCGCCGCACTGAAAACATAACGGCCAAAGCTGGACATTCGCGGACCTCTTTATCATCCCTCGTGGATGAAACGAGCCAATGCCGTCGTTTCATCCGCATGAGGCCGAATGGACCGATCCCTGACGTTCGAGCACGAACTCGCAGCCATGCTCCCACGCTTGCGGCGCTTCGCTCACACGCTGAGCCGAAACGGCAGCGACGCGGACGATCTGACTCAAGCGGCGATCGAACGGGCCTTGCGTTCGCGGGCACAATGGCAGCCTGGTACGCGGCTCGACAGTTGGCTGTTCCGGATCATGCGCAACCTGTGGATCGACACCGCCCGATCGCGTTCGCGCAAGGAAAAGTTCGAGACTCCCGTCGAGGAGCTGGAACAGCTTGGAGAGGATCCGCGCGATGCCATCGAGGCATCGCTCGAGCTGCAGCGGGTAATGGCCGCAATGGAGCGATTGCCCGACGAGCAACGCGAAGTCGTCGCGCTGATCCTCATCGAGGGCTTCGGCTATCGCGAGACGGCGGAGATGCTCGACCTTCCGATTGGGACTGTATCCAGCCGCCTGGTTCGCGGACGCACCGCGCTACTGGCATTGGTAGGAATGTAAAATGGTGACCGACGAGATCTTTTTCGCCTGGCTGGATGGCGAGCTCGACCCTCAGGAGGCGGAGCGTGTCGCCGCCGAGGTTGCTTCGGACGACAAACTTACCGAGCGCGCGAAGCGCCACAGCGCAATGCAGACGCGGCTCAAGGGGTCATTCGAGAGCCTGCTCGACGCCGCGGTGCCCGAGCCGCTGCTTGTCGCTGTCCACACGCCGGAACCGGAGATCATCGACTTTGCGGCCGCCCAGCGTTCGCGTGAAGCCCGAGCATGGGCCCCGCTGCCGCGGTGGGCTGCGTTGGCGGCCACACTCGCCGTTGGGATTTTCGCTGGTACGATGGTGCCGCGCGCGACCACCGCGCCGCTCGACGTTCAAGGGGGCAAGGTCTATGCGGCGGCTGCGCTCAACGAGGCGCTCGACACTCAGCTAGCCAGCGCGCCGGGCGGCGACATCCGCATTGGGCTGACATTTCGGGACCAGACCGGAACGATCTGCCGCAGCTTTGTCCAAACTGCCGCCAGTGGATTGGCATGCCGTAGCGGCGGCCGTTGGCACCTTCGGGGGCTGTTCGCAACTCCGGAGGGCCAAGCCGAGACCTACCGCATGGCGGGCGGAACGAATCCAACGCTAGCGGCGCTGATAGACTCAACCATGGTCGGCGAGCCCCTTACCGCCGATCAGGAAAGATCCGCCCAAGCACTTGCTTGGCATTAACTTGCACTCTGCGCTTGGCGACGCCGCCATCGCACGCGCTCGGCAGGACCAGTCAGCCAGCAAATCTGATGCCCTATGACAGTGCCAAGCCCATCGGCTACCGGAAACCCGGCGGCCAATGCACGATGGCCTCAAGGGCGACCAGTTACCAATTCAAGACTCCGAGCGTCGGCTTCAAGTCGCGCGTCTCCACCAACCTTAGAAGTTCAAAGCCACGCTGCCGTATAGGTACCGGCCATTGAATCCGAACGGAGAGAAGATTGAGAACGGGCTGAAGCTCCTAGTTGCCGAAGGCCTCGTCCTGAGCGTGGATAGCGAGGCTGGGCCGGATGCGGTCCAAGTGGCCCTGACTGTCAGGGGCAGGATCGTCCTCGACAACTATTTCATGGCGCTCGGCAAAGCGCAGTAGCGACGCGCTCGATTCGCGAGGCCTTGGCAGTTCGGAAGGGGTAGGCACCTTCGTCAGCTGAAAGCTCGCCCAGAACTCTAGCCATCGTCGGGAGTCTTTAGCAGGTCGACCACTTCCTGCAGTCGCGCGCCGACAGCCGGCGAAACCTTGTTTGAATCAAGGATTTCCAACGCCAGCTCCAAATGGGCTAGCGCATCTTTCAGGTCTGCGCCGCGACCCTCGTCCGGCGCCGTCGACGCACCCATGTATCCCACCCCCGAGCAAGAGCGACCGCGCCAGAATAGCGGGGCTCCGCGCTAAAGAGGAGCGGGATTTTCAAGCCCGGTTTATGGCATAGGAACGGGTGTTCCGGATAGGTACACCCGCAGCGCAACACGCGCCTTGTCCGTCAGTTCGATGAAGGCTGTGCGCGCGTCGTTGGGATGCCGCTCGCGCTGCACGAGCGCCTGGTCCTCGAGATATTCGAGCCAGCGCAGCGCGGTGGTGAGTTTGATCCCGCCGATCTCGGCGAGCCGGCCGATGGTCAGCCGCGGGCCTTCGCGGTCCATCACGAACAAAGTCAACAGCAGCTCCCAAGCTGGCTCTCCGAACATCGTTGGGTTGAAGGTTTCGGCACGGCGACGGCGGGCCTCGAGAATGGTTCTCGCCAGGTGGGTCAGGCTGACGTTGCGACGCTGGTCCTCGACCCCGCCTTCGCCGAGCAGGAGTGTCAGCAACCGGACGGCGTCTTCGCGGTCGCGGGGGGAAAGCTCGATTTGATTGCTCATTACCGTTCGACCCATCCCGTGGGCTCAAATCGATTCGGCGCAGACACGTTAGGCTCTCGACGCGACAGCTTCCACCGATACCTTAGTTGGCCGCGAACTCATCATCACGTGGCTTTGGCCATGGTCGACCACCGCTCTGACATTTCTTAACATCCGGGTGTTAGGGCTGCGGTCGGGATCCGCCCGGCTCCCTCGCAGCTCCTAGGAAGGGCGCGTCTCAATTGCTAGGGGCGGCTCGGTTGCCACGCCCACGGTGGCCGGGCCGCTTATATCATCCCAATTCAGGACACTGATTTTCAAGCTAACTTTGGGTAACTACATGGTTGCGGGCAGCCTTCATAAACTTGCGCCCCATTCCTCCCAAACCTTCCCGGTTTAGAGGTAGCGGCCCGGCACTCGTCCTGCCGGGCCGTTTCGATTCATGCTATCCCCATTCCAAACGAGGCCCAAGCTTTCGCCGGAGCCTCGCCTAGAGGACAAGGAGTGGTAGTTTAGAGCGAGTTCGCGACGTTGTTGAACGTCGTGCCGAGCTTGGTGCCAATGCTTGTCATGGCGCCGATAGCGGCAACGGCAATCAGGGCGGCGATCAGACCATATTCGATGGCGGTCGCGCCCTTTTCGTCCTTAATGAGGCTGAGAAACTTGATCATGTCTACCTCCAGCGGAGGCAGCAAGATGGGGCTGAACGGTAAAGGAACCATGAAGTAGCCCGCCCGTGCAGTGTCCGCTTTCCACCCGGTTCGGCCACGGCCAGCTTCCACCCATTGCGGACACCCTTTTCCCGCTGTTGAACTCAATGGCCACGCCGCCTAGCGCGGAGCGGTGAAACCCAAACTCCTGACGACCATGAGCGCCTATTCCTGGCGCCTGTTTTTCGGCGACACCCTCGCCGGGATTACGGTCGCGCTGGTTGCGCTTCCCTTGAGCGTGGCCATCGCCATCGCGTCCGGAGCGGAACCGAAAGCGGGCCTGGTGACCGCGATCATCGGTGGTTTCCTGATCTCGCTGCTCGGCGGCAGCAGAGTCCAGATCGGCGGTCCGACGGGGGCCTTCATCGTCGTCGTTTACGGCGTCATTCAGCAGCATGGCTTCGACGGCCTGCTGCTGGCCACGATGATGGCGGGAGTGATCCTGGTCATTGGCGGCCTGCTTCGCGCCGGGCGGTTCATCGCGCTCGTCCCGGAACCGGTGATCGAGGGTTTCACGATCGGCATCGCAGTGATTATCGCCGTCAGTCAGTTGAAGGACCTGCTGGGCCTGTCACTCCAGCATAGTTCGGCGGATCTGGTGCAGGTTTTGCCTGCGCTGTGGAGCGCGCGGGCTTCGCTGAACCCGGTCGCGCTCGGTATCGGCATTTTCTCCATTGCCGGAATTGCCGCGTTTCGCCGGCTCGTTCCCTGGCTACCCGGTTCGCTCCTGGTTATCGCGGCGGCCTCGGCGGCGGTTGCCGTTTTCCACTTGCCGATCGACACCATCGCGTCGCGCTTCGGTGCGCTTCCAGCCGGACTGCCGCTGCCTTCGATTCCTCAGATCAGTGTAGCCCGGATCAGCGAGTTGCTGCCCGCGGCTTTCGTCATCGCCTTCCTGGCCAGCGTGGAATCGCTGTTGTCGGCGATCGTCGCCGATCGCATGATCGGAAGCAGTCACCGTTCCAATGCCGAGCTGTTAGGGCAGGGCGCCGCCAATATCGTTGCGCCCTTGTTTGGCGGACTGCCGGCAACGGGCGCGATCGCCCGTACGGCAACCAACGTTCGCGCCGGCGGCCGGACGCCCGTCGCGGGGATCGTTCACGCGCTCGCCATCCTCCTGTTCATCGTCGGCGCGGCATCGCTCACCGGCTATCTCGCAATGCCCGCGCTGGCCGGCCTGCTGATCGTAACCGCGTGGATCATGAGTGAGCCGGTGCGTTGGCGCGAGCGGATGGCGCTGCGGAGCGGAGACCGAGCGCTTTTGTTCCTGACCATGATCTTGACCATCGCCAGCAACCTGACCGTGGCCATCGCCGTGGGAACCGGCTTGGGACTAGCGCTCCGCCTCGTCCGGCGCGACGTCGAGCCGGCCGCGTGGATGCCATCGGATCGATCGAAGCTGTAAATTCATTCGCCCAACGTCCGCCTTCCTCCCTACGTGCCGCCCTGAATGATATCTCGAACTAGCTCCATTGTGGATCAATCTAGCCCCGAGTTATTTACGTGTTCCAGTCAAACATCGCGACGTGAACTGCGCAACACCTGTATTCTCCACGCTCGATGACGGTAGGAGAGATCAACGAAGCCATTTGTTCGTGGCGGCGACCCTGTATTCGGACGCTGGTTCGGCGCCAGTGCGCATCAGAAATATGTCGCAATCTGGCGCTCTCATCGAGGCATCGGCGGTACCCGACCCAGGCGCGGAAGTGATTCTCAAGCGGGGGAGCCTCCAGACAGGCGGTTACATCGCCTGGAAGGTCAAAGGAAAAGCCGGCATTGCCTTTTCGACCAGGGTTAGCGTTGGCGACTGGTTGTCGCGACAGGTGCGCGGCCATCAGGACGAGGTTGACGAGATCGTTTCGAACCTAAAGGCGGGCAGCCCTCCTGGCAGCGCTGCTGATGGAGCGGGCGTTGCCAGCACCCCATCGATTGAAGCAGAGTTGCTGGCGCTTCGGGGCGACCTCGTCAGGCTTGGCAATGGTCTAGCTGGCGACGCAATTCTGGTCGCGACCCACCCCGAAGTTCAAATGTTAGATATCGCGCTCCAGAAGATAGATCGTTTAATCGGACTGCTCCGCAACACGTAGTCGCGGCTGGGGTGAGCGTCCGCTTTCCACCCATTGCCGCCGCGAGCCGCGACTGCCACGTTGCCTTGATGATAATCGATTGCCCGAGCGCTTACATAGTTGACGGTGACACCCTGCGATGCGGACCCGAGCGCATTCGGCTGCTCGGTATCGATGCCCCTGAGATGAGATCTTGTCCGCGGTGGAGAGTGTGCGTTCCGGGGGATGGTCAGGCATCGAAGCGAAGTTTGATTTCTGCGCTGAAGTTTGGTCCCGTTCGCTACCAAGTCGTGACGATGGATCGCTTCGGCCGGCAGGTGGCGGTCGTATGGGCGGGCAGCGTGAATCTGAGCTGCTGGCAGCTTCAAAGGAGGCAGGCGATCTACAAGCCGAAGTGGGACAACGGACGGCTTGTTGCCCGAGCTTGCAAGTAAGCGGGCGCACCGAGCAGCGCCCGCCCCCTGTAATTCGGCACGTTCATAGTGCTGGCCTTGCAAATCCTACATTGCAAGTGCGGCCTCTAAACTGGCTTTGCGCCCGGCGTCCCGCATTTGGCAAAGTGGCCTTTCGTGTCGCGGCACCGAGCCGGCGCAACTTTGGCAGGGCACTTGATGAACTTCCCCTTCGCGTCACGGCAGGCTGCCGCGAAACCAGGCGCCGAGCTAGCAACAAAGCTCAGAGCGCTTAAAGCTAGAATAAGCTTTCGCATTCGACGTCTCCTCGTGGGTCGGAGCCATAGGTTACCCGAACGCGCCGCTGAAACACACATTACATTGCCGCAAGGTGGGAAGGGCTTCGAGAACACAGGAGCGCGCAAATGTTCGACGCCGCAACCCAGGCACCGGCATTCACTGGAGCGAAACTTCCCCTCAAGCCGATGCACGTTTGGGGCATTCGCGTTCGGCTTCAGGTCGAAGACCGGGTCCGTGATCTGGCGCTTTTTGATCTCGCGATCGACAGCAAGTTGCGCGGCTGCGATCTAGTCTCGCTCCGCCTGGGTGACATCTCGACCGGGGGTTCCTTGCGTCGCCGCGGCTTGATCCTCCAACAAAAGACCAGCCGACCGGTGCAGTTCGAGATCACCGAACAGACCCGCCAATCCGTACGAACCTGGCTCAATAAGCGAGGCGTTCGGCCGGATGACTGGCTGTTCCCCAGTCGACAGTTTCCGGGAACGCATCTCAGCACGAGGCAGTATTCTCGTCTGCTCAAGCAGTGGGTTCATCTATTGGGTTTGGAGCCGTCCGCCTATGGCACCCACAGCCTACGACGGACTAAAGTCTCGCTCCTGTATAGGAAGACGGGCAACCTCCGCGCGTGCCAACTCCTGCTTGGCCACACCAAACTTGAAAGCACTGTTCGCTACCTCGGTGTCGAGCTCGATGATGCGCTTGCGCTTTCAGAAGCGCTGGAGATCTGAGCGGCGACAATGGGTGGAGAATGGACATTCCGGCCCAACGTCGAAGAAGGGCGCGAATGGGCCTGTTAGGCTTACTGACGGGACTGGTTTCGAATGAGGTCATAGACCGAACGTGGATTGTCGATACGAAAGAATTGCGCCGAACTCCTTAGGGACGGAACCCACCAGTCAAATCCGTTGCGACCTGAACCAAACGTCCCGCCGCCAGAACTGTCAAAAGTAATCGTTCCGCTACCATCGCCAAACTCGGATAACTCCAGCATCGGCAATCGATGCACATCGAGGGACGTCAGTTTCGATGAGCGCGTCCCGCGACGAACGAGAATGCGTTGATCGGTGACGGCATACCGGAGGCTTTTCCGGATGGCCGCGTCGTGAAAGAACCGTCCGACGATCAGATAAAGACCGGCAACCAGAAACGGCAGACCCCAGAGGCGAAAAAACCAATCGGGGCCATCGCCAGTATCGGGAAATGACCAAACGCCAACATTCCAGAAGATTGCGAAGCCTCCCCACAAGAGGCTGAACGGGATCAAATAAGCGTCTCGGCCAGTCAGGGCGATGCCCTGCTTCGGTTGGCCGGACCACAGGATGCGCTCTCCAGAGAACATAAAAGGCCTGAATATTTCGCTGACTTGGTAGCTGATCATCTGACGCTCGTAACGGCCGGCGCTGGCCGAGGCCAGTCGGAGAGCAGCGTGATAGCGGCTGGAATGGGTGGAAAGCAGACACTGAGCCGCGATTGTGGTGTAGATCGAGTTAGCGATCCCGTTCTAACCAAGCCTGAGGCCCGGGAGCAACTCACCTTAAGAAAGCATGCCCGTACTATAAAGTCTTTCGGGTTTTTACTTGGAACCACACTTCGGGTGAGTTATCTTTTATTTGCTCGGTCGTTATCGCGATTGCGCCGGACTTTGCTCCGGGCGGCAAGGAGCCGGGCAAGTGCATCATCGAAGTCGAACTTCGCACCAGGCACGGGGAAGCTCGGCACATGACGGGCCGGAGTTGCACATACCGGCCACATCGCCCGAGCAACGAGATCGGCTGCGGGAGTATGCCGGTCAAATTTGCCAATCGCGCGATCTACGGGAGAGATCGTTCGACCATAATATGTTCGGTGAGCCCGCCTGGGATATCCTATTGGTGCTTTACACAATCGACGGCGACCGGCGGCGATTGAATACCAGGGAACTTGCAAGGCTCGCCAACCTGGCGTTGACGACTGCGCTCCGCTGGCTTGATTTTCTCGAACGACGAGACTTGATCGTGCGCAAGGCCAATACCTTCGACCTGCGAATGGTCGATGCGGAATTGTCGGACAAGGGCCGAACCGCGATGGACAACTATCTGCTGCAAATGCTCGGTGCCGATTTGTTTGGACCGATCGGGACCAATACTGGTTAGTCGGCGAATGGCCCGGTCCGACAGCGGTGGATTTCAGGCGCATCAATGCGGCGTTGCCCAATGGCTCTAGTGGTTCGCGTAGCTCGCAAGATCCAAGGAGAGGCGCGTGAGTGAAATCGGCTGGATATTCTTCGCGGTCGGCGCAGGGATTTTCATCATCCTGCTCGACGTCTCGACTCGGCTCATTCGATCGAACCGGCTGCTCGCGTCCATTCTGGATGAATTGAAGAGCCGCGATTAGTGCGGCCCAAGGACGTGGGGACGAAGGGGTGCGCCCTTGGGCCGCCTCCGAGCTCGACGCCCAATCTATATCAGACGGGAACAATAGGAAAGCGGCCCCAAAAAGGCGGCTCGACCGGGGTGGTTAAGATCAAGCCGCCTCTCCCCTCGGGTAACGCTCTAGCGCCCGTTTTGGTGCCGCCAAAGCTCACGAAAGTTAGGCGGCCCGATGCAGGCTGCGCGCACCGGGCCGCCCGTGATCGGGCACGGGGTTGGAGAGTGAGACCCGTCGTCCTGCTTTTGCCGAGCTAGGCGGCGAGTCTCGGCGCGAAGATACTCTCAATGCGGCCTCCGTGAAATATCTTGCTCGCACCGCTCGCCGGTGTCCGCAACGGTGGAGAGAGGGCAGACACTCGCTCATTCCAGTTTAGCGTCCAGCGTGTTAATCGTTCGCCGCCAAGCGAGGGGGGAAGCAATGGCGACAGTCGCAGAGAAATTCGTTGGAACGCATCGGCCCGACGTGTTGTTGGGTACGCCGCGAGCGCAGGCGCTCGATCGCTGGATCTTCGTCGTCATGGCGGCGTGGTTCATCCTGATTGTCCTGGCCGGGTTCATTCCAGACTCGGTCATGAAGATCGGCCTAGTCCAAGCCGGAGCGAGACCGCCGTTCCCGCTCGTTTTGCACCTGCATGCCCTGGTTATGGGATCCTTCCTGCTGCTGCTGTTCACGCAGACGTGGCTGATGGCCACGGGCCGGCGCGCCCTGCATATGAAGCTGGGAATATTCGGGATGGCGCTCGCCGCCGTGCTGGTGGCGGTGGGCTTGGTCCTCGCGCCGACAATGTACTACGAAACCTGGAATGCGTTGAAGGCGGCGCCGCCGGCGCAGCGGGGCACGCTGCAGACGGTGCTTTCGATCAAAGAAAACATCCTGCTGCTTCAACTGCGCATCGGCCTTTTATTCCCGTTGTTCCTGATCATCGGCTTGCGCGCGCGGGGCAGCGAACCGGGGTTGCACAAACGGATGATGATCCTCGCGACGGCGATGGCCTTGCCGGCCGGGATCGATCGCATTCCGTGGTTGCCGTCGACGATGCCCATCAGCCCGCTCGCGCCGGACTTGTATACGTTGCTCGCGGTGGCGCCGATGTTCGCCTGGGACGCCTTCCGCAACCGCAGCGTGCACAAGGCTTACTGGATCTGGCTAGGCGTGTTCGTGCCGTGCGCGATCGCCGTGAACCTTTTGTGGGACACGCCGGCGTGGCACGCGGCGGCGCAGTGGATTTTGGGTGTCGGGTAGGGTTTTCAACGGAGGTGAAGCGTAGCGAGCACCCGGCGGCATCTCAAGACGGAGCGGTAAATGATCACGGCATCCGGCCTCCTGCTTATGGCCGCGCAGTCTACATTTACGGTCACGAACGCCGCTTATGATGGAGCAATGGCGCGTCCCGCGAACGCGCGGTTGCTGTGGCATGACGAGTTCACGGGATCGCGCCTCGATCTAGCGAAGTGGCGTTATGATACGGCGCGCAATAAGCAGGGCTGGTTCAACGGCGAATTGCAATATTATGCGGCTGATCGGTCGGAGAATATTCGCGTCGAAGACGGCCGTCTGGTGATCGCGGCGCGCCGCGAAACGCTGAAGTCCGAACCCGATTGGGGCGGGCAGGATTACACGTCAGGCAGGCTCGTCTCGAAGCAGGCGTGGACTTACGGCTTCTATGAGATTCGCGCCAAGCTTCCCTGCGCGCGTGGCACCTGGCCGGCAATCTGGATGCTTCCCGAGCAGATGGGGAAATGGCCCGAAGGCGGCGAAATCGATATCATGGAACAGGTCGGGGCAGAGCCCAACCTGATCTACGCAACGCTGCATACGGCCCTGTTCAATCATGTGAAGAAGACGCAGCGCAGCGCGCAACGACTGGTCCCGACAAGTTGCAGCGCATTTCACGTCTACCAACTCGATTGGCGGCCCAAATCCATCACCTTGGGCGTCGATGGCCGCGGCATCTTGCGGGTCCTTGACGATCAGCCAGGCGGCAAAGGCGCGTGGCCGTTCGACACGCAGTTTCACCTGATACTCAACCTGGCGATGGGCGGCAACTGGGCAGCGGCGAAGGGCATGGACGATGCCGCGCTCCCGCAGCGGATGGAGGTGGATTACGTCCGCGTGTGGCAGGATCACTGAAGTGAACCTGCATCGATCGACGCCGGCACGGGCGGAAAAAGCGGACGAATGCCATCGATCTTGAGATTAAACTGCATCCTCCAAACTGGAGGCGGCAATGTCCACAAGCGATCCCATCGAACGGCGCGTCACGAGATGCGCAATCTACACCCGCAAGAGCACGGAATATGGGCTCGACGCCGCCGTCAACTCCCTCGAAACACAGCGCGACGTTTGCCAGTCCTACATCAAATGCCAGGCGCACCGGAACTGGTCGGAGCTTCCGTATCGCTACGACGATGGCGGCTATTCCGGGGGAACACTTGCTAGGCCGGCACTGACGAGGCTCGTTCGCGACATCGAAGAGGGCCGGATCGATGTCATCGTGGTCTACAAGATCGATCGACTGACGCGCTCGCTGCTCGACTTCGTTCGGCTGACCGACGTTCTCGAAAAATACGGGGCGAGCTTTGTCAGCGTGACCCAAGCCTTCGACACGTCGGACAGCATGGGACGACTGATCCTCAACGTGCTTCTCACTTTTGCCCAGTTCGAACGCGAGCTCGCGAGCGACCGTGTGCGCGATAAAAAAGCTGCGATGCGGAAGAAAGGTCTGTTCGCGGGTGGACTGCCCCCGTTCGGCTATCTGGTTGCGAAGGGAGGCAAGCTTGAGATTGATAAGGAACGCGCGCCGATCGTTACTTGGCTGTTCGACCAATACCCGAGGGTTTCGGGCGTCGAAGTGCTCGTGAGGGAGCTGCGCAAGCGTGGGTGCTCGACGCGGCGGTGGACAACCCAGGCGGGGATCGAACGCGGAGGCCAGCCAATCACCGCGGCCGTCGTCAGGCAGATCCTCAAGAATCCGATTTACGCGGGGTTCTTCGTGCATCGCGGTGAATGGATCGAAGCGCAAAACGCGCCGTTGATCACGCGCGAACAATGGGACGAGGCCCAGGCAGCACGAATGGCACGTAAAATCGTCCGGGATCCGGATAAGGATTTTCTGGTCGGTATTCTGCACGACGAATTTGGCCGTCGGATGAACATGGCAACCACTGCGCCCGGTTATGGTCATAAGCAGCGTTACTATCGGGGCAAGCGTAAGGGGATTACCAAGGACCACCAGAAGACGGTCCTCGTGGATGCAATGAAACTGGAACTGTTGGCAAAGAGCGCCGTGAAGGCGTTCCTAGTTGACCAGCGCGAGTTGCGCGAGGCCGTGCTCTCGTTGGGTCTCTATTCAGATCAGATCGCACGCTTGCTCAAGCGCGGACGGCTTGCGTCGCGGCGTATGGACCTCATGAACGGACCCGGTATCCGTCGCCTGTTCCTGGCGCTCGTGCCGCGAGCGGAAGTGACTAAGACCGAATTGCGGCTTTACATCTCCTGTTACGAACTAAGCCGGTACTTGGCGTGGGACGGCGTGGGATTGTTCACGAAAGCCCAGCGCGGGTCGGCACATAACGAAGATCGTATTCGCCTCGTCGTTGCGCAGGCGGATGCTGTTTGCGGCAAGCGGACCTACCTGCTGCCGATCGCCCCTTGCCCGTCAGGCGTAGGTGACCCTAAGCCTTGGCTTATTGAAGCGCTAAAGAAAGCCGCCGACCTCCGTGCCTTCGTGCTCGCCAACCGGGACCGTTCGTTGGGCGAGTTAGCGAAGCAGAAGCATTTGGGTCCCTCACAATTGTCTCGTTATGTCAGGATGAACTATCTCGCTCCCGACATCCAAACCGCGATCATGGACGGAACCCAGCCAGCCGACCTGACAATGTGGTCCCTTCTTTATGGACCGCTGCCGCTTGATTGGGAGCAACAACGGCAGCTTCTCGGCTTTGGCTAACGTCTGCTCCCTTGAATATCCGTCGCACGGGGGAAACTATTGGAAAAGGCTGATTGTGACCGTAGCGGGTGGAAAGCGGACACTCGAATTGTCATCAGGCGGCTCGGACGATGTCCGTGTAAGCGGGGAATGGAAGAAAAGGCGGGTCCTGATATGACCGGGTCAGTCATGGCAGTTTGTTCAGGCGTGGCAGTTCTGACTTTGGTTGCCTGGCAGCCGGGTGGAACTGCGACAGCAAATGCAGCAACGACGGCGGTAGCGCATCCAGCAAACGGCACAATCGACGGGACCTGGATAGGCGATGTCAGCAGTGTGAAGTTCGAAGGAAAGCCGGACGAGTATCTGCTGCAGAATGGCACCTACGAATGCAAATCGTGCAGCCCGCCAAGATCGATCGCGGCTGACGGCACTTATCACCGGGTCCCCAATTACGCTTACTACGACGAGGAATCGATCAAGGTCGTGGACCACAGGACCGTCCAGGTATCGAGGAAGCTGAAAGGCCGTGAGATGGGCCGCTCCACGATGATTATCAGTCCGGATGGCAACACGTTGACGACCAATTGGACGGACACATCAGATGCCAACGCGAAGCCCCGAACGGGCTCGTTCGAGGAGACTCGTGTGGCTGGCGGTCCGGCGGGATCGCACGCGCTTTCTGGCTCATGGGCTGCGTCCAAGATTGCAGACGTCGATCCGGAGGAAATCACGCTAACTTTGAAGGCCGACGCAGATATGCTGCACATGAGCGCACCGATCGGCATCAGCTACGATGCCAAGCTCGATGGAACCCAGACACCGATCAAGGGCGATCCCACTGCAGCGACCGTTTCGGTGAAAAGGCTGTCCGATAACAGCTACCAGGAAACGGATACGGCCGGCGGAAGGGTCGTCAAAGTGAATACGTTCACGCTCGGCTCGGATGGCAAGTTGACCATCGTGTCCACGAATCCGCGTGACGGTTCAAAAACGACCTGGACCAGCAACCGACTCTGAATGGGGTCGAGCGAGGCGCGCGCCACTCGCCCTATTGGGCCTAAGTCCGCAATGGGTGGAAAGCGGACATTAATCCAACGTGCGTCGTGCCCTATTGCATCGGGCGGGCGTTTCTTGCCGCGCGGCCTCTAGACACCGCTAGGTCACCCTGGGATGATGAAATACGAGATTAGCACCCTGGAAAATCTCTACTCGGTCAGCGGCGCCGGACGCGACGGCCCTTTTCCCGAGTTCCTGCGCTTCAAGCAACGAGCCCGTCCAGACCTCATCGCCGGTGGGACGGGACGCTTGAATGTATTTGATCGTATAGGCCATGCCGTCTCCATGCCTCGTGCTCCATTCTCACCTGACGGGGTGCCCGGAGCTGGTGGAAACCGAACGTTGGGCGCTTTCGCGCTCACGTGCCGCAACCAAATCAATCGACGTAAGAGTTTCATCCCAAGATAGTGGGTGTCGCTCAACAGCGGCTCGATCAAGCGGTTCTCTCCGGCGTCGGGCCGCTTTGCTTTGTGCATGGCACCCGCCTAAACGTTGCATCGCCGATTCTGATGACCCCCGCCTCCCGGGGAGAGGATTTGTGGCACATTTAGCAAAGAGACTCTGGACGCCGAGCGTCAGGCATTTCGAACCGAGGAATGCCGCTCAAACATCGCCGCGCAGGCCAAACCTGTTCATCGTTGGAGCGCCCAAGTGCGGGACCACCGCCTGGGTCGAATATCTGCACACACATCCGGAGATCTTTTTTCCGGACTCAAAGGAAAACTGCTTTTTCGCGCTGGACCTGCCGAAATTTCGGTTCATCCGCTCTGAAGCCGAATATTCGAAACTGTTTGTCGAAAGCGGCAGCGCAAGGATCGTTGGCGAGGCTTCGGCCATGTACCTGTTCTCCACGGCGGCGGCGAAGGCCATCCGGGATTATAATACCGAAGCGAAGATCCTGATCTTCTTGCGCGAACAGGAGGAATATCTTCCTTCGCTCCACAACCAGTATCTCCGCGAGTTTTCGGAAGAGATTCAAGATTTCGAAACGGTGTGGAAGCTATCGGGGAAGCGTCCGGCCAAATCCATTCCTGCGCATTGTCTCGAGCCGCAAACGCTCGATTATGCAGCAATGGGAAGGTTTTCCGAGCAGGTCGGACGCTACCTGTCCGCGTTTCCGGCAGAACAGGTGCGAGTGATTCAATTCCGCGACTGGATCTCCGATCCGCGGGCCGCCTATCTCGAGATACTGGATTTCCTGGGGTTGGACGATGACGGGCGGAGCGAATTCCCGCGCATAAACCAGGGGGTGACATATCGTTCGAGGCGCCTGGTCCATTTCATTTTCTTCCCGCCGCTTTTTGTCCGGAAGGTGGCGCGTCTGGTCAAACGACTGGTCGGTTTGCAGGGACTGAAAATCTATCCTGCCGTGCAAAGGATGGTGAATCTTCTGTCGGCACCCGGATACAAGAAGGGGATCGATCCAACGCTGGGCGAAGAGATCAGGCGCTATTACGCGAAAGACAACCGGCTGTTGGAGGAGCAGCTCCGCGCTCGGCGGATGAGGGAGGTCGAGCAGCAAGCGACGACAGGCATAAGTCCGAGCGACCGGCTGAAAGCTAAATCCGAAATTCGAAAGCAGGCCTAACCTCCTAATGTCGGCAAATGGGTGGAAAGCTGCCATTCGTGGATCTACACCTCGGAGGCAGGAGCTAGTATGCTTCGGTCCGACTTCCGAAAGTCCGCCGAAAATATTGCTGCCCGAAATCCTACCCCCAACATCGCGGCCGTAGCGGCCTCGCGGGATGCCTCTGAGAACCACGTTCACGTGATCTGTTACCTCGGCTCCCCGACAGATGACGATGAGGATTGGCGAGAACTGATCGTGAGTGAGTTGGTCGGAGCTTTCCCTACAATCCAGACCGCATCATCGGCATTGGCACTGCCGAGGACCTGGAAGCGGCTGAACGTCCCTCGCGGCCCAACATCTGACCGGATATGATTACCTATGGGGCGATGCCTGTCGCATCAAGCGGAAGTGGAACGTCCAATGTTTACAGGACAGTCGATGGTTCGGCTAATTGCGGGCAGTCCGATCTTCTGAGAGAAACAACGGCCGCTGTGGAAGCCAACTTCCAGGCATTCGCATTCAAGGCATGAACCGGCGAGGAGCGATCGGGATCACGGGTGTATTCGCACCTTGATCTTACCTTCCCCAGTTTGCCCATCACGGTCAGCAACCCGGAGAACAAGCTCGTAGTTGCCTGGGATCAAGCGGCGCAAATCGACGCTCGGTCCGGTGCCGAGAGACCCGCCGTTCGATGTTCCCCAGCTAAGGCCCCGGTCCTTGATGAGGCCGTCCTCGGCATCATAGCCGGCGCCGCTGATCTCACGGGGGTCGCCAGCCTTCAGGTCGATGGAAAGCGGCGCGAGGATGAACGCCTGCGGAGCGTGCCGCGTAACCGAGACGCGGCCGATCGCCTCGCTGCTGCGAACGCCGTCGGTGACCGTCACCTTGACTTCGCCATCGCTCGAGCCTGGCATGAAGCGTGGATCGATCCCCAGCTTGTTGTCGCCGGCAGCGCTTCCCACGGGAAGCCATGGCGAACCCGCATCCGGCCGGTAGCTCACCAGCGCATGCAGTTTGTCTTGGTCTGCGTCGCTGGCTGTCCAGCTCGCCACCAGGCGGCCATTGCCCGTTAGCGAAAGCCTGACGTCGGCGACCCGCGGAGCCGTGCGCGACACGCGCCGCTGGAACAGCAGCTGCGAACCCCGGCGGATCGAGACGGTTTCGGTCCGCGCGTGCCACGGCACCGCTTCGGCAAATGCCAGTCCGCTGCCCTCGCTCGTGCGCTCCGGCTCAAATTGGCGAGACGTCAGCAGGCGCCCTTGCGGGTCCCGGAGCTCGATCCGGAATTTGCCGAACGCTGCGCCTTGAGGCCCCTGCCGCGCGCTGGTCACGAACATCGGCAACACTACGGCGGACCCGGTCCGCTCGAAATGTCCGACCACAACCAACTGGTTGCTTGGCGCAATCGCCGACCACGGAAACTGCGGCCAAGGCGATGCGACCGTGAAGCGGTTGAACAGCGCCTTGTAAGTGTAAGGCGAAATCCATTGCGGTCGGCCATAGGACATGAAATCGTGGACATGCGATTGGCCGTCGACCGCCATTCCGGGGACGAAGAAGTACGGCCGGCTTCGCCACCATTCCGTCGACAGTGCGATCCCAGGCGAGTCGATCCCGCCGTGAGGGTAGGGAAAGTTCCCGTCGACATCGCCGCCGTCAGCCTCGTCATGGGAATTGCTGGCATGCTCCCGTCCAAACAGATGGGCGATTTCATGCGCGATGACCGAGCCATAATAAGAAAGCGCGCCGGGCAAGTCGGCAGCCGGGATCGGACCGCCCTCCAGGTTTCCGATGTCCGCATAGGCGACCCTTCCATTGATGTGGGCTTTTCCGCCGCAGGCGCAAGGAATGAGGCCGAGCAATTTGGTCTGCGGCGGGAGCCCGCCATCCAGGAACAAGGGGAGGGTGATCCACGATAGAGTGTCGAGAAATTCGCTTCTGTGTGCGCGCACATCGAGGTCCGTTTCCTGCAGCGGCAGGACGCGGACGAGGTTGATGCCGGCGCCAGCTGGAAATTCCCCGGCGATCGGGTAGGCGCCGTTGGTCCATTGCAGCGCCGCCGACGTGGTGAACAAGATGTCGGGCGTCAGGTTCTTCGCATTGTAGCGGACCGGCGCGAGGATGAGATTGAGCGGCTTGGTCGCCTGGAATTTCGACCAGAGCGGCGAGCCTCCCGGCTGGGCGTTGTTACAGGTGCCGCATGGCAGGGCCACGTAATCGGCGATCTTCAGGTTCGTCAGCTGGAAATGGTACGTCCCCGCCGGCGTCCGGTTCGGCGGAAGCTCAAAATTGAGCGTCGCACCCAGCGTCACTCGCTGGGTACCGAACGGGGTCGAATCCAACGTGACCGCATTGAGAGAATGCACCGGTGCAAAGGCCAGCGTACCGTCCGGGCGCGTCGCCACAAGATCGCCGGTCACCCCGTAGATCGGCGTAACCGTCGGGTCGGCGCGCAGATATGCACGGACGTAGGCTCGCTTGCCGGCGATAAGCGGGACGCTGTTGCCCAGATCCTGCGTCGCCTGAACGACTTCGAGCCGGTTGAGCCGGACCTTGGTTCCCGAGGGCGGCGAAGAGAGATAGACGGTCCGGCTCTGATTTTCGGGCGCCCGGCAGTTGCGCAAGTGAAACGCCAGCGTGTTGGCGCCCTCCGTCAGGATCCCAGCCAGCTGAGTGGCGAACGGGCCGCCTGCCGGATCGATCAAAGTCCCGAGCAAGTCCACATGCCTGGTTCCGCTGGCCGAGGTGACCGTGACATAGGCCTCGATCAGCTCGCTGCTGGTCGTCGCCTGCCCGCTCAACAGGATACTATTGGCGCTAACGATCGATTGATCCGCCGGCGACGTGACGGTCAGAGCTGGAAACTCGGTCCCGGGGCAGTCTGCAACGTTACCGGCGCTGAATTCCATATCGTCGAGTGCGAGGCCGTTGTTGTATGTCCCTCCAGGTATTGCCGCATAGCTCAACGTTACGCGGCGGATGACGCGGCTCGGCGCACTGACAATGATCCGGCGCATAATTGCCGTCGGCTGGCCGTTGCCAGGGAGTACCAGACTGCTTTGCGCGACCTCGACATTGTTCGCGTCGAATGCCTTGAGCACCACGGTTCGTCCGGTCGGGATCGCATAGGTCGACCCTACCCAGACCGACACCTGGACCTGGGCAAAGGCGAAATCGACGGCTAGCGGACTTGAGCAAAATTCGGCGGCGAAGCAGAGTTCCGCGGCTTGCGACCCGGAATGCGCAAAGCCCGGGGTTGTGGCGTAACTTCTGACCGTGGCGCCGTGAAAGCTGACGCCCATCTGATTATATTGGAAGACAAGGGCAGCGGGCGGAATGCCTTCGAAGTCGATGACTGATGCATGAGACGCCGAACAAGCGGTAAAGCTCAGTACAACCGCCAAGCCAATGGCGCATGCGCGAAGAACTCGAACCATCTTGCCCCCCAGCTCGATCTTAGAACGATGCTCCTCGGATGACGCTCGCCGATTGGACTGACGTCCCGGACTCCAAACGAAATTCAACAACCTCGATTATCATTTCTTGCGGTTCTTCGCGAGCGGCGAATATTCGATCCGTGTCGGTCGGCCTTTGTCGTGATTGCAGTAGGGGTGGAAGAACGGCTTACTCGCGCCCCGTGCTCACTCGCACGCCAAGCTTATTGCATCCGGCGATGCCGCGCCGCCACGACGGCAGCTTTGGGTGGAAAGCGGACGCTAGCGGCGGCGTTTGCCCGAACCTTG
>Ga0268265_10001351_pt1 | contig 20896 bp, 17 predicted proteins | sample KBSSwiS52_FD_190355 | JGI IMG/M metagenome (GOLD analysis project Ga0268265, IMG submission 190355) | Switchgrass rhizosphere microbial communities from Kellogg Biological Station, Michigan, USA - KBS Switchgrass S5-2 (SPAdes) (version 2) | ecosystem: Host-associated > Plants > Roots >... | reverse complement strand
GCGCGGTGAGCCTGCTGCTCTGGCGCCAGCGCCGCTCGCCGGCCGCCGAAGCGATCCGCGAGCTGAGGGCCGTGCTCGAGGAGAAGGGCGACGTCAGGCCCTGACGCCGGTCCCGATCGGGCAGCTCACGCCGGTGCCGCCGACACCGCAATAGCCGGCCGGGTTCTTGGCCAGGTACTGCTGGTGATAGTCCTCGGCGAAATAGAAGGGGCCCGCGGGCTCGATCTCGGTAGTGATCTTCCCGAAGCCGCGGGCGCTCAGGGCCTCCTGGTAGGTCGCCCGGGACGCCAGCGCCGCCTGCAGCTGCGCATCGTCGAGTGTGTAGATCCCCGAGCGGTACTGGGTGCCGACGTCATTGCCCTGGCGCATGCCCTGGGTCGGGTCGTGGCCCTCCCAGAATTCCTTGAGCAGCGCCTCGTAGGTGACGATCTTGGGGTCGAACACCACCAGCACCGCCTCGGTGTGGCCGGTGCGGCCGCTGCAGACCTCCTCGTAGGTCGGGTTGGGGGTCAGGCCGCCCACATAGCCCACCGCCGTCACCCAGACGCCGGGCAGGGTCCAGAACTTGCGCTCCTCGCCCCAGAAACAGCCCATGGCGAACTGCGCCATCTCATAGCCCTCGGGATAGGGCCCCTTCAGGCGATGGCCGTTGACGAAGTGGGTCTCGGCCGTGGGGATCGCCATCGTCCGGCCCTTCAGGGCCGTCTCGGCCGTGGGGAGCTCGAGGGTCTTGCGCGCGGAGAACATGAGTTTGCGTCCCTGCAATCTGGCTGAAATCTCAAGATAGGCGCGGCCTGTCGCGAATGCACGCGGCGGCCCCTGACGCGATCGGCGTTCCATGCCAAGCTCCCAGAACCTGCCGTCGCCAGGAGATATGAAATGCGCCTGCCTGTGCATGGGTTGCTGTTGGCCGGGATGGTGGCGGCCGGATCGGCCCTGAGCCTCGGCGCGGCGGACGCCATGGGGACCTCCTCCTCCGAGACGCCCAGCGCCTCGGCCCCCGCCTACGACCCCGCCGCCGAATATGTGAAGGGCGTCGCGGCCCTGAACGCCAACCAGTACAAGGAGGCCGCGCGCGCGCTCGGCCACGTGACCGATGCGGCGCCGACGAACGCCGAGGCCTGGCGCCTGCTGGGCATGGCGCAGACCGGCCAGAACAACGCCAAGGGCGCACGCAAGGCCTATGAGCGGGCCCTGAAGCTGGAACCGGACAACATCGACGCGCACCAGGGCCTGGGCGTGGCCCTGGGCGGGCTGAAGGACCCCAGGGCCAAGGCCGAACTCGACTGGCTGTCCGCCAAGGCGGCCGCCTGCGCCGGGACGTGCGCCGACGCGGACAAGCTGAGGAAGGCGACCGGCGCGGTGCAGGCGGCGATCGGCGGCGCGCCCTCCGCCGCTCTGGACCGCGGCCCGCTGCTGTTCGCCGCGCCGCAGGCCGGCGACCGCGCCTACCTGGCTGCGGTGGGCCTGATCCACGAGCGCCGCTACGACGCCGCGCTGGCCGAGCTCGCCCAGGCCCGGGCGGCGTTCGGGCCGCATCCGGACATCCTCACCTACCAGGGCTACGCCTGGCGCCGGAAGGGCGACTGGGACCGGGCCGAGGCCTACTACCGCCAGGCGCTGGCGGTGGCGCCCCACCATCTCGGGGCCACGGAATACTATGGCGAGCTGAAGGTTGAACGCGGCGACATGGCCGGCGCGCGGGCCCTGCTCGCCCGGCTCGAGACCGCCTGCCGCTTCGGCTGCGCCGAGGCCGAGGAGCTTCGCCGTTGGATCGACGCCGGCGGCGAGCCGCAGTCCTAGCCCTCCTGCTGTTCGCTGCGGCCGGCGGCGCGCTCGCCGCCCGCGCGCCGCTGCGCGCCCTGGGCTGGCTCGCGCCCGGCGCCGACCCGGTGCGGGCGCTCACCACCACGCCGGCCGAATGCCTGCGGGCGCCGGCCGACCCCGAGGCGGCGCTGTCGGTGGAGGTGGGGCGGGCCGCCTTCCGCAGCCCGCTGCTGCTGGGCGGCCAGGCGGCGCGGGCGGGCGTCGCCTGCGAGACCTGCCATGTGGCGGGGCGCGGCAATCCCGACTTCCTGTTCCCCGGCCTCTCGGGCGGCCCCGGCACGGCGGACGTGACCTCCTCGCTGTTCTCCTCGCACCGGGGAGACGGGATCGACGATCCGCGGCCGATCCCCGACCTCAGCGGGCCCAAGACCCGGCTGAAGGTGGCGCAGGACCCGGCCGCCGGGGCGCTCGAAGCCTTCGTCCGCGGCCTGGTGGTGGAGGAGTTCGACGGCGCGCCGCCGCCGCCCGCCGTGCTGGCGGGCCTGGCGGCCTATGTCCGCCGGCTGGATCCCGCCGCCTGCCCGGCGGCGGCGCGCGCGCCCCTCACCGCCCGCGCCTACGCCGAGGACGCGCGCCGCGCCGTGCGCGCCGCCCGCGCGCTGGCGGCGCGCGGCGACGCGCCAGCGGCCCTGGCGATGGTGGCCGCCGCCCGGGCGCGCCTGGGCCTGATCGACGAGCGCTACGCCGCGCCGGCGCTGACCGCGGACCGCAACCGCCTGGCGAAGGCCGACCGCGGCCTGGCCTGGGCGGCCGCGGCCCTGCGCGAAGGCCGCCCGGACGCGCCCGGACGCCTGGACCGCTGGCTCGCGGCCACCGCGGGGCTGGGCGCCCAACTGGCCCGGCGCGAGGGCGCCTCCCTGTTCGCCCCGGCCGTCCTCGCCCGCGCCGCAAGCCAGCCCTTGCCCGCGAAGGCCCCATGAGTATATTGCGCGGCTCCGCAGGCCCGACCTGTCTGCGGCGGTCGGTGAGGTGGCGGAGTGGTCGATCGCGCACGCTTGGAAAGCGTGTTTACGGGAAACCGTAACGAGGGTTCGAATCCCTCTCTCACCGCCACGCACCCCGCGAAATATGCTCTCGGTGAGGTGCTGTCAGGCAGACGCTAAAATGTCTCCAGTTTGGGCCTATGGGGGCTCTGTCAGGGCAAACTTGCTGGATGCAGCGACGCTGCCCTACGGCCAGGCCCATGGCCAAGTCGGACAATCCGTTCCGCTGGTTCGACTCCTCGCCAGAGGTCATCCAGCTCGTGGTGATGCTCCATGTCCGTTATCCGCTGTCGCTGCGGAATGTGGAGGACCTCGCCTTCGAGCGTGGCATCGACATTTGCTATGAGACGGTGCGGAAGTGGGTGGGCCGCTTCGGACCGATGTTCGCCGCCAAGATCCGCAAGCGCCGCGTCCACGCGATGCGCCACCACACCCAATGGCGATGGCATTTGGATGAGGTCTACGTCCGAGTCCAGGGCGAGATGCGTTACCTCTGGCGGGCCGTCGATCAGGAGGGCGAGGTGCTGGAGTCCTTCGTCATCAAGGGGCGGGACAAGGCGGCCGCGCTGAAATTCATGAAGAAACTCATGAAGCGCCACGGGTGCGCCAAGGCCATCACCACCGACGGCCTGCGCTCCTACAAGGCCGCGATGAAGGAGCTCAACGTCGCCGACCGCCAGGAGGTCGGACGCTGGGCCAACAACCGGGCTGAAAACTCGCACCAGCCCTTCCGACGACGAGAGCGGGCCATGCTCCGCTTCAGGCGGATGAAGACGTTGCAGCAGTTCGTCGCAACCCACGCCGCCTTCCACAACCACTTCAACCAGGAGCGCAGCCTCGTCAGCCGGGAGATCTATCGAGAGCGACGCTCGGCCGCCCTGGCCGAGTGGCCGGCTGTTATCCCAGCTCCATCTACGTCTAGGCAAATCCAGTGTGGGATACGCGGGGCGTCCTACGAGGATGGGGAATTTGAGATCAGAATGCCCGGCTTTAGTAGTTGAAGCTCACACTCACGCCGTAGGCGATCGGCGCCGAATAGCGCACGCGGGCCGAGGCGGCGTCGGGCGAGGCCTGATTCATGTAATGCACGTCGGTGACGTTCTTACCCCAGATCGCCACCTGGTATTTTTCCGAGGTTGGCGACCATGCCGCGCGCAGGTTCAGCAACGTATAGGGCTTTTGTGAATAGATCTTAGCTTCGTCCGCCTGGAAATAAATCCGGCTCGTGTAGTATAGGTTGCCTGATAATTCGATGACGCCGCTACTCATGGGGTGGCGCCAATTGGCGCCCGCGCTCGCCGTCCACTCCGGCGCACGGATCATCGTCTTGCCGCTCACATCCTGGATGACAATGGTATTGCCCAGGTCGTCGGCTCGGCGGATTGCGATCACCGCGGCCTTGAAGCTGGTGTACCGGGCGTGCGTGTAGGCGCCGCTCAGAAAGGCGCTGAATTCTTCGGTGAACTGGTAGGTCAGCAAAGCTTCACCCCCATAGCTCTTGGCGGTGCCGGCGTTGGAGGTGATCGACCCAATTCCCGCGACCGTGTTCTGGAACTGCAGGTTCTTGTAGTCGTAGTAGAACGCCGCGGTCTCGAAGCGCCAGCGCGCCGCCTGGATCTTATAGCCGACTTCGAAGGCCGAGAGCGTCTCCGGCTGAACGGGCAGGAGACGAACGGTGGTGTTGAACAGGCCGCTCTTCTGGCCCTTGCTGTACGAAGCATATAGGTTCGAGTTCGGGGTAAGCTGATAACGGATCACTGCGCGGGGTGTGAACGCGCGCCACGTGTGGTCGAGGAGGATGTTCTGGTTCGCCACCGGCCCGCCAGCCAGCACGATGACTGACTTGTCCTCGACGCTGTAGCGGCCGCCGAGGGTCAGGCACCACTGCGGCGCAAAGGATCTGGTTCTCCAGGGTGACGCGCTGACCGACGAGCTTCTTGCGGGCGATGATCAATGCGCGAACAGCTTGCGCCGGAAGAGACTTAACGTGAACGGGCTTGAAGAAGCCGGTACGCGCCAAATGCGCCAGGCCACGAGCGTCATTGCGGTCGGTCTTGTGCGTCGCCAGCGACTTTAGCGCCTGATAGGCCTGCCGGCTCTCGATGCAGACCACGGGCACGCCAGCGTCGCGGAGCCCATGATAGGGCATCGGCGCCATCCGACCGGTCTCGAACACCACGCGCTGACATGGTGGCGCTCCGGCCAAAGCCGCCACGATCGCCGCCGGCGTCGAAGCGACCTTGACCTCATGCACGACGCCGCCGTCACGATCGACCACGCAGATGTGCGTCTCCTCCATCGACACATCCAGGCCAGCAAAGTAGTCCATGATCAGTCTCCTCTCCGTGATGAAGCCGATGCTCGTCGGACTCCGGTGGAGAGCAACCGCCTATTACCCGATGTTGAAAAGGTCCTGGCAGGCCCGGAGCCGGGGTCGTTCTCACCTCAATGACAGTCGTCGGCGAGATACCTTGCCCTGCTGGGTCAGAAGACTGCAAGAATGTTGCTCGATTTTGGGCTCGATGAACGGCTCGGGGACTTTTTCAACAGAATCCGCCAATTGCGGACGTTGGTCTTCGGCTGAAGGCGGACATCCAGCTTCGACCTAATTGGTCGTCAGGCTGAGCCGCTTCGCCTCGGCATCGTAGCGTTGGTCGAGGTAAGCCCACTGGGACTGGGCGACGTCGTTCGCCTGCTGCAGCCAATCGAGGCTCTCGCGGGCGGCGGCGCATTGGCCGGCGGGATCGCGCCGCTTGGCCGCGGCGTCATACCGGCCGAGCGCTGCGACCATCGCCGCATAGGCGGCCGAGAAGCGTTGCGTCATCGCCAGGAACGCCGGGTCTGAAAGGACCCGTTTCGAAAACTCAGAATCTTGCTGATCAGTCCATAGATGGTTGTCGACCAGTTGCTGGCTTCTCCAGAGCGCCAGTTGCTCGGTGTAGCGGCTCATCGCCTGCAAGGTGTCCATGACCGCGCCCATCCGCTGCTCGAAGGCCGCCAGCAGGGCCGGCCGGGCTTTCGCGTCGGCGCAGGCGGCGGCGTCGGGCCGGGGCGGCAGGGCCAGCACCGGCGGCTCTGGCTTCGTCTCGAGGCGCGCGTGGCCGAAGAATTCGTCGACCTGACGCTGCTGCAGCCCCTGGTCGACACATTTGACCGTCAGATCGCGGCCCTGGGTGTACAGTTCGACCTTGTAGCCTGTCGTCGGTTCCCCCTGGCCGGGCGCATCGGAGAAATAGACCGCCGCGCCGTTCTCAACCGAGGCCTTCGACCGGTTGAGGCCGCGCGCGGCCAGCCCTGCGGCCGTCGCGTCCAACACCGCGCGGGCGGCGCGGGCGTTCGCGAACCTCGCCGAACCGGCGACCGAAACCAGGCGTCGACCCATGGGCGTGACCGCCGCCTCGAACTCGGTGAATGGCGCCCAGTCGCCGGGCGGGGTGATGAACCGCGTATTGGCCATCGCCCGGTCCGACGGCCCGAGCGTGGATTCCGCCGCCCCATAGGGCAAGGCGAAGGCCGCGGTCGCGGTGCAGGCGGCCGCCATCTTGTCCGTCGCGGCGGCCTGGGCGCCCGTGGCGGCGAAGGTGGAAACTGCCGCCGCGGCCGCTAGCAAGTTGCGCATCGTCGCTCCCCCGTGCGCGAACTGTACCTGCGTCTGTCCGCCGGCCCAAGGCGGTGATGACGGCGCCGGGATTCTATAGCCAGCGCCGGCTTGAGGTCTGCGCGATCGTGATATTCACCTCCGGCTGGGAGAATGCAGACATGGCGTTCGCCATTAAGGCCGAGGTTTCCGATCCCCTGGCGAAGGTCTTCGTCTTCAGCTCGCAGAAGACAATGTACGGCGGCAAGCGGATCGCCCGTGGCGATCTGATCTTCGTATTCGCGAGCGAGAACGAGGGCGGGTCTGGCCTAATCGCGAGTGGCGTCGTCACGGGGGCGGAAGCGATCGCGAAGAAGCCGGACAGCACGCGACAGACGCCGCGTGTGAACATCTCCATCCGCCGCACCGCGACGGCCAAACGGCCGCTCGGTCGAAGCGAACTCAGACATCTGACCGACTGGAGCGACGGCCGCCCCGAGACTGAGCTCAATTTCAAATTCTATCGACAGGCGACCAACAAGATCGTGGGCCTTTCGGACAGCGCCGCCGTGTTCCTGGCCGAATTCTTCTGAGACCGGCGCCCTGGATCGACCAGCAGGGTCGTGAGCGGCAGAATCACTTTCTGCGCCGGTGACACTTCTAACTTGCCGGCCGAGGTGACATTTCCAAATGGCGTGAACGTTGATCATCCGGCTGACGAGAACTGTCTCTATCAACCCAGCCCACGGGCCGCCCGCTTCAATCCAGGATGGCGAGGCCCGCCGCCTGGACGGCCTCCACCATGATCTCGTGGTCGATCTCGGCCGCGGCGCCCGAAAAAGCCGCGCCGCCGACGAGTTCGCCTTGCTCATCGACGATCGCGACACCGCCCCCCATGGGCATGAAGCGGCCGCTCAGGACGCCGGCCAAGGTCGCGTTCACCACGGGGTTGTCGCGAAAGGCCGCCAGATTGATCGTCGAGCGCCTGAACCCAAGGGCGGTGCGGACCTTGGCGGCGGCGATCTCGATGGTGGCGGGCCCGGCGCTGTCGGATCTCTGCGCCGCTTTCAACGCGCCGCCCGTGTCGGTCACCACTACCGCCACGCTGGCCACCCTGCGCTTGGCTGCGCCCTCGAACGCGGCGTCGATGATCATGCGGGCTTGGGCGACAGTGATGGCGGGCATTGGGGACTCCTTTCGGGCGCGGAGGGCGGGTCGGTATTGGCAGGTTAGCGCCGCCTGCCCAAGGATGCCCGTTTCCCACCCGTCGTTCGGGCGGGGACCGTCACATCTTCGTCCTGGAAGCCGACGCTCCCGGGGCCCCAGAAGAGTCAAACCCAGTCTCAGCGCCTGTGCTGAACGAGGCGCGTCGAAGGGCGCACAGGCCAACGGCCGCGGGCGCCGGACGAGCTCGCAGCGATCCGCGGCTGGCGAATTTGTGTACGCGCTAGATGCCGGCATGGCTTGGGAGCGGCCGCCTTATCAGCCTAAGATGAAGCCATGGAATTTATCGACATTCGCGGCGCCTCCGGGACAACGTATCGCTTTCGGCGCTGGCCGACGTCAGGCGCGCATCCGCCGATCGCCGGGAACTTCGTCCTCGTGGCGACGGGAACGCGGACGCTGATCGATGTGGGCATGCTGGACGACCTCAGCCTCGCCCCCGCGGTGCTGGAGACGCGCCGCACCGGCGCCGAGCTGTTCACCCGCTTCAATATTTCACGCCGCGACCGCGAGGCTGAGCACGCCGACGTGGCGCAGGCGCATCCTCAGCTGGGCCCCCTTACTGCCGCCAGCCAGGCGGCGTAGCCCCGCCTTCGGATAACGCTGCATCGGCGACGTCACTATCGTCGCCTAACGCCGCTTGTCGGAAATTGGCCGCCGATCCTTGCCCCAATCCGTCACCGTAGATCGAGTTTCCTCCGCACCTCACGCGCCATCCGCCGCGGCTTGAGCCGCTCACGACCGGGCGCAACTTCGCATGCCGAGGCGAGCTAGGGGAATCTGGCGATGCCTGAGACGGGCCGGTTTGCTGGACCCAGGAGGTTGGCGACCGTGTTACCGGGCGGCGGGTCTGAGTGGAAGATCTCCTTGGTCACGCCGTTAAATGAGGCGTAGCAGTCGTACGCGGGAAAAGCATCTATTAGACCCTGAAACGCGACCATTAGGGAACCTGGAACGCCGCCGCCGGAAATGGTGATGGTCCCGTTGTAATCGATGTCCGCTGCGGCCCCTACGAGCGGATCGCCCGCCGCAGCTTTCAAGCGCAGCGTAAGGCTGCCGTACATCCCTGGCGTCGCCCGGTTGGTCGTGGGGTAGTTTGGACCGCCCTGCCCTGCAGCGAAGTGGGCACCAACCCCGGGAAGCCGCGGCCCTGTCTGCGATGCGACGACAAACCGACAACGGGCCATATTCGCCACGGCGAAGCCAGTCTGGACGCCAGTCACCAGGTTCACCTCCGTGGTTCCGGAACTAGTGTGTGACTCGCTGAGCAGCGCGGGGCCCAGCACCTCGACATCGACCCGCGACTGCATACGCGCACTGGCGGTGGGCGAGGGGTCGTAGCCACGCTGATCGGTGAGATATCCCGCATCCCAGTCTTTGGTCATGTTGCCGGGCCAAGTCCGTGCGATACCGGGAAGGGGGATCGCCGTCTTGCCCATATGTGGGCCAGCCATCAGCACCTTCGTGTATCCCGTCACCGTCTTGGGAATGAAGGCGCTGAGCCAGAAAGACACAATGGGCATGGACATCTCCAATGCTTGGAACGAGCTAGGTTGATCGACAGCCCACGCCGTTCAGGGCCAAGATAACTGAACAGATCTGCCTGGCGTCAAAGCAATGAAGCGACGGGCGCCGCGCCCGGCCCGCCCGCCAGGAGTTCTCCGCCGTCCCGGCGAAGCCATCGAGCGCCAGCAACCCCGCCTATCGACATGCGCGAACGGAATTCCAACTGCGTCCCTCTGCCCCCTACCTGTCCGCAGCGACGAAGAGCGTCGCGACCTTTCAACAGACTAACCTAGCTAACCATCTTTGGACGGACATATTCGGCGAATCCGGATTGACAAACGCCGTTCGGTGAAACCTCCTAATAAAAGGTGAATGAACGTTCGAGTTCATCCGGGTTGGGAGGGGTTTGTGGATGCTCCGTGTCACAGGAGCGGTGTGTCTGCTCGCGTGCCTGGCGTGCGGGTCAGCGAAGGCGCAGTCGCCGCCGCCGGATATCGAGCAGCTAAGCCGCAATCTTGAAGATTCCGAACAGTCGTTTCAGTTCGCGCAAGGCGCCGTAGCGGCTGGCGATATCCGGGGCGCGATCGCAGCGCTGGAGCGCGTGCTGCAGATCAATCCGGACCTGGCGAACATCCGCCTCGAATTGGGCTTGTTGTATCTGCAGGCCGGGCAGGCCGATCTTGCGCGGTCCTATCTCGAAGCAGCAGTCAATGAGCCTGACGCCCCGGAGGAAGCCCGCACGAGGGCGCGTCGCGCATTGAGAGAGGCCGGCGGTCGCCTCGACCGCTTCGGCGTATCCGGCTTTCTCTCGCTCAGCGGCCAGCACCAGACCAACCCCAACGGCTCTCCCGACGCGGTGAGCGTGGCCGGCGTGGGCGGGCTGCCGGTGATCATCAGCGGCGATCAGTTGCAGATTCCTCGGGGTTCGGACCAGTCTCTGACCGCCTCGGCCGCGATCGAGATGCGCTTGGGCCTGGGCGGCCAGCGCGGCAACGAGCTGGTGCTCAACCTGACCGGGGTGGGAACCGCCTATTCCGAACAGAACGAGATCGACGTCGGCTACCTGAGCGCTCGTCTGGGGCCACGGGTCTACTTCGGCGCCGCCGGCGCTCCGAGCAGCTACCTTCGGCCATACCTCAGCGCCACGCACCTGAGCCTGGGCCGCGCCACTTACTACGAGGCGGTGGGCGCGGGCGTGACCGGACTTCGGCAACAAGCGCTCAAACTCGCGCTCGAAGCCGAGATCGCCTACGAGCGGCGCGACTACAATCCCTCGCGCCTGCGTACCAGCGCCGAAGACCAGACCGGGGATTACTGGTCAGGCGCGGTGAACGCCACCTGGCAGCTCAGCCCCCGCACGCGGCTCTCGCTCGGGGGCGCCGGCGAGCGGGCGGAAGCCCGGCGCGAGTTCTGGAGCCGGACGACCCTCGGGGTGGAAGCCGGCGGCCAGCACGCGCTCGACCTGCCGTTCGGGAGCAGCGCCTCAACCGTGCGCGTCAGCGCCGGGTACCAGCACTCCAACTACGACGAGCCTGATCCCTTCATCGATCCGCGCAACGCCCGCAAGGAGGACCGGATCTCCCTCGAGTTGGGGATCAGCGTCCCGCTGGGCCGCGCCTTCGCCCTGGACGGGCGCGCGCAACAGACTTGGACCGACGCGAACCTGCCGAACTACGAATTCAACAACACCCTTGTCGCCCTCGGGGCGAGCTACCGCTTCTAAGCTTCCTGGATTGGACCAGAGCCATGATCGAGCCGCACGCCGCAACCGCCCGCCCCATCGCTCGACGCAGCCGGAGCAAGGCCCTCTTCGCCAGTGTGTGCGCCGCAAGCCTGCTTCTCGCCGGCGCGGCGCAGGCGAGCCTGGATCCTGGCGCAGGCCTACGGGTCAACCTCACCGACCGCAAGGTGACGCGGGTCGAGACGGCCGGCGCGGTGGGGGAAACCTTCCGGGCGGCGGCGAACGAGACGTTCGAGATCCTGTTCTCCGACGGCACATCCGTCACCCTGGCGCCGGGCTCCGAGCTGTTGGTCGAGCGCTACGCCTTTGATCCGGCGACCGGCAAGGGCGAGCTTGCCCTGAAACTGGTCTCCGGCTCGGCCCGGGTGATCGGCGGCAAGCTGAACGACTCCGACGCCATCGTCATGGTCGCTGGCGACGCCCGCCTCAGCCTGAAGGCCGGCGCGGCCTTCGTCACCCTCGCCGATGGATCGCCGCGCATCGCGTTGCTGCTGGGCGGGCCGCTGGAGGTGACGGCGGGCGGGCGCACCGAGCGGCTGGAGCGGGCTGGCTTCGAGGTCACTGTCGCCGGCGGCCCGCCCAGCGCTCCGCGCCGACAGCCTGCCGGCCAGGCCTTCGCCGACGCCAACACGCTGAATCCGGGCCTGAAGCTCGGCGGCATGGCGCGATTGAACCTGCAACCGACGACGCAGGACGGGGCCAAGCCCGACGACACGACGGACGAAGGGTCGCTGACCAAGACGGCGGCGAACGGTACCCCGACGCCGACGCCTACGCCCACTCCGACTCCGACACCCACTCCGACGCCCACGCCCACGCCCACTCCCACTCCGACGCCCACTCCAACGCCCACTCCGACCCCGACGCCCACTCCAACGCCCACTCCGACTCCGACGCCCACGCCCACTCCCACTCCGACGCCCACTCCGACCCCGACTCCGACGCCCACGCCCACTCCCACTCCAACGCCCACTCCAACGCCTACTCCAACGTCGGGTGGTGGAGGTGGAGGTGCGTCCCCTCCCAATTTCGACAGCAACCGAAATTCGCAAGTCGAGGGTGGATCACTCTCCTTGGGTGATCCGGCCACCGTGGTTGTCGCGACAAACGGCAACGGCAGCACGTCCGACACCTATCCGGACATCACGCGGCATCAGGGCGTTATCGTATTCAACGAAAGGGATATCTACAACGCCGATGGAACCAATATTCCAGGAAAGTTCTTTAATGACGCAGTTATACACCCCAGAACTGCGAGTCCCTATACAAACAGAGTGATTAAAGATCCTGACTATGTGTGGAATTCGGCTCAGGGGATACCCACATTTACCAATGTAGTCGACTTAAAGTATGGTTTCTCCGATGGGATTCTATCCACCCTCAACCGGCCGCGTCGTTATACAATAATCCGAGCGAACGATATTACTGAGAGTGGGCAAGATGTGGTATTCAGACCGAACTCCGCCGCTTCCGAGAAATTTGTGAGACAATCGCAAGGTGACGCGCGGTACGACAGAACGTACGTCAGTGAAAAGGACCCAAGCCGCAAGATCTTCTTCGTTGCTCGTACAAATTCAGATACGCAACCATCCCCGGCGGATGTAAATGATCCGGACATTTCCGCATATGTTATCGAATCTGTTCCTATCGCTGCATCGGATTCGATTTTCATTGTCACAAACACGATTGGGTATGCGGATGGATATTCGAGCGCAAGAATCGCTATCCCAATATCATATCTCAATTCGCCGAATAAGCTGCGATTTGGCACGATAACAAATAAGAACCTTGATACTGCGGCGGCGGCGGCTGTAGTTCCTGAGCAGGGCGTCCAATCCTATGAGGATTATAGATTAAACTATAGAAATTTACTATCGTCCCCGCCCGTAGAAGCTGATGCGGGAACTGGAACCGCAGGCCTCGACATCGAGAATGCCGATGGATCCATTACGGTCGTCGTGAGGACTCTGGTTTCTGACATTCCGAGATTCTACAATCCAAATCCCAAATCCTGGACCGACAATTTTGTCTTCTTGTCGCTGACCGATAAGACGGGAATAGGGGTCAACTACGCGACGGGAGACGTTGCCAGGGCCAGGACCGACACACGCGCCACGATCGACTCATTCGTCCTCACTCGCGGACTCACGCCGGCTGATTTTGCTGCATCGGGCGCCGATACGGTGGTCGCGCCCGGCTTGCCCAGCGCAACCAATCATCCGGCGTTCCGCTACTTCCTGCCGTCGTCATCGCTGCCGAGCGGCGCCACCCTCGGCAGCCTGTTCACGACCCCCTTGCTGGTCGCCAACCCTGCGACCAATCAAGCCGAGGCCAATACGGCGTCGCGACTGTTTCACGCGGACCTCCTGCTGACGAGCGACGGGCGGAGCAGTACGGTCTCCCTCACCACAGGCGTCCTGAACTACAACCGGACGGGCAATCCCGACACGGGCGGGCTTGGTGAGTATGACCGAGACCCAGGCCTCGGAAACGTACTTCGGACCGACAACCCAACCTCGGGCGGGGTCGCGTACGGGCGCTCCAAAGTCACTGTTGACCGTGCCGCCACCATCGGCTCAACCCGCTCCACCGGCGCAACGGCGCTCTTCGCTAGCCCGATAATTGCGAGCGCTACGGGCGGTGGCCGGACGTGGGGCGGAAGCCCTGGATCCGATGCGATGCGGCCAGGCTTGGCGAGCTACCTGGTATTGGAGAACGTCGAGAACGATGGCAGTCCCAATGGCGGCGTCGCGACGCCGCTCGGGTTGGACGGCGCCGAGTCCTATGGCCTGCTGCGCCTGGCGACCGGGATATCCACAAAAGAGGATTTGAACGCCGTGCAGGCCGGCCCCACACCGGGGCCATACCAGGGCTACGTCGCTGGGATCCTGGAGCGGGAAACAAGCACCAACGCCATCAACCTGATCCCCTTCGTCGGCACGGTTGGCACGATCGACAACCTCGCAAACACCCTTGACGGTCTCGTCCTGGACGCGGTGGCCAACACCGTGGCCGCGACGATCAAGTTCAATGACGGCGCCGACCAGACGCTGCACTTGGGCGACGTTTCCGGTCAGGATCTTTCCGTTCGCTCGGGCGCCTACATCGAACCGGGCTATTACGGGGCTACGGTGAACCAGCCGAACGGACCCGCCGCTGGCCTCGTCGCCGGCGAGAGCATCAAGGCCGCGAGTGCCGAGACCAACGCCATCAAAGCTTACACCCACCTGCAGTGGGGTTTCCTGTTCGGCGATCTGGCCAAGAGCAACGGGCTGTCGACGCACGCCGCGCTCTCCACCTGGGTCGCGGGGACGCCGTGCGACGCGCCGGGCCAGAGCTGCACCGTGTCGGGAACGGCCAAGTACAGCGGCCATGCCATCGGCACCGTGGTAGAGCAGGCGGGATCGGGGGCGTCAGCGCAGACCTTCTTGGCGACCCGCGTCGGCACGTTCACCCAGTCCTGGGACCTTGGTAGCCGCACTGGTTCGATGGAGATGAACTTCGACCGAAGGATCTTCCTGGCGGACGCTTTGACGATGACGGGGAATGCGCCTCTGGAGTACGGCGGGACTTCACGCGTCACCAGCGACAACTATCAGGCCAGGGTTCAGGGCCAACTGGTCGACGTGGCGTCGATCGGCGGCCGCAACGTCCCGCAGGGCACCATCGGCCGGTTCGAGATCCGTGGGGCGGCGACCGATCCCTATCAGGCGAACGGGACCTTCGGCGGCGAGTACACCGGCCCCTAGATGCGCTGGCGCGCCGTCGTTGCGGCGGCCCTTTGGGCGGGTTGCCTGGCGACGGGCGCCCAGGCTGAGACCTTCCGCGACCAGATCCTCGCAGGGCGGAAGCTGGCTGAGAACTGCGATGCGGCGGGCGCATTCGCGACGGCCGAACGTGCTTTGGCCGACGCCCAGCGTCGAGGCGGCGCGCCAGCAGAGCTGCTGATCGCGCATCAGGATCTGGCCACCTTCGCCAACCGCAGGCTGGATTTCAGCGCCGCCGAAATCCATGCGCAGGCTGCGATGGAGCTGGCCACGCAGCTGAAAGGCGCAGAAAGCGCCGCCTTCGCCACGGTCGCGCAGAACCGGGCGGTCGCGCTGGCGGGGCTCGGTCGCGGTGTGGACGCCCGGTCGGTGTTCGAAACCGTGGAGCGGATCACTTCGGCGGCGGGCGATCCACAGCTCGCCCTGCAGGCGCAGATCGCGTTCAGCGACTTCGAGTTCAACTCCGGACGCCCGGAGTCCGGGCTGGTTCACGCCCAGCGCGCGGCCGAACTTGCGCAGGGGCTCGCCGTCGCCGCGCCGCGCGTCGCGGCGGACGGATTCCTGCGCGCGGCCGACGCCAATCGCCGGGCCTTGCGGTTCGACCTGGCCATGGCGAATGTCGCCGCGGCGGCCCAAGCTTTCGCCAAGGCCGGCGTGAAGTCTCCGGGGCGTCTTGATCTCGTCCGCGCCTCGATCGCCTACGAGCAGGGGCGCTTCGACGAGGCCTTGGCCCTGCTGGAGCGTATCAGGCCCGATCCCGTCTCAGGCGCCTGCGACAACACCCTACCGGTCGATGTGGCGCACCGGGCCGGTACGATCCGTATGATCCGGCGCGAGATCCCTGAGGCGCGCAGCGCCTTCACCGCCGCGCTGAACGACCTGACCGAGCTCGGGCTCGACCATGATCCCCGCTACCCTGAGGTGCTCTATGGACTGGCGGTGATCGCCGCCTTCGCGCGCGAGTTCGACGACTCGGCGGCGCTGTTCGACCGAACCTCCGCCAGCTTCCGGCAGATCTACGGCGCACCCAGCGAGAGCGAGGCGCAGGTCGCCATCGAGAAATCGATGATGCTCGGCAACGCGGGTCGTCCCGCAGAAGCCATCGCGGCCGCAAGGACGGCGCTGGCGATCCTGGATGGAAAGGTCGAGCAGGGCCCGTTGCAGCAGGCCTACGCGCGGGCGGCGCTTGGTCTGGCCTACAGCAGCGCTAAGGATTTCGGCCGGGCCGACGCCGAGCTGCGCCGCGCCCTTGCGGCGTTCGAGGCCGGGCGGGGCGCCCAGTCGTTCGATGTCGCTCCGAGCCTTCTTCACCTTGGAACAATCGCGATCGAGCAGGGGCGCTTGGTCGAGGCGCAGGTCTACCTGCGGCGCGCCCTGGGGGTGCAAGAGACCTGGGGGGGCAAGAGCGCGCTGGCCACCGGCGTCACCCGCTCGTTCTTCGCGCAGGCCTTGGCGCTGCAAGGGCGCAGTTCGGAGGCGCGCGCCGAAAGCGATCTGGCGGTGGGCGTGTTGCGTGACCGCCTGCTGCTGGCGGAGCCGAGACCGTGGTCCGACGCCGAGGCGGAGCGTCGGTCGGCACGCAGCATCCTCGAGCGCGATCTGCAGATCCGGTTCTCCGGACGCGCGGCGGTCAGCGACCGCGAGACCTTGGAAGGCGTCTTCGATGTGACGCAACTGGCGACAGCCACGCGGACGGGCTCGGCGATAGCTCAGGTCGCCGCGCGCCTGCAACAGCGCTCGGGCCGGCTAGCGGATCTTCTTCGCGCCCGGGGCGACGTGGCCAACGAGTGGCGGTACCTGCAGGACGAACTGACGAACGAGCTGTCGCGCGGGGGACCGCAGAGCGACGGGCGACGACGCCTGCTGTTGAAGCAGCAGGCCGACGCCCTGGTTCGGGCCGACTTGCTGGACCGGCAATTGGCCGCTCAGCATCCCGGCGCCGATGCGCTGCTGAGCGCGCGGCCGGCCAAGCTGGCGCAGGTGCAGGCCGTGCTGAAGCCCAATGAAGCGATGGTGACCTTCACCGTCGCGGAAGACGCCGCCTATGTGGTTGTGATCTCCCGCAAACAGGTGATCGCCATCCGCTCGGCCATGGGCCGCAAGGCGCTGGAGGCTGCGGTGCAGATCCTGCGAACGAGCCTGGATCGCGACCAGTGGAAAGGCACGCGCCTTCCAGCGTTCAGCGCCTCCACGGCCCTGCGGCTCTACCAGGAACTTCTGGAGCCTGCGCAACCGGTTCTGAGCGGACTCGACACCCTGCTGCTGGTTCCGGACGCCAGCCTCAGCAGCCTGCCCTTCTCGGTGCTCCTGACGGCCCCCACGGGCCCGACGTTGATCGCGCCGAAGGACTTCCGCGAGGCGCCTTGGCTCGTGCGCTCCTATGCTCAGACCACCTTCCCCTCAGCCAGCTCCGTGGTCGCCCTGAGGTCTCTGGACAAGGCCGCGACCGCGCCGAAGGCGTTCCTCGGCGTCGGCGATCCGATACTGGTCGGCGGCCCATCGCCCAGCCGCGCCCGCGGTGAGGCGTTCAGCGCCCTGGCGGTGCGCCGCCTCGCCGACCCCAGCATCCTGCAGCAGCTCCCGCCTCTCCCCGAGACCCGGCAGGAGCTCGACCGGATGGCGGCCGCGCTGGGGGTCGCGTCCTCGAAGCTTCTGTTCGGCAAGGACGCCACCGAAAAAGCAGTGCGCGCGGAGAACCTGATGCCCTACCGGGTGATCGCCTTCGCCACCCATGGGCTCGTCGCAGGCAGCCTGACGGGATACTCCGAGCCCGCTCTGGTGCTCACCCCGCCCATCGACGCCTCCATCGAGGACGACGGCCTGCTCTCGGCCAGCGAGGTCGCATTGCTGCGGCTGAACGCCGAGTGGGTCATTCTGTCGGCCTGCAGCACGGCGGCCGGCGACGGGACCCTGAACGCCGAACCATTGTCGGGCCTTGCGAAGGCCTTCTTCTACGCCGGGGCCCGGTCGCTGCTCGTCACACACTGGTCGGTTGATTCTGAGGCCGCCGCCATCGTGAGCACGCGAACAGTAGCGGCCGCCGCGAAGGGAGCATCACCAGCGCACGCCCTGCAGGCCGCTGCGCTCTCCATGGTCGACGATGTGGACGGCTCACACCGGACGCACCCGTATTTCTGGGCGGCTTTCACTCTCGCGGGCGGCGGTTAGTCCTGCTGTAGGGTAGCAAAAGCGCGGCATGCTCAGTCTGCGCCCAGGAGCTTACCGTAGGAGTTATAGGACTCGGCGAAGTCGTTCCTGAACACGAAGTTGGTGAAACTCAATGTGATCGACGCCTCCAGCGCGCGCACGTGACGCCACCACCCCACTGGTAGGAACAGGAGATCACCAGGGCCGATCTCTGCTTGGAAGATCGAGCAGTTGCGGAACAGTGGGAAACGATCGCAGTCGGGATTCTCGGGGTCCACCCGTGAATAACAATGCAGATGGTTGTAGACGTAAGGCGTCTGAACCAGCGGAACGAGCAGCACCCGCTTGCGACCCTTCACCTGCGCCATGAAATTGTTGGTCAGGTCATGATGCAGGGGCGTCACCGTACCTGCCGGCCCGATCCACAGGAAGCCCTCGTCCACCCCCGCATGGGCCTGAAGGTACTGCGGAAGGCGGCCGAAGTCCGCCCAGAGCTCATGAAGCGCCTCGCGGTTGGCCCCACTGTTATTGGCGGTCATGTAGACATCGTTGCCGGACCCGCTCACGACGTGATCGATGAGGTCGCCGAACAACATCCGGGACTTGAGGACGTCGGAGGACGCTTCGTAGTCCGCGCATCCGTCTCGCGCCGCTTGCACCTCCACTATGCGGCCTGCAAAGTCCGCTTTCAGTTCCTTGAAGGACCAGTTTTGTATCGCTGGCCAGTGATCTAGCGCGCCTTCGATGATGACCGGACGACCTGGCGCATAGTACTCGCGCAGAAACGTGTCCCGGCCAGGCGGCGCAATGCGGGCCACGATGAGGTCGCAGACCGCAAGTTTCTGGCAAGAGGCGATCGTAGAGAGCACCGAATCCCGCTTGGCCGAGGCCCTCGGTCGCGCTCGTCCTGAGCTGGTTGGCCGCCGACCGCGCCCCAATGACAAAGGCATGCCCGTGCGCCCTTTCGATCATCTCAGCCGCTTCGTGACCGTCGATCCCCTCGGCGACCATCGCTCGCAGGATATTAGTGACCGGTACGCCCAGTGAGAGGTTCTCGGCGATCCAGGCATTCCAGCGGGAACTGACAACTTAACTCGTCGCGGCCGCGACAGCCCCTGCCCGGCGGCGCTGTCGGGCGGCGGCGGTTGCGGCCGCCCACGTCCCATGGGCCACCGCCCGGAACTCGCGAAAGGTGGTTCGGCGGATAAGGTGGGGCTGAAGACTGAAGGTGTTGCAGATCGGAGCGCGGCTGGAGAGGAACCGCTGGGCGGACCCTTGCGACTTGAAGTTTTGCTGCTTCCGCTCCCGTCGTCGGATGACCAGGTGGGAGGTTTCGGCGCGGTTGTTCTCGCGCATGCCGCCAGGTCGGTGACGGCTCGAAAGTCCGAGCACGTGCATCGCCGCGCGATACGGGGCCAGCTTGTCCGCCACGATCGCCTCGGGGTGGATGTCCTGGTTCTTGAGCAATTTCCGGAGCAACTTCAGCGCTGCGTCCTTGTTGCGCCGCTTCTGGACCAGCACGTCCAGCACCTCGCCTTCATCATCGACGGCGCGCCAGAGGTACATTCTACGGCCGCCGATCTTCACTACCATCTCATCCAAATGCCATCGACCCGTCGACGCGCATCGACGCCGGCGCAGGTTCGCAGCAATCAACGGACCGAACTTGATGACCCAGCAGCGCACGGTCTCGCGGCTCACCTCGATCCCCCGCTGGGCCAACAGTTCCTCGACGTCCCGGATGCTGAGGGTAAACCGGAAATAAAGCCACACGGCGTACCGGATTACGTCCGCCGAAAACCTGTGTCGCTTGAACGAGATTGGTCGCATGTGCGCCTCCATTCCGGAGGCCAGTTGCCCCGCGCGGAGACGTTTTATCATTAGCCTGCCAGCACCTTCGCGTTCGACTGATGGGGTGGATGGCCCCTGTTTGCGGCGTCTGAGCGCCATAGGGTGGCCGTCGCTAGAGCGACCACTTTAGGCAGGAGCCATCCACCATGCAGACTACCACTATTGGCCCCGACCTGGCGAAGAGCGTCTTCCAGGTGCACGGCGTCGACGCGGCGGGTCAGGTCACGCTCAGGAAGAAGTTGCGCCGATCCGAGGTGCTGAAGTTCTTTCAGACGCTGCCTCCGTGCCTGGTCGGCATGGAGGCGTGCGCCACATCGCACCACTGGGCGCGGGAGCTGTCGGCGCTGGGGCACGAGGTTCGGATGATGCCGGCGGCGTATGTGAAGGCCTATGTCCGGCGGCAGAAGAACGACGCCGCCGACGCCGAGGCGACCTGCGAGGCGGTGACCCGTCCGACCATGCGCTTTGTTCCGGTCAAGAGCGCCGAGCGGCAAGGCGTGCTCGTACTGCACCGGACCCGCGAGTTGCTGGTGCGCCAACGCACCATGCTGATCAACGCCATCCGCGACCACTGCGCCGAGTTCGGCATGATCGTCGCGCAGGGGGCTCGCAGGGTGAGCGAGCTTGTCGAGCAGCTCCGCCAGCCCGCGACGTCGGGACTTCCCGAGATGGCGTGGTCCGCGGTGCCGATGATGGCCGAGCAGCTGGATGCGCTGGCCGCGCAGATCCACGCCCTCGAGCGCCGGCTGCTGGCCTGGCATCGTCAGGACCAGGCCAGCCAGCGGCTCGCTACGATCCCAGGCGTGGGGATCATCACCGTCACCGCCCTGTCGGCCTCGATCCCCGATCCCAGTCTGTTCCGCTCCGGTCGGGAGTTCTCGGCCTTCCTCGGACTGGTCCCGCGCCAGCACTCCTCCGGCGGCAAGGACAAGCTGGGGCGCATCTCCAAGATGGGCGACGGCTATCTGCGCAAGCTGCTGGTCGTCGGCGCCACCTCGGTGATCCGCCGGGCGCGGAACGGCGCGACGGCGGCTGGCCCCTGGATCCGGGCCTTACTGGAGCGCAGGCCCGCCCGCGTGGTCACCGTCGCCATGGCCAACAAGACCGCACGCATCGCCTGGGCCGTCCTGGCGCGCGGCGACGTCTATCGGCCCGCCGCCGTGGCCTGATCGCAATCGCCGCGGCCCAGGCCGCCGCTCCAAACTCTAAGGGTGCACGAGGCTTGATGACGATCTGAACGCGGCCGCGGAACAGGACAACCCGAGGTGCTGTC
>Ga0268265_10001344_pt1 | contig 20947 bp, 34 predicted proteins | sample KBSSwiS52_FD_190355 | JGI IMG/M metagenome (GOLD analysis project Ga0268265, IMG submission 190355) | Switchgrass rhizosphere microbial communities from Kellogg Biological Station, Michigan, USA - KBS Switchgrass S5-2 (SPAdes) (version 2) | ecosystem: Host-associated > Plants > Roots >... | reverse complement strand
CTCGATCCAAAGAATGTCGTTTTTCTGTTGCTTACAGCACGTGCTTCAAGTCTGGCAATCGTTGTATCGGCTGCCATAGATCCGTAGTAATTACCAATTCCATCCGATCCGGTATTTCTTGTTTCTTGCATCACAAGACGATGATAATACTTACGGTTTATCTGTTCCGCCAGATATCTAGGACCCCAAACAGGTTTATTGGCTGGAACAACCCACTCTTCTGCGGGTACACCTGCAAAAGGTTTAGTCCAAAGCTCCATCGTCTCACCAATCAGTTCTTTATTTTCTGCGATGAACTGTACGTATTCTTTTGAATACTCATAATCTGCACGAAAGTTTTCATTAAACTTCTCTCTAGAAGAAACGTATCTTTTAGGTTTAAGGTAGATATCTTTGCTGTTTGCAATCTGATTCTGAGATAACTTGGTCTGCGGTTCTGTTTCTTCTTTAGGAGACTGATTCATCCTATCCATCGTCATTTCTTTAATACTAGAATCAAAGGAATCAAACTGGTTTTTAGCTTTCTCAATTTCTCGCGCTGACTCTGAGTTTCTTGGAACTGGCTCTTTTGACATATCTCACCTAATTAGGACTAATGTTTTGAAATGATCCTGGAATAAACTCCAAATTTGAATTTACCCCATTAGTATTTATTTGACCACTGTTGACATCTCCGATAGGTAGAATCTGCGCTTTTGTTGTAGATGACGAATTGACAAAGGCATCCATTCCTACAGATGAAATATCCAAAGTGACTTGATTAGAAGCTGGAAGGGCTATAACTATAGCCGATTTTTCATTCAATTGCCGTGTTCCAAAGGTAGGAGGTATGATCAACCTAACCTGCTGACCAATTACGAAATTATTATTTACAGAAGTGGTCACAATGGTTTGTTGACCCAATGTAATTGCAGATATAAAAAAGAAATTGGGTTTATAGAACTGGGATTCTATAGGAAGATTTGAATATAAAGGTGCTGGATAGCTAATTACAGAACCACTCGCTGCGCTGGACATATGACCTCGCTAAAGGAGGAGGAAATTTTCCCCCTCCGATATTATCTGTTATTACGGAAGTAAAAGGTCATTGAGCTGTGCTCGCCAATGAATGACATCCCCTTCAGTTCCAACAAGAACAGAAGAAGTCTGATTTACACCGGTACCAATACCAATAATAAAGCCTTGAGCTGTGTTATTGACATAAGCACCTTGAATGGCTGGTCCATTGATTGTATTTACTCTAGTGGTACCAATAGGTACATAATAAGGAGGAGGATACAATTGTGATCCGCTCGATATCTGTACTCCACCAGTATTTACATCACCAACAGCAACAATCTGAGGGTAGGAAAGTCCAGGGACACTCGCTACAGTTTGATTACTATTGAAAGTTGTGTAAGCACTAGAATCAATATTCACGACAACAGTGTTATAATCCGTTACCGCAATCACATAGCCATAGACCGGAGACCCTGGGACTAATGTGTTCGGCAAGGAGTTTAATTGCACTGTACCCCATTGAGATGGGATGCGGAATGCTACTTCTTGTCCCACAACAAAGTTGTGAGCGTCTGTTGTATCAATCGTAGTAGTAGTACCTAAAGTAATATTGCTGATAAATGTCTGACCAGGGAAATACAGATAAGGGTACAAAACCTTCTTAACTGTAGGAGCACCAGTGGTCGCAACAGAAATAGCAGTGTAATTACTTTGGTTTGTATTCCAAGGAATAGTAAACGTGGTTGCCCCTGTCACCGTTACAGTGAAAGGAATACCATTAATCTGAGGCATACCTGTTGTGGATGTCTCAAACAATCCTTGAAATATAACTACATCGCCTGAAGACAGTCCGTGAGCTGTACTTGTTGTGACAGCGGCCGCAGCAGCTTTAGAAACTACAGTAACGACTAATGTAGGTCCATATTGCAGCAGTTGACCTGCTGAAAATGTGCTAAAGCCATTAGCTATAACAGCATCGACAACAAGATCCGGAGTTGCATCATAGACTTGCTCTACAGCAAATCCTTGACCCATTGCAGCAAACCACTTAGCAGATACGACTGCCTGAGAAGTTGGAGCTTCAAAAGTAGCAGTATAGTTAACCATTTCTATATATTCAGGTTTGAAAGGTATTTGTATAACCTTTGCTTGTCCTGTAGAAATGAAACTTCCTTGAGCAAGTCTTGAATATTCAGCCATGATACCCTCCTTATGCTGCTAATGCACTATTTCTAGTACATAGTAGGTTTCGGATCGCTGTATCTTGAGTGATGGCCTGTGCCTGACTGAAGCGAACCGCTAAAGTACAGTTTTGAGCCAACATTCCAGAATAGTATTCATCACGATAAATCAGTTTCATGGAATCTCCATCCTGATTTATGTGAGTTACTGCCTGCTTACCCAATACGGTATTGTAATAAACGTCAGCAGTAGCACCAAGGTTGTTTGTTGCAGCATTACGCGCAACAGGACCCTCAGAGCTTGTCAATATACGAATATTGAACACATTACCCCACTCAGTCGGTAGAGCTGATGTATTCGACGCATATGACCATTGGTTCAATACGCCAACATTACCCACTAACGCATCAAAATCCGACTGCAATTCCGTGCTCGAAAGCATGAAATAGCAGTTACGTACTGGACCCGTTCCGAATCTATCCATGCCTTCAATACCGGTCATGAACTTATAGGCATTGTTCGTGTCTAACGTAGTAGCCACAAGGCTAAAGTCGCTTGTTCCTAGGTTAGTAGGGTTAAAACCATTACTTCCACCACCGGCATTTATCTCGGAAGCGGCTGAAACGATGTAGTCTCTTAATATAAGGTCCTCAGCCTGCCTCATGGCCACTGCAAGCCTCTCAGATACCCAAGCGAGTACCCCCTCTTGATCCTGTAGAACAACCTGATAATTTATTATGCACTGTCTGTTACTTGTAGACCTGTTTTTTAATAACAGGCGGAGAGTCTTGTTATTCCTCTCTCATGCGCTCTCACGTATGTTCAGACTATATCTTCACTTCTGCGGTTACAGAGTGCCTGGCGTGTAGTCGTTGAGGGTTCTCTTTCGAGTCTTCCCTGCTGATTGCCCATTGTTACATTTATCAGATTGTCACACTTTGGTACTGATAACTTTAGGGGTTTCCAGCATATAGCCAAGTTTTATGTGATCTCTAACCTTAATGAGATTCACACAACAGGCTGCATCTCTTGTTAATAGCCATAATTTCTCTATAACATGCTTCTCTAAACTCTAACTGTTCTTTGGATATACCCGCCTTGCAATATAATGTTGCATGACTACCCTTACAAAAGTTTAAGAGAACTGTTGCTTGTTCTTTTTTTTCACGAAGATAAGGAAGTATTCTTTCTATAAAATCCATGATATCTTGCTTCTTGTTGATGCTCCAAGCGTAATGAAATCCTCTTGCGCAGCTTTTATTTTTTGCTACGCAAACAATTCCATGAATACAATTATTCCTTATATGATTAATGACGTCTAAAGAAGCCATTGCCATTTGAATAATTGGTAAATAACGAAGATTTTTACACTCAGAAGTACCCTTTTGACATCTAACGGAGAAAGAACCGTCTGTATCAATTATTCCAGCTATATAAGACCAGAAAGCAGGATCTTCATTGTTTTTTAATGATTTTTTAACCATTGAAATTTCTTGAAGATATGCTTCATCATTTAATAATGCTAATTTTACATGATACTTTTCTCTATCAGCTATTTGATCGGTACTTAAGATTTTTCCTCTCACAAATGGATTTTTTTCTATGTATTCCAATAAAAGCTTAGCTCTTTCTTTTTTATACACCAAAAATTGCGATACTTTTTTAATAAACTCTTTACAATTTTCAGATCCTTTCAATCTCCAATAATGTAAAGGTGAATGATGCGCCTTTCTGGGTTTGATAGACCCTACAATTCCCCCAAAATCATTCTTGAAAGATGAAATTAAAGTTCCAAACTTTTTAGCTAACTGGACGAATGGAATATAAAGCACTCTCCCATCGTTTTTTTCCTTAACGAGGTAGATGGCTCCGTCTCCATCTATCGCACCAGCAGCATACGAATACATTAAATCTTCCTTACTTCTTTCCATGTTTTTCTCCGATTAATGGTTAAATCGGAATTATTTTACAAGGTGTGATTATAAATAACAAGTAAATTATGCAGCTATCATATACAAGGGAATAAGTTCACCTGTTCCAAAAAACGCCATTTGTGCGTCTACGATATCCCTTTGAGGCACTTGGGCTGGTGGATCAATTCCACTGTTTCCAAGTTGTATCGTAGGGGGTTGTAGAGCCCTAGGACGCATAAAACGCGCTGTAGTACCACCATTAGCGGGCATTGAGATTTTGTCGCAAATAGTGATATAATTCATGGCTGGAGTGGGTACGTAGAGCATTGCAGGAGCTAAACTCTGCAAAATCATAGGACCCAAAGCGCCTGTAGTTGTAATCTGACCCATACAAACCTTCTGGTTGTATGTTATGACGACATGGTGATCCGTGGACGATACGTGCTACGTCCGTTTTCATTCATATCTATTGCAGTAACGCTATCTCTGCGAAGCGATGTACATAACGCTTGTACGTGCGTGATTTAAAAATAACATTATAATTGTGATTTATCAATATTTTTCTTTTATTACACAAAATTACGGTGGTCTGTTAATCTTTCTGTATGAATGATTTTATTAAAGGTAAAGGCGCAGTAGGCATAGCAATATCATACTTCTCTTTGAGAGGAATGGTTAGTATTCCTTTGGAACCATGCTCGTATAACTTGATATTTGACGAAAACTGTGACATATTTACTATTCCAAAAAGAATTAAAGTAATTTCTTGCTGCTACAAAACAAAATATGGTGTATTTTCAGCTTCCATACGTACTTCAGGAGGAAATCAACCAAATACAAAGATAAAAGAATTCAGCCCTTCATCGTGTGATTATCTTTTTGTGGTGACATCAGAATTGGATATGTACAACATCCCATCCAATGAAATTACCTCAAAAAGACAGATTTCACTGAACGTGTATGATAAATATAGAGTAAAACTTATTCCAGAGTAGCTCAGCGGCAGAGCGGTGGTCTGTTAAACCATTGGCCGTAGGTTCGATCCCTACCTCTGGAGTCTTTAATGTAAAGCGGCTTTACATTGATTGTCTAGTACGACTTACATTCTTCACAATACCAGCCATAAGAATCTAGTTTTCTACTATTAGTTTCGCATAATTCACAGAAAGTTAAATCTTTGACTCCATCATTCTTTAAGATATCTGGTGAAATTAACATTAAAATCTTAGGAATATCTGATTCCTCTTGTTGCCAATGTTCTTTTCCATCGATCATTATCTTTTTCACAATCTCAATCTAGCCTTAGCTTCCTGCATCTTTTGATAAGCATCTTTCTGACCTTGAGGGCTAAAATCAGATTGCTGTCCTTGATAAGGGGAAGATGCAACACCAGAAGGATGGTACTTAGCAGGATCACGCTGATTCGCATTCACTTTATTCTGAATACTAGACTGTTCTTGTTTAGGTTTATCAATCCCAAGCTCTTTGATTGTCTGATGGACAAGTTTTTGGCGTTCAAAGTTATCGGGCATAGCTAAAATAGCACGCGCTAGAGCAGGAGATCTTTCCATTATCTTTTCTGCGTGAGTATTCAATACGTCGTAAAAATCGGGATTACTCTCCAAAAACGCTTCTCTTTTGGCTTCTTCTCTGGCCATTTGTACTGCTTTTTGGATCTCTGATTGGGTTTCCTGTTTGATTTGCTGACCTAGACGTTGTTGCTCTTTCTTTAGCTTCTTGTGGTCGATGTAAGGTTCGGAATAGTTGTCATCGTCGTCATCTAAAGGCCGTTGTTGTGCCTGCTGTGCTATCTTTTCAGCTTCTAACCTGGCTTGTCTCTCTTGCTGTAGTAAACGCTCGTATTTAGCTTCTTGAGCGCGGAAGTTAAGTTCTTTATCGCTTGGTTGTGTCTGATTTTCTTGTGCAGGAACTGTCATAAATTATCCTTTGCCCTTGACGCAGGCTTACGATTAGGTGTAGATTACTATTTAACTTAAATATTTAATTTGTATCAACTATGAAAATAAATCGACTTGAAACTCACGATCGTTTACAACATTTTGTCAAAGATCAATCGATCAATATCTTTCAGGGTGCCGATGAATGTCTAAAGAAAAACACTCTTTCGTTAGCTTTACAGGAGAAATCTTCTTATGTCTATCTATTTGCTCACCCTAGAACTGCTGATGATGGTGTTACTAAGATCATGTATTGGCAGCCTCGATTGACAAAACCTGAAGCGCAGACAAATTCGTATCTTTTCCGTGCTATATCAAAAACGGATAATGTAGAAGTGTGTTGGTTAATACCTCCCAAATATATGTGGGAACAATATAAGATAGGAAATGTCGCCGAGAATGAATTAGTATTGTGGTCTATAGCACAGTATCAGCATAATAAACACAAATTACAGGCCAGAGAACCTGATGATCTTCCTGATAGTAAAATACAAGATATTTATGCAGAGATTAAACAGGCTATGAAATATGATAAGATGATGAAAAGTCTCTATGTTACGCCATCGAGCGAGGGGCTGTTTTTACTTTCTTAGAAGACAATGGTTTCATTCCCATGACATCTTTCGGTTTCATGATAGGGTTTTTAACAGCTTGTCCATTGAAATCACCCATTCCCTTCTTAGAATTCGATGTGTGAAAGTTCTTGTTAACTTTAACCTTTTTCATCGATAACCATGGTATTCACACGACCTTTAGGAAGAATATCAACGGACATCTTAGCATCTCCTTTATGTCCGACAGGTTGTTTTATCGCTTCACCATAGTGAGTACCTGCATTAACAAAACAACTAGAGCGTTGATCATACTGAGGACAACGAAAATCCCAGGGAGAATTCTTTCCGTCTTTTGGTTGATCTTTGGGCTTCTGAGTTTTTATCGCTGCCGGATCTTTGAATCCTGATTTCATAACTTATACCTGATTTTGAGTATAACTCGATATAATAGCCATAGGTAAGATTTGCACTTACGTCCTCTACTCTTACAAAGAGAAAAAGCAGTCTATCCCCTTTATAAGTATCTTCGCGCTCTGACTCACTGAGCTACTATGGCAAAAAAAGAGTGACGAATTGAACCTATCCGTCACTCACCTAACCCATCACTGAGGGGGATGGTTAATTATTGTCGATACATAGGCGGGTTAGAATGAGAACGCACTTTCTTAGCACTCTCATTTTGGCTAGCCTTAATCGCTTCTGTTGTATCTTCATACTTTTTTAGGTCTCCCACGGAACTTGCGCTAGACTCGTCCTTAAGGTGTACACCTTTTGGGAATACAGAATCCTTAGACTTACCGCCCGCCCAGAAGGAATGGTCCGAAATTAAACGTCCGCTCATATATACCTCACTTTAATTATTGACCCATACCTGCTGTTCCAGGTTGCTGGGATACTTCATTTTGATTATTAGATTGCATTCCGCCCAATATTTGTTCAAGAAATTTATTTGCTTCTGTTCGTCTATGCACATCTTGCTTTTCCATTTCTTCTCTTCCACGTATTTCTAGGGATTCAATATTCAATTTATTTTCAGCGTATGATGTTTCAATTTCACCGAATCTTTGGATGTTATCAAGTAATGCTGTAAGAGCAGCTTGTTTTTCTTTAAGAGAAAGGGCTCTATTTCTTTCTATCATGCTTAAACGCTCTTCGTAAAGGCCCAAGTTAGACTCTGACCTACTATGGTCTTCTCTTGCCCTTGCGATATTTGCCGCAGCCTTACTGTAAAGCTCTTTAAGTTTTGCATCATCAACCATGTGTTGGAGCTGTTGCTGATCATGCTGAATTTGCTGCATCTGTTGTTCTTGTTGCTCAAGATACGGTATAATCTCCCCTTTCCCAGTTATATTCAGCTTAGGTATGATCATAGAGGGCGGGAAGACTTCTCTTCCGAATGTAGTGTTAATATCTAACATATTTTGAGCTTGAAGGTTCTGCTGTGTAGCTGTGAGGTCACCTTCTGTAACAACAGTCTTATATTTTGCGAATATCCTACTGTAAAACAAAGGAGAAGGCTTTTCACCTATTAGCATCTCAACTTTATGCTCATTCCAATGGTTCAGTGCTATCCTTAAAAGAGCTTCTCCAGTAAGTTTTAGACTGTAATCCCATTGATCGAAGTATTTTTGGAATGGAAGAAGATTGCTAGCTTGCTTTATAAGAAGTGTAAGACTAGATACTTGCTTATCTTGCTGTCCAGACCAGTTCTCTAGATCAATTCCGGATGTTTTAAAGACAAGATCCGCCATCTGCTGAGCTAATGCAAGGTCACTTTCAGGTACTGCTGAAGGGATAATCTTCTCCACATCTGTCATCTCATAGCCTTCATTGACAATCACATCCCATCCTTGTCCTGCCTTCTTGAGGTTATCCTCATTAGCCACCGCGCCAGACTTTCTCTTCCAACCTGCATTAATAGTAGCAGCAGCGATATCATTGTTGTTTATCACCTTATAGTTGAATAAGAATTGGGGTGAACGCATGGGGAATATAAGAGAACGGCTTCTAAGCTGCTGCTGGTTAATGTGAGGGTCGTAATTCCAGTAATTAGGAATGAAAGGACACTCTGGACCTTCCCAGTATGGATTATTACCCTGGAACATCAATTGATCATTGAGAACTACAGCTACTTTCCAGCAAGGAGACTCTACTGTAACAGGCTCCATGTCATCCACATGGTAAAGAATAGCTTCTAACTGCGGGTCTCCTCCTGCAAAATCAAAGAACTGGTTTCTTTTCTTACTGTAAAGCCGTTTCCTTTTCCTTTTCCATCTGTACCATACGTAAGAAAGAACAAACAGATCATTTCTGGACATATAATGGTTTTCGGGGAGGAAGTAGAAGTTTCCATATCTCTGAGGAGCACCTGACATAGGCGCAACGGTATTTATCTTGTCTGCAAATCGTAATTCGGCTTCGTATTTCGAAATATACTCTTGGCACCATATAATTTGAGCATCGCTCATATCAGGCTGCCTAAAGAAAGGGTCTACCATGAAGGAGTTATATTCCCATATCTTCAACTTTAACTGACCCTGTGCCGGATCATCTCCAGTATAATCAAGGTAAGGCTGTATGAGATTAAGGCCTGCTACAGCAGATAACTCACACGACTTTGAAAACTGCTCGTGAAGACCCTCTAACTGAGCACATTCCATGATAAGCTTGGTATACTGATCTGTAGTTTGAGGATCTGAACCCTGAGATGGCTGATACATCCAAGACTTTCTGTGCTGCCTCTGATATCCCGTTACCATGTTAACAGGCTGTTGGACAAGATTGAAATAATAACTCTGCGCAGTTATTCCAGGGGAAAAGTTAAACGACTGATTAATATAAGATTGATTCCCGGCATAGAACAGGGTGTCCACGTTTGCCTGGTTCCATCTACACTGCTCCATAGGCATCATTTTAGATGAAAGATTATCAAGCCACTGACGAACATTACCTTGATTAGGCTCTAAACTGTCATTCCAAGGGGGAAGATAGAGAGAAATGGGTGCCTCTCTTGCTTACTTCGCCTTTTGACTAGGCGAGTGAGCTGTTTTAGCTTTTAAAGCGGTCTTTCCATCAGCAGGCATCGATTTAGAATGTTTCTCTTCTTTCTTTTTATGGCTGTCTTTTTTTTTGTCGTCGTGATTTGCCTTTCGCTTCATCTCTTCACCAGTTAGATGGTTAAATAAAAATTTAATCTAACAGTTTTGTATTTTTAGTGCATGGACATTTCCACTGATCTGAAATAGATTTGGGAAGGACTACAGACTCCCTGCATTTATCACACGTAATTAAGATTCGGGCGTCTTCATGTCGAGGACACTTTTCTACTTTTAGATATCCTTGGAGCTTCTTACAACTTTCTTTTATACCAAGAATAGAACTCAGAGGACCGCAATTGTCTATGATGATTCCAAGTAGATTTATAACGTAGTCGATGTCATATTTACCTTTAGGAAGCATCGTTCGTAGGAATTCATTTGTACTACTTACTCTATCTTTTGCTTCTTTGAACTCGTCGAAGTTCAGACTGCCCCAAGTAGATGGTAATTCTCCTCTTTTTGCAACTTGCTTTATAGACTCAAGTTGATCGCCGAAAGATTTCATATTCTGAACAGGAAGAAACTCAATCTCTGCTTTCTGCGCTTCCAATATCTTTGGTTTCTTTTTCATTCTTATCTTTTAATTCCTTTTTCGATCCGAATTTCAAATCCAAAACAAATGATCCAATTGGAAATTCCCTCAAAAGTTCCTCATCAAAATATAATTGTCTAAAATCTAATCTGAAAAACTCGCATGATACATTATGAAGTTGATTTGTTTCTTTCATGAAATAAAGCAAACGACCGATTATATTCAATAATTCGGGAATATTTCCATAGATACATTCATTTATTCCTAACTTCTTTCCAAAAGCAAACTGCGGTTCATTTTCGCTCATTAATATCTCCTAGCTCCTATATCATACTTACTACGATTCCAATCAGTAGGATTATGTGAGTCCTTATATGGATTGTAAGTTTGGACTTTGTGTGTCTGTAGGGCATACCTTAAGGCATCACAATTGCGCGTGATAATTCCATTAGCTATCATTGTTCCATTTCGTAAACCTGCAAGACAGTATACATCCGCAAGCCCTGCACGTTTAATTGATTTTATTCTGAGGCCGACCACAGCCGCAGGATTTTGAACAAAACATTCTCTTGGCATATTTGTTGCTCATAAATAGTTTTTTGCATTTAAAGCATTCTTTTTCAATATCATCTAAACCTGAATCCCTTCTCCATTTAGACTTGCAGGCATTGGAGCAAAACCTAGACTTATATGAGTCTATCTGGTCTACACCAAATTGTTTCTTACATACTTCACATAAGTTGTAAGTAGGATTTTTCCTCGTAAATGTTTCTTTTGCATGTTTAGAATGCCATTGATGACCTTCTTCGCTCGCATGCCATTCTTTTGTCAATGGTCTAATCACTTCACACCAGGCAGATGCTCTTTTTCTATTTTTTTCCTCTCTACCATGCAAACTTAAATGTCTAGAACCTTCAATCAATTCAAGATTTTCAATTGAATTATTAGACTTGTCGCCATCTTTGTGATGAATATGGTATCCCTTAGGGATTTGTCCATGATTATTTATCCATACCCATCTATGGGCGCGTATCTTAGGGCAATTGGAAGATATCCAATAACCTGTATCTCTATCTAAGTAGAACTCTTTTCCGTAATGTGTTTGGTGCTGCATGTCATTATAGTATCACAAAGCATCAATTGACGTAACTCTACAAAGCCTCTTTGTGTCAAAATTTGATGATCTCCAGTGGCTTTAAGAGTTGTGCCGTCTTCTAATTCTAATTCATAAATTTCAGCTCTTTCACGTGTCAATGATGGATTAAAATATGTATCACTTTCGATCAAACCAGAATTTATGTTGTAATTTTTAAAAGAACCTTTTCTTCTGACCATCTCAGCCATTTCTTGAATGGGCTTTTGCTTATGATTAAGCATTGTTATAAGAGTGTCGCCAGTTACACAAGCATGATCTGCCTTCTTCACCGGCTCATCTTCTCCTTGCTTGCTTTTCTTCTCATCCCATACATAACCCTCGATCTCTCGTATGAGATTGGTGCATCCTTCGCATACAAATAGATTACCTTTTGCCATCTCCGCGCACATGTTTTGTATTCCATTGTACACGTCGTTATCGGCTTCGACCACATGTAATTTTCTTCTTTGTAAATCCAGCTTCATTGATAAAGCGCTAGGATCGATGTAGGTGCATCTTACTGCATAAGGCTCAAGGAATGATTGTACATCTTCTGCGAATTCGGAGTTTGTTTTTTGACGACCTGTTTTCTTGCTGTCCCAGTAGTACTCTTTCTCAACCCAAAGACATTTACCCATCTGTGAATGCATGCCTGTAGAGACGCCTATTAGCAGGCAAGCGAATGCATTGCTAACTCCGTAATCAATTGATGCAATCCAGTACTCAGCAGCTCTCGGCGGTTTTTTAACCACATGAATCTTCTTGTCGAAGAAATCGAAGATTGCTCCTTCTGCAAGACACCACAAGCCAAGGTAATTACGCTTGTAGAATAGTCCAGATAAACTATTACGTATTCTCTGTTTGTAACTGTCGTCCAGGTATGGATTGTCATCCAGTGTGAAGTGCAGTGAGTAATAGTTTTTGTCGCCGATTTCTGCAAGATCTATCCATTGTTTAAGCTTGTGTGAAGGATATGATGGGTTCATGCTTGCGAAACCCATCGACCAAGGGTTACTTAATCGAGTATCAATCATATCAATTATACTCTCAGGATACAGTGTCATCTCATCGCAATAAACAAGAGACATGGTTTTTCCCTGGAATTGTCCGATAGCTCCTTCGTCCTTAGCCCCTAGTGTTTGTATAGTCTTATCGCGAAACTTAAGCTGTCTCTTACCAGCATACCACGTGCAGAAAGGTCTGAATACAGCTAGCTGTTCGCTCTCTAATAACAATCTGATAGCATTCTGATAAATCGTTTCACTTGAATGCCCCACCATGAATATCTGAGAGTCCGGACAATCATTGGAAGCCTGCATGAAACGAAATAATGTTCCCACGGTCTTTCCAGAACGGACAGATCCGTGGGCCAAATTCCAATGAGCTGTGCTATTATTTATAAATTCTATTTGCTTGGGAGATAATGGATCGGGCATAGTGTTCTTACACTACCATATAGGATATGTTATGCGCAATAGAGCTAAATGTAAACTTTGCGAAGATATAATAGAAAGCTTTCACTCCACTGATATGGTGATATGCAAATGCGGGGGAGTATATGTAGACGGTGGTGAATCCATGAAATGCGGGGCAAGTAGTTGGGATATATTTTTACGTGTAGATGACGAAGGTAATGAGATAATTCCCACCATTAAAGAAAAAGACGATGTCAAGCCGCTTTACACGTACGATCCCGAGAGACCTAAAGCCACAAAAGAAGATATGTTGGAAATGCTGGATATGATGATAAAGAAGATTGAAGAAATGCCTGTACACGCAATGTCATCGTATATTACGCATTTTGATTACTACTCGCTATTACTGCTGGTATCTTCACTTTTCAAAGCTTGCTGAGTGCTTCTCATAACATCTAGAAGTTGATCGAGCTTCCTGTTTTGCTCTTCAGTGCCTTGTGTTTCTGACTGCTTAGTGATTTGAGCGTTAAATACTGCGGTTTCGTCTTCTTCTCTCTTCAAATCTTTGAAGTAAACACGCTGCCAGCGCTGTGAAATGCCATCTCTAACGCTAGATGTTTTGGATAAATACTTCTTACCTATTATCTTGAGGGCTTTTTCATAATAGGGGAAAAATTCTGGTGCTACATGCATAGTGTCCCACTCTGCGTCTGTATAGCCTTTTTCTATGCAATACCATTCAGATAAATGTAGGATATCATTTTTATCTTCTACTACAAATTTAATCATTTCCTCTGCCAGTTTAATCATTTCATCTGGGGGTAAGGAAACTGTTCTGGGTCTGCCTGCTGGCATATAAAACCTATTTAAGTTAACTGTAGATTAAGTATGCGATACATTTAAGACAAGAAGATATTTCATATATCTTTAGAGACTCTTCCTAGGAAGAACCCTAAAAAAAAAGTAAACATCAAAACAATGAAGGCTCCGGGAATGGCTAAATCTGAAAGAGTCACTTAAAATCCTTATTTAGTATCAATACTCATGAGCCTTCTTAGCTCGGGTCTTCAAGTCTTTTGCTGCGCTTTTGGCTTCTTTTTTTTCTACTAGGTCGTGCTTTTTCTTTATCCCTTTTTCCATTTTGGCATCTTTAGAGTAATTGGAAGCATCTTTTTCTAAAGCCTTAGCTGCCTTAGTCATTATTTTCTTGTGCATGTGAGTCCCGAGTAAAAATATAATCGAATAACATATCAATCATTTGTTCGCGTTCGACCATAGTTATGAATTCTGTGTCGTAAGATTTTAACGTTCCAGAGTTTCTTTTTCTTTTAAAGATATCCCATCTAATTTTAAGGTCGTCTAAGTCGACAAGATCATCTGTCATTTTTCTTATTTTCAGTTAGTTTTGTTTGATGTTCCTGCAATAATTCGCTGAGTATTTTTTTCTTAATACCTACACTAACCGGATTCTGCTGAAAAAGAGCGCAAAGCCAGGAACTATCTCGTGCAATCTTTTTATTGTGAGCATCTCTTTCTTTGTCGTCGGTGAGGTCCATTATTTTTTACCTTTTCTCGCTTCCGAATATCCAATTGCAAGAGCTTGTTTTTTATCCGTTACTTTATGTCCAGATCCACTATTGAGAGTACCTCTCGCGAATTCTTTCATAACCACAGGAATTTTCTCTTTTTCAGGAAGTGATTTTCTTTTTTTGGCACCTTCGCCTAATTTATCGGGATGATGCATGGCTTTTTTTGTTCTACTTTCCTTGGTTGTCATGATTTTCCAAGTTAGAAGATTTTTCGGATTTAGGATGAGAGGACATTTCATGCCAACCGAATTCATGTTTGGCGTAGCATCCGCATAATAAGATAGCAATGGGGATAAAAAGTAGGAATTTCATATTCTTTGTCCTTGGTGGGTGAGAGATGTAAGTTAAAATTTTTTAGTGAATTTTCTCAAGGAAAATTATAGATTTCTGATTCAATATTTTTGTTTTACATTTTTTTGAGCAAAATTTTTGTGTTTTTTGCTTATGAAAATACTCTTTCTCACAACACAGGCATTTTCTCATCTTTCTTGAAGTTTTTTTATTTCTCTTAGAGTTTTAAAAAGTGAAGATTCAAGGGATTTTTCGTATTTATTTATCAGCATCATTTTATCTTTTAAATAATTAAAAATCTGTTCGATTACATTTCCTTCATCGGATTTAATCTCTTCACTAAAGATAGCCTCTTCAATATTCACTACTCTTTTAAGTCTCCACATGCATGAAATAGCCCTATTTACAAAAAAAACCTCCAGATCATCTTTAGGAGAAAAACAATCATAAATTTTTTTAGTATATTTTTGAAATTCTTCTATATTTTCCACACCAGGATGCATCAAAGACTGAGATGTAAGTCCATGAGATAAGGCATTGGAAGATACGATTTTTTTTCCAGCTTCTGTTTTGGGTCCGGTAGATTTTTTTGCATTTTTTTGATTAGCTAAAATTGATTTTTCGCTTGTCATAACTTCTCTTTTTCTATTTTTTCGTAGTTTTCCATTTCCTTAGAAAGATCCCCCATTTTTTTCACTTTGTTTATCTTATCCGAATATTTGTGAGAAAAATGACTTAGAAAGCAGGCGGCGGAGGAGAGCCATTCTGGTTTAACATTTTCCAAATTTTCAAAATCAACCCCATGAACCAGCATTTGAAGCGTTTCAACATCTTCATAAAACTCCTGCACTGAAGTAGGATCAAAAACGTTAAGAACCGATTTGATCTTATCGTGTAATGGAATTTTTTTCTTTGGCATTATGGTGATCTCCGTTCTGGGTTTTTGAGAGAAAGATTTTTTAGATATTAATTCTACAATTTGCTTATCATCATCAAAAAATTCTTTACTTAAAATATCTAAAATCCACTTAGAAATATTATCGATATCCGGCTTGAAAATGTGTTCATCAAAAAACCAAGGGCTTAGATTTTTTGTAGATAATAAAGGGAAAAAAAAATCTAGCCTGACGATTATAGCGGAAGAATGACAAAGCTGAGAAAAATCTCGGGCAAACTCTACATCTTCATAAATTCGTGTGTGCACAAAACTACGAATTTGATTTTTTATAGAGTCCTTAATTTTCTTCTGAGGATCATAGGATTGCAAATATGTTCCTCTACGATTAAATTTCGGTCTAGCTTTGGATATAGGAATTCCTGGAAGAATGAGTTTCATAACAACCTTTCTGATATCCAATTTGTCAGCTCATCGATTAATTTCCTAGCTGTGTCGTCCAATTCCAAGTGCTGGGCTAATGTAACGGGTTCTCCATCGATCCAATACTTAGGACGAACAACGATGAGCTTGGATCTGGTGTGTATCTCGATATTTTCCAGGTCTACTTCGATTTCACGGGTGATTTTCATTTAACATCTATCCTTACAGTTTTTCTCCTTCCGTTAACTCTTTTTTTCTTGTACCTTGTCACTGCTTTTTTAAGGAGTTTTTTTATGTGGAATGCTCTTCCCCATAGCATGAATTTGATACACACTGAACCATTTTGATGTAAGGGAGTTGAGTAGTAGGGAGATCTTACAATAAAAGTAACATGTCTTTTTTCAAAATAATCTGGTAATTTATCAAATGCCAGTGATTCTAGTTTTTGTTTCGCTATGTATAGAATCGGATTTTCTTCTTCATTCCCAAAAAATGCGTCAGTTTGGATCATCACACAAATTCCGAAAAATTCTCCAAAATGAGGTTTTCCATTGATGATTTCATATTCTTTGTAAGATTTATTCATAATTTATTGATGTCTATAATGTTTTTATAACGTTCAATGTGTCTTTTTAAAGATTGAATGCTATCTTCGTCGTTTAATTCTAAAGTTCCCATTCTGTTTCCCAGTTTTAAGTCTATGTATCGATCTAAAACTTTGAATGAATATTGAAAAGGAAGAACAGATGCCCATAGTTCTTCTAGTTCTTTGGCCTGCTGACGTCTTTCTGTGATTTTGGCTTCTTTATCTGCGATTATTTGAGATTTTTCAGCGCCGATGTCTTCTTGAGTTTTGTATGGTTTCCATCCTTGAGTCACAAACTTCACAAAAGCCCCGCCAAGGCCATCAATTGATTCACCCTTGTCCTCCCTCCTTTTTTTCCATTGAAGTGCTCCTTGGACTCCTAAAACGATTCTATCGTAATCGTACGCGATGAGGACGGATAGATAGGATTCTTCTAGGTCAAATGGACTTAAGAAATCGATCTTTTTCTGATCCTCTGAGTTAAAAGAAGAAAGAAAGTCCTGTGTTTCTTTCTTCTCTTTAAGAAGGGTATTATCTAAAGAACAAGGTAGGGGGTTGGTAGCCGTCGCCAGCTTAGCCGATGACGGCTTTGCCCTCTCCGGCTCATATTCATTGTCAGGGCATTCTTCGTAGGGGATTTCTTGATCATTTTTTGAATATCCTCCTTCGATGTCAAATTCAAATTCGTTGTGAGAAAATTGACCTTTTTTGAAGCCTCCATTTTTTTCTCTCTCGGTATTTGCGCGCCTGGATTGAGTAATTTTCAGGTAACCATGTTCTATACATTCTTTTATTGCAGATCGCATTCTTTCTCTGCCCCATCCTAGTCTTTGCTGTATATCAGATTGGATGATAGTCCAACTTTCGGGACAAGCATTTAGAGCACACATCAACCGAATAGCTGAATCGCTTAAATGTTTATGAAAAATAAGAGAATTGGGAACGATCTGAGACTTTTTCTCGAAATGTGCTGGCTTGGGTCGAAATTTTGAGGACATGATATATTACCTTATAATTTAAATTATTAATTATAAGAAGTAAACGAACCCAGTGTATAAAATCTTTATTTAATTCTTGCCTAAAATGAAGAAGCCATATTAGGATATAGAACGTAAAGATATTATACATGCAGTTCGTTTGCTTCTTGTAAATATCTTACACTCCCTTTAATAGATTAAAGGGATGTCGTTTGCTTCTTTTATTTTTCATCGTATTGATTTCACAGTTCTATTTTACCCCTGGTAGAGTCAATCCTGCTAGGGGTCTTTTTTTACCCTAAAGCAGCCTTTTTTGTCTCCTTCTTTGCCTTTGGAGATCTCTTATACTCGTCAAATAGCTCTGGGAAAATGTCTTCGGGACCGATTTCACCTTTGCTGATTCTTATTAATTTAATCGCAAGTTGTAGGGAAGGTTTCTGTTTTCCGTTGGAAATAAGAGAAAGATAGGGTGGCGTAACCTTGAGTTTCTTGGCCAGGTGGTCTACCCTTAATCTATGTGTAAATAAGTAAGTGCGTAAGTCCATTTTTTAACCTCAGTTGAAAGTCAGAATTGTTTCAGATTGCAGCATTGACATCAAGTACAAATAATATTTTAATAATTTGACGTAATATTTTATGTTGTGTGAAAAAACACAAATGTTATATGTTTAACGTATTGAAACACAAAAACCATTCTAAACAACTCAGGAGATTGACATGAGTAGATTTTTAGAGCCTTACTATTACGAAGATGAAGATTATGACCTTCCTAATCCGGAAGCGGAACAATTAGAGCAGCGCATTGACGACGCTATCGATTGGTTTAAAGAAGCATGCGACATCATTTACGGAAAGAAGGACTTTGATATGGTTCATTTAGATACATGCTTAAGCGAAGTTTCTCTCTATCTTGGTTGCAAGATTCCTATAAATGATTTACAAGTAGTTTCTAAGAATTTTTTAACTCAAAAAATAGTATAGGAGATATCTATGACAACATCACTAAGTATATACCAAGATGATTTCACAAAATCCCTGCAAGAGATCGAACAAACACAGAAGATGTGCAAAGAGCTCATGAAGACCCCCCATTATGCCAAGATGGGTGAGGTAGGTATATTTACTATTGTTCAGAAAGCAAGATCTATTGGGTTGAATCCTTTGGATGCTCTTAATGGGGCTATGTACTTTGTAAATGGAAAAGTAGAGCTAAGCGCTAACACAATGAATTATCTTATAAGATCTCTTGGGCATAGCATTACAAAAGACGAAAAGAGCAGCAGATCTATATGTATTCTCAGAGGACGAAGAGCGGATAATGGCGACACCTGGATGGCTAGTTTTAGCATTGAAGAAGCTAAGGCTGCTGGTATCTACAAAAACACTTGGGAAAAGTATCCAGAAGATATGCTCTTTGCAAGGGCTTTGACTAGGCTAGCTCGCCAGTTGTTTCCAGATGTAATCAAAGGGTGTTATGTTGAAAACGAGATTAGAGATGCTGTTTCTTCTCCTGCTGTTTATCAAGAAGAAACCAAGCAGGTCGATGTCAAGCCGCTTTACATTTCACACGAACAGGCAGAAGAATTGAGAGGTGTAATAGATAACTGTGATGAAGAATATAGGAAGAATTTCTTTTCCACTCTTAGACGACTATTTCAGGCTGATATAATAGATGAGATCCCAGGATCTGCATATGATAGAGTTCTAAAGGGTGCTATGAATCGCATACATGAGAATGCCAAGAAGAAACAGGATGAAATACAAGCTGTAATGGACGGTGATATTGTCCAGGAGGTTTCGCAATGAGTGCATTAATTCAAGGAACACCGGAATGGTTAGAGCTTAGGAAAACCTGTATTGGCGCTAGCGATATGCCTGTAATAATGGGAGATAGCCCCTGGGCTACTCCTTTTTCTCTTTGGCAAGATAAGTCGGGGTTAGCTGCTGCTAAACATGTCAATCTGGCAATGCAAAGAGGACTAGATCTTGAACCAGTGGCTAGAAAAGAATTTGAGAATATAACAGGAACGAAAATGGAACCTGTGGTGATGTTTCATTCCGAATATCCTTGGCTTATGGCTAGTCTTGATGGCGCTTATTATGACAATGGAAAAATAACAAATATCGTAGAGATAAAATGCTGTTCCAAGACTGATCATGAGATGGCTAAAAAGGGTAAAATTCCAAAAAAATACTACGCACAGGTTCAAACACAGCTTGCAGTCACTAATCTAAAAATGGCATACTACTTTTCATTCGATGGCAAAGAGGGTGTAATAGTGGAAGTCAACCGGGATGATCTATACATAGAGAGACTGATTGAGAAGGCTTTAGATTTTAAGAGATGTATAGATCAGTTCATACCTCCTGAAATGACGGACAAAGAAAAAAGAGAGGCTGAATGTTTACACATCGAAGATTCGGACGCAGAAAGTATAGCTCATCAATATTTTTTAGTTTGCCAAAGTATGGAAACTATGCAGGAACACAGAGATTATCTAAAAGAAAGACTTATAGAATTGTCTGGTGGATCAGATATACAGGGACACGGTTTCAAGTTGTCAAAGGTTACCGTGAAAGGTCGAGTGGATTACGAAGAAATTCTGAAGAAACATGAAATTGAAGTGAATTTGGATGGGTTCAGAAAACCCTCAACGGAATCATGGAGAATAAGCAAAATAGATGAATGAAATTAAAAGGTGCATATTAACTCTGATTATATATTCCTCTATATATTTCTCAGGTGCATTTTTATTTCATTGGATAACAAAAGATCCTATAACCAGAAAAGATATAAGAGTTTATCTATGCGTATGTTTTTCATATTGGGTGTTCTATTTATTGGAACGCTGCCTATAGATGCTAGTCCTTCACCTATGGATTATCTGCAAATTGAACGTAAACTAGCTCCTGAAATAATCAGGGTATACGTAAGGACCATTAGTGGACTAAAACAAGCTGGTTCAAATCATCTGTATGAAGCTGAGCAGATATCTACATTCCTTCCTGATAATTCCGCCAGGTGTGCCATAGGGGCTTCTCTTGGAGCTCTTATATCTTCTTTGGCATCTGGAAATCCTGCTAAAGTTGCATTTACGGCCACTCTATGTCTAGTAGGTGGATATGTACAAGGATGTTGTGATAGGTATTTTGAGATACAAGAGCATCTTGAATCAGCACAGAAGTGTTTTGAAACCGCAGAATCTCTGTCAGCAGAGCTTGCAAGAAAAGAACAATGCCCTAACTGGTGTCATTAGATCTTTAAATCTATAGCCTGATAGAAGCTGGATTCTATCTGTTTTCTCAGACGTACTGAGGACGAAAGATGGCCGTAATGCCATATGACATGGTTCTCGAGTAAGCCATCGGTAGAAGCTCTGGAGTCCTATAAATAAGAGTG